>JGI994J12354_10002129_pt1 | contig 19623 bp, 26 predicted proteins | sample IntmicLarv3ML3BL_FD_12354 | JGI IMG/M metagenome (IMG submission 12354)
GAGCCTCCATTCCGTCGGGAGTGCCGACGAAGAGGAATTTTGCATCTTTGCAGTTTTTCTTGATTTCTGCGGCGAAAGCGAGGGCGGGGTTGATATGTCCTGCGGTGCCGCCGCATACGAAGAGGAAGTTTTTCATATTTTTAGTTTATTGCGTAGGTGAGGGGATTATTACTTGTGTATAAGTTCGATTGAATGCAAAATCGAGGTGAATTCTTCTAAAGAGGACAAGTCGCTTTCTTCCATAGTTGCGAGAAATAAGTATACCTTGTCGTCGATTGAAAAATATGCTTGCTTTAGCAGAACTTTATAGCCATCGTCATCTTCAATTTCGGTGTCTATTGAAACGAGTGGAATGTTATTATCAGTAGTTTTGCTTTCGAAAGTGTAGGCTTTGCTTGTTTTGTAGGATCTTTCAATGATTTCAATCATCGCTTCTTTTGTCAAGCCGCTCATTTCCTCCGATGTGAAGTCGCTAAGCATGATTGAAAAGCGGGGACTTTCGGGGTTTTGAATGTCTTTGAAAACTCTGAAAATGCTTTCGTCTGCGTCTTTGACTTGGTACTCGTCTGGGCACTCGACCAGAAATCCGAATGGGGTTTTATATTGTTTAAGTTCGCCGCTTTGTAATTGTGCGCACGAGGATAGAGAGAATATTAGGACGAAAGCGAGGAGGATATATTTTTTCATATATTAGATTGATGAGTTTGGGGCGGTTATTGTGCGACGGAGTTGCTGCTTTCTGTAAGAAAGGGCGGATACATCATAACTGCGTGATTTTCTACAACATATTCATCGTCAAGCAAAGTGCCGTCAGTGCTATATTTTTTTCGGAATAAAAGATTGTGTCTTGTATATCCTCCCCATAATTCAGGTTGCATAACATGCTGTTTTTCATAGACTTCATATTTGAATTCTAGTGGTGAATCGGACATCCAATAACCTTTTAAGTCGCTCTCGGTTACTTCTAGTTTTAGTTGAAAATTTTGGTTTGTATCATTGCGAATCATTAAATCGCCGTAATTATAAAAACAGGTTGCTCCGCTTCCGAAGGGTTGTGTTCTGTTAGAGTCAGGGAACACATCATACGCGTGCCGATGACGTTCGGTAACAGTTAGCGGAGTATGTATTGTCATCCAATATATAAGGTTTGACATCTGGCACAGACCGCCGCCTGTTCCGGGGCGGAAAGAGCCGTTTTGCAAAATCATTCCTTCAAGATAACCTTTTCTTTTTGTTGGCTTTCCGATTAATTTCCAATAGGAAAAAGTTTGTCCCGGACAAATTACAACGCCATCGAGTTTCTTAATGGCAATTTTCAGATTTTTTATCTTGTTGTATTGCAAATACATTTCTACATCTTTTAATTTTCGCAATAGCGGGGTTTTGTGCGTGAAATGTTCAAAAGTAAACTCTTGTTGCTTTTTGTGCGCGAATTTAATTCCTCCGAACAGCCACAATAAATGTCTTTTGAATGTGAAATACTGTTTTCCGAGAAATAGTCTTACGGGGGTTCTGTTTATCGGTTTTTTGACCGATTTCTTCACTTTTATTACCTCTTAAAATTGTAATACTTCTGAAAAAGAAGTCGCATAGGCATATCCCATGAACACAGCAAAAATAGCAACAAACGCAAACGAGATAATACACATTATAAAGCTCGCTTTTGTAATTTTGTTCTTATATCCTTTTTTTCTGGAAATCAAAACGAAAATGAAAGCCAGACCGGAGAACACCAAACAGGTAAAAATCAGAGACGATACTCCTCCTCCGCTAAACGAATTTAACATCATTTCTTCAAAGCTTTTGTTAGTACTTACATAGAAACCATTTGCAAGGCTGAGTAATACAGCAAGAATGGCGATTAGCGGGAGGATTGCAGAATAAATTATGCCGAAAATGGAAAGGACTAGCGAAGATATGCCGAATCCTTTGCCGGGTTTGTATGGTTTCAAACAGGGGGCAGCGGCGTTCGTTTTTGTTACGCCGACGCCGAACCCGCAGTTATCGCAGAGGATTGTTTCGTCGGGCAGTTGAGTTCCGCATTTTGCACAGTACATGGTGGTTCCTTTCGGGGGAGTGTGTGTGCTCTTATTGTATCACATTTTAGATATTTTTGCAATTGTTATTGAAAAAATCCTCCGACTGAGTAAGTTGGAGGATTGTATTTTGTTTTATCGAGATGTATGCTTGCAGTTACTGGAATTTTATTACTGTTCCGTATGCAAAAAATTCAATGACTTGTTTTTTACCAGCTAAAGCGACCCTGTATTCAAATTGACAATTAATTACCGCATCTCCGCCTAAATCGGCGCATTTATCTCTTAAATGTGCTTTAACACCATCAAAAGCTCTTTCGGGTTTGGCACCTGAAAACAAACCTGCTTTGTCAGAATCAATTACAAAAACCACATCCACTACATCATATGCTTTTGCTATGTTGCCAGTTGATAAAATCTTTTCCATGTTATTACTCTTTCTATCGTTTGACTAATTCTTGGAGGAATTATATTTTGTTGCCGAGCTACATGCTTGTTTTTCGTACTTACTAAGTACGAATTGCCCCACCGCGAGGTGGTGGTGACCCGTACGAGAATCGAACTCGTGATGCCGCCGTGAGAGGGCGGAGTCTTAACCGCTTGACCAACGGGCCAAAAATTTCCTTGCTTCGCTTCGGAACTTCTTGAAAAATGCTGTCGGGGCTGAAAACCCCTCCCGCCGCAAGCGGCAACGCATTTTTATTGGCGTATTGCTAATTATACCATGACATAAGCAAAATGTCAATAGTTTATAGTAACAAAAATCCATGCGTGTACATAATATAAAGAAAAACTGTTTTGGAGGATTTGGTATGGCAGATATGTATGGTGGCTCGTACGGCGGTGGTTATGAGCATAACGGTTATGGAACGCCTTATGATAAGGCTCAACCCTATAATAAAGTGCCGAAAGAGGTCGAAGTTCAGGAAAAGCTCAAAATTCTCGGCTATTACCCCGGCGGGATTAGCGGGGTTTATGATGATGCTACGAAAAATGCTGTGAAAGAGTTCCAGTATGAAAACGGACTTTCGGTTACGGGCGCGGTCGACGAGCAGACTATGGCGCAGATTTATGCTAAGGCTGATGCCACTTTGGGCGAGATGCCGATGAGCGAGATGACTAAGGCGAAGCCCATGCTTCACAAGGGCGACAAAGGAGCGGCAGTTTCCGAACTTCAGGTCGAGCTTAATCAGCTTGGGTATAATGCAGGAGCTGTTGACGGAGTTTACGGTCCGAAAACAGAGGCTGCCGTTAAGAAATTCCAAGCTGACAACGGACTTGTCGTTGACGCAGTGGTTGGTCCGAAAACGTGGAGTGTATTGGACTATCTTTATGCTCCTATCGGGTGCTCCTCGCATGTGGAACACGTGGAACAGCCAGAACACGTGGAATTTTCTGAGTACAAAGAACATCAAGAGTATCAGGCTATACCGACATATCGCGAGTATCAAGATTATCAGCCAAAACCTGAGTATCACGAACATCCGCATAAACATGAGCAGAAGTATCATACATATATTGTTGTGTCGGGCGACAGCTTGTGGAGTATTTGTCGGAAAAACGGCATAACGGCAGAGGCGCTTAGAAGTCTTAACGGGCTTATGAGTGACACTCTTAGAATCGGACAAGTGCTGAAAATTCCTCAATAAAGATATCATTAAGAGCTAATCTGCTTTACAGATTAGCTTTTTTCTTGATTGTTTTTGAGATGTGTGTTATACTGTTTTGAGTATTGTACATAAGATGTTTTGCAAGGGGGATTATAATGAGTGATAATAATGCACGTTCCGTTTTCTATAGCAAAAGCCATGTCGAGATTGTGGAACAAGGGTTCCACGCAATTTCAAATGTCTTAAATGGCGAGGATGCTTCTGAAAAAGAGAGTCTGCTTTTGTGTTTGGATAAATATATGGACCCCTATTATGGTCTGAAATTGCCTGATAGAGAAAAAATTGAAAAGCTTCTTCAGCAAGTTATTGTTAATCAAAACACAATAGGAGTGAAAGAAGACGCTTTGGATTTGTTGACGTCTTACTCGCGGCCGCCTTTTGAAATATTGCAAAATAATCTTGACGAAATTGAACCCGGCATATTACCTGATGTTTTGTATGCCCTGAATATGAATAAAAATACTTAGACATATATGTTATACTATTTTTGTTGACATTTATTTTGAATGAAGAAAGGAAAACGAGTAATGGGGCTTTCGTGGAGTGCAATGCGGAAAGTTTTAGAACAAGAAAATATTTGTGATTCTCTTAAAGGACGAATACAATATTTCGTTACTTGTTATCGAAAGTCGCATGATGAAGAGGGGCGGGTTGCCATTCGGATTGATGACAAAGAGATTTTCAAATCTTGTTTCTATGAGTGGCAGGAAAAACGCTGTGAGATAATTAAAAGCGATATTATTTCAAAGGAACAGGCTTCTTCATATTGTGAATATTGGGACAAAATACATTTAGAAACAAAAAACCGCGGCGGTTTTGACCAATACGGATTTTATAATGCTTTTCATGAATATCATAATCAGAGCATCGAAAAAAGCTTGGCTTCGTCCGACCCGGTTGTGAAATTATTTGCAATTTTGGACAAACGGGTTGGTAAAAGAAGACTTAAAATGCTATTTCCCAAAATTGGGGTGCAACCCGAATGGCTTCAAGTATTTTTTAAATTACGATTAGAGGCAGACGGAATTATTGAAATTGTTTAATATATATCTATAAGAAAAGAGCTAATCTGCTTTACAGATTAGCTTTTTTATTTTGATATAACCGTATCATGTTTCCGTCGTCCTCCTCAATCATATCGTAAAAAGTCCATCCGCAGTGCTCGTAAAAATCAGTGTGAGAAGTTATTAGATACGCTGTGTCTATTCCTTTTATAGAAAGCTTTTCACAGGCGTTGTCAAGCAGGGCTCGCGCGAGTCCGCGATTGCGATATGCCTCTTCTACATACATGGCGCAAAGGTTAGGCATCAAATCGGGGCGCTTGTGGAAATCGTTCTCTATCACTCCAGACCAAGCGATTACAATCGCTTGGTTTAGCTGGCAATGATTTCTTGCTTTTCGTTCAATATGATATACCACTGCGGTACGCCGCTTTCAGATGTAAGCGCATCTGTTATGCTGTCGATATATGCCTGCTCGGGTACGCTCCATTTGCTGTGGAACCATGCCGCCGCAGTGTTGATAAGCTCGGGGTGATTGCTTAGTTCAATGATTGTGCTGTTAGTAAAACTCATTTTTATTGCCTCGTTATTTGTTAATCTCATCTACGAATTCTGCGCTTTTTGCGGTCATTTCAACCCACGCAGGGCGAAAGCCGCTTTTTATAGCATTCCTCACAGAGCGAATGTTCGACCATGCGCAGCAGTAAAACGGAACTTTGCCAAGCTTTATGATTTCCAGCGCTAAGGCGCTTGTCAGAGCGGAGGCGACTCCCTTTTGTCGGTAATTGGGTAGGACATCAACGCCAATCTGCCGCATTGTATCGCAATCTGCCGAGCAACCTGCTAAGCCTATCAACTTTCCATTGTCGAAAGCTCCGATTGCCAGTACGTCCAAATGCTTGCGGGTTTCGCAGAGGGCGTTACTCCAGTCGGGGGAGTATAAATGTGCGAACTCGTCAGGCTGTAAAATCCTGAGCTCGTATTCGCATGGGAGCGGCTTCAGCACATCAAGGTCGGGAAGAAAATATTCCGCCATGAAGCATATTCTCATTCCTCTCTTTTGCAATTCGTCATTCAAAACGTGAAAGTTCGGGGTTTCGAAGCAATGTTCAACTGCGTATTTGCTTATGTAGTTCTGAACGATATCTACGACCGATGGGTCGAGTGAGGCGACAATGTTGTTACCATACGACACTAAGTTGCAGGAAAACGGAAGGGTCAGATATCTTCTTGCTTTGATGTTTTCGGCGGAGATAACAATTTTGTTCTCATTTAAGCAGAAATCGTTTGGGTCGCAGTTTAAGTCAATTGCGGACTGGTTCATTGCTATTTGCCATATATCTTTATTGGTCATTTTGTTACCTCGTTGGTTGTTAAGTTGGCCGGGCGATGTCTGATTACCGAGCCGCATATTTATTTTTGGTATGACCTACGTACGAAATGGCCGTCGGCCCTGCCGACCCTTGTACGACAGACGTTCTGCCATGTTTCCCAAGAGGTTCATGGGGATAATCTTGCATATGGCTGAGGTGAATCTGCCGTATTTTCGGTACAGAAAATTAAATAGAAAGTACGGCTTTCGCTGTTTCGGGTTTTCGGGTTTGCGCCGCATAATATTTTTAATTGAATAAAAGCGCTTGTAGGTTTTCAAATATCCGCGGTAAAGCTCTTCACGGCTTATGTGCAGCGGGTCGTATACCACATGCGCAGTGTTATAATGAGATAAATCGTGGTCGGTTATTCTTCCTGCCTTTTCCATGCGCTCGTGCAGGCGGGTGCCGGGGTAGGGGGTAAGAATGTGCGCAGTTAGTGTTTCGATTTTATTTTTTACAAGCCAGTCAAGTGTGTTGTCAAAAACCTCTGGACCATCGCCGTCCAAGCCGAATACCATGCTTGCATTAATCATAATGCCGCGCTTGTGAAGCTCGTGCGCGAGTCTGTCGTACAGTTCGGAATGATTGTCCTTATGCACCTCGGCAAGGGCTTTGTTATTCACCGATTCGAAGCCAACAAACAGGCTTTGGCAGCCTGCTTCGACCATGAAGTCAAGTAAATCTAAATCATTCAGTATCTTTGTTGTGACCGCTGCGTTCCACTTTAAATTCATTCCTTTAAGCTGCCCTAGCAGTTCGCGAGTGTATGACGGGTCGCCGATGAAATTGTCGTCGACAAAATAAACGTGATTGGTATTGAGCGTCTTTATGTCTTCTATCACAGCGGGAATCGGGCGGCGGACATAGATGTGATTTTCACAGCTGTTATAACAAAAATCGCAGCGGTTTGGGCAACCTCTGCTTGTGATAATAATATTTGTGTACAAATATTTCTTTTTGCTGATTTTGTCGTATGCGGGCGAGGCGAGCTCTTCCCCTTTGAAGTTGTCAGTATCTTTGTAGATTTTTTGCAGGGTTTTCGTTTCGGTGTCAGCCAGCATTTTCGCCCAGACTCTTTCGGCGGGGCCAACGCAAATTGCGCTGAAATACTTCGCGCATTCTTCCGGGTTGCAGGTGACATGAATGCCGCCTGCCACAACCGGAATGCCGCGGGCTTTGAACTTTTCTGCGATTTCACATGCGCGCGGGAAAACATCGACCGTTATGCTTAGCCCGACCACATCGGCGGGGAAGTCGTACGGGATTTTCTCGATATTTTCGTTTATTAGCAGCGTTTCATGCTTTGACGGCGTAAGGTTTAACAGCGTGAAAAGTCCAAGCGGCGGGGACATTTGCGTTTTCAAATCTGTGTCCATCGGCCGCTTGTGCATTTTGGGCTGGATTAGTAAAATTTTCATGAGGTTACATCCTAGCGATTGTAATCGCTTTTGCACAAAAGCAGATAAATCAAATCTGCAAGTACTACTGTAGACCAATTTATAGTAATTATAAACGTGAATTTGCTTATAATTCCGACGGGGTCGATGAGTACTATCAGGAAAAACAAGGCTATTGCAAGCAGGGAAAGGATAACCGAAACGGCAAGGCATTTTATCAAGATGGCGGTATGATATTCGTCATATGGCTTGTGTTTTGCCAAGAGCAAGAATACCACCAAGAGTGTCAAAGCTATGAGCAAAGCGGCGGTATAGCGGTGTCCGTCGAACTTTAAGAAAGCGTCCCACAGCTTCCAAAACGGTGATGTGCTTAAGTCTATGTGGGATTTCAAGCGGTCTGAAAACGTCAGGAATATAATGCCGTAGAAAGTTGTAAATACGCCGATGCCGACAGCGTTTGTTGCGGGATGTCTGAAAAAACGGTTCATTTTTTGCCCTCCTCAAATTGAAATACCTCTTCTATCGGCATTTCGAAAAATTTTGCCAAGTAATATGCCAGCCAAACTGACGGGTCGTATTTTCCTGTTTCGATAGCGTTAATCGCTTGGCGCGATACGTTTACAATCTCGCCCAGTTCTTTCTGAGTTAGATTTCGCGCTTCGCGTAATATTCTGACTTTGTTGTTCATTAAGGTTACTCCTTTCGTGTCATGTATACCTTACACTTAGTATAGCACAAAAAAGTTGATGTGTCAAGTGTACCTTACAAAGTTTTTTAACAACTTTCTTCGATTGGCATATGATATAGTGAAACACTAAATTGCACCAAGAAGGGGGTGAAAGCTATGTCAATGCCAAATATTCCAAAGCAAAACGGGAAAATAGATGTTAAGTTGGAAGAGTCCGTCAATCTTATCTTGGCCTCGATCGGGTATGAGGAGCTTGCGCTTGCGCACATCATGAACGCCGAGGGCGAGAAGATTCAAAGCGTGCTTGGGACGTTACATCCATGTCCGCCGAAGGGGACTGTTGACATCAAAAAGATTTTGATGGTTAACGATTCGGTCAACGAAACTTTGAAGAATGTCATGAAGAAAGAGATGTTGTTGCTTATGAAACTTGACTCTGTCAAGGAGATTTTGGAGCACACGAAGAGCACGAAGAAGTGCAAGGAAAAGTGCGATGACTGTGGTCATGAGCACGAGCACTGCGACTAAGGCGCAGGTAGAGAACCCCCCCGAAAGCGAGAGCTTTCGGGGGGGTTGACTTAGAAGGGGAGATCGAGATCGTCATCATCATGTTGCTTCAAAGAGCGCTCAGTGTTAAATTGTATAAGTTTATTCACAAACTCTCTTCGAGCATCTTCATTCAAAGCATGAGATTGCGTGTTTCGCGTTGCTTTTACTACAGCTGAAATAGTTTCGGCATTGCTTCTTTTCATATCATTGCGTAACCCTGATATGCTGTCTAATATCTGGTATAGAGTGGGGGTTATAGAAGCAAGAGCAGTATCAACATCATCATTGTCAACTTCAGTTTCGTCCGAATTAGGAAAAGTAAATGTTTTCACGGTCTTAAGCAATCTGGATTTTACTTCCTCGACATTATCTAAATCTGTTAAATCATATTCAAGAGCTCTAATTGTAGCGATATCAAATGGTAGGTTTTCGCCTTTGGATTTCAAATGTATGATGGGTTTTTTCGTACGTGCTCTGAACCCCATCTCATAGAAAACATTTGGGTTGTTTCCGGTTACATCTGCAATCACCAAATCCGAGTTTTCAAGTTCGTCAATAATTGTTTGTGTGATAGAATTCGCATCATTCAACTGGTCAACTCTGATTGCTTCAAAGTCACACTCTTCACAAACCGGCTTAATGATATATTTGAATAGTTTGTCGGCGTTCTTTCTAATATCGCTTTCAGGATCTCCGATAGGAGATACAACGAAGCATCTTTTCATATTTTCTTTTCCTTTCTTTATTGCGTAGATTCCTCTGTGAATTTTTTTAATTGAGCCATTTCGTAATAGAGTGTTTATAGAACCAGCAAATTGTCCTTCTGAATAATCGTTGCTACTAATGCCGACATCGGATAAGTGATTTTTTATTTCTTGAACACTGTGGTTTTCTTTGTCCTCTAAATACTCGAGTATGCTTTCTTGTATTCTTGCGCTTGATATCATGTTAATATTTCCTTTCGAGTATATATTACCATTTTTTTATTCATTTGTCAATACTTTTTTGAAAATAAATGCAAGAAACACAATTTTTATTGTATTTCTTGCAAAAACATCCAATTGAACTATGTTCAATTGGATGTTTGATAAATTATGAAGAATTGTGTTGATGCTTCGCGGCAAGAGGGGCAATGCCCCGATAACAATTCTTCATATGGGTTGGAACAAGCCTATTCCCAATTGATAAATTACGAAGAATCCGAAGGATTCTTCCAATGGGTCGAATCTCTGATTCGAGCCTATTCCCACTCAATCGTGCCCGGGGGCTTGCTAGTAATATCGTAAACGATACGATTAATACCTTTCACCTCGTTCACAATTCGTACGCTTGCGCGTTCAAGGACGTCATACGGAACGCGGCAGAAGTCGGCAGTCATGAAATCGGATGTTGTTATCGCACGGAGCGCAAGCGTGAAATCATAAGTGCGGGCGTCGCCCATGACTCCGACCGAGCGCATGTTGGTAAGCACTGCAAAATATTGATTGCTCTCGATGTCTGCTTGCTCTATCTCATCTCTGAAAATGCGGTCGGCTTTGCGTAAAAGGTCGGCTTTTTCTTTCGTAATATCGCCGATTATGCGTATTCCAAGGCCCGGCCCGGGGAACGGCTGGCGATTTACAAGAACAGAGCTCAAACCAAGCTCGCGGCCGAGTGCTCTGACTTCGTCCTTGAAAAGTTGGCGCAAGGGCTCTATCAAATCTTTGAAGTCTACTACAGACGGAAGGCCGCCGACATTGTGGTGGCTCTTAATCACTGCCGCGTCGCCTTCGCCGCTTTCAATCACGTCGGGGTATATTGTGCCCTGTGCAAGGAAATCAACTTTTCCAATCTTCTTTGCCTCTTGCTCGAACACTCGGATGAATTCCTCGCCGATTGCTTTTCGCTTTGCTTCGGGTTCGGATACTCCCTCAAGCCTCGCGAGGAACCTGTCCTCTGCGTTTACTCGGACAAAGTTTATGTCCCAATCTTTGAAGGCTTCTTCAATTTCGTCGCCCTCGTTAAGGCGCATGAGTCCGTGGTCAACAAAAACGCAGGTAAGCTGGCTTCCGATTGCTTTGGAAAGCAATGCCGCAAGTACGCTGCTGTCTACTCCGCCCGAGAGTGCCAAAAGCACTTTGCCGTCACCAACTTTCTCGCGAACCTCTGCGACTGCTCGTTTAAGATAGTCGCCCATTGTCCAGTCGCCCGTGGCATTGCAGACATTATAAAGGAAGTTTTTGATGAAATCAAAACCATTAACCGTGTGGTTTACCTCCGGGTGGAACTGGATGGCGTACAGTTTTTTGTCATCGTTCTCCATCGCGGCATGGCTGCAGCCCTCTGTTGCGGCGGAAACTTTGAAGCCGCTTGGGAGCTCTGAAATATAATCAGTATGGCTCATCCAGCTTATGCCCGACTTTGGCATATCTTTGAATATCAGCGAGGATGTGTCGTATGTCGTTTCTGTTTTTCCGTATTCACTGCGGATTTCACCGCCTTCTTCACATGCCACGACCTTACCGTCAAGCGTGTGCGCCATAAGTTGCGCGCCATAGCATATTCCCAAAATAGGAATGCCGAGTTCGAAAATCCAGCTTCCGATTTGGGGACTTTCGGGCAGATACACGCTGTTTGGTCCGCCTGTAAAGATAAGACCAATCGGTGCTTTTTTGGCAATAATCTCGGGAGTAGCTTTCGTGTACGGCATTACCTCGGAGTATACTCCCGCTTCGCGTAAGCGACGTGCTATAAGCTGGTTGTACTGACCGCCGAAGTCGATGACTATGACAAGTTGGTTTGACATAAATGTTCCTCTTCCTACTATTAAATTTAAGCACATCTATTACAATAAATAGATGTGCTTAATTATTATTTCTGTCTTATTCTGCGGTTTCTTCTGTGGGAGCCTCTGCGACTTCAACAGTTGCCTCAGGAGCATCAGAAACTGTAAGCTCGATGCCTGCTGCGGCTGCATCTGCTGCAACTTCAGTTGCTTCTGCTGCTGCGGCTTCTTCCTCGACCTTCTCAGGCTCTGGGAGGAGCGCACGCATAGAAAGACCTACGCGGCGGTGCTCGATGTCAATTTCGATAATCTTAACGTCAACAGTCTGTCCCGGGTCAAGCACGTCAGACACACGGTCGATATGGTCGTGTGAAATCTGTGACACGTGGATAAGTCCGTCAATGTTGTTTGCAACCTGTGCGAATGCGCCGAAAGGAGTAAGTGACATAATCTTTGCGGGAACAACGTCACCCTCGTGATAGTTCTCTTCGAAGTCAACCCACGGATTTTCTTCCGATTTGCGGTATGAAAGAGAGATACGGCGTTTTTCGTTGTCGATTTCTTTTACGTATACTGTAATCACGTCGCCGAATTTTACAACCTGTGACGGGTGCTTAATCTTGCTCCATGAAAGTTCGGTAATATGAACCATACCGTCAACGCCGCCGAGGTCAACGAACACGCCGTAATCAACGATTGATTTAATCGGACCGACATACTCTTTACCGACTTCGACTGTCTTCCAGAACTCTTCCGCAAGGACTTTGCGGCGGTCAAGAAGTACGGCTTTGATAGAACCGATAACACGGTTTCCGTCGCGAATATCAGTTACCTTGAACTCGATATCCTCGCCGACAAGTTTGGTAAGATCTTCAACACGCAAAAGTGAAATCTGTGAAGAGGGAACGAATACACGCATACCCTCGGACACACACAAAAGTCCGCCTTTGTTGCTTCCGACAACTTTACCGTTCATGATTTCGCCGGTTTCCATAGCTTTTTCAAGCGTTTCAAATCCGATGAATGCATCAGCCTGTTTCTTGGAAAGAAGTGCCGAACCGTCTGCGTCAGACACGGACAATACTACAACAGTAATGTCGTCGCCAACGTGCGGTACGATTTTGTCTTCGCCGTCTTCGAAAAGCTCGTCAAACGGGACGAACCCTGTTTGTTTTGCGCCGATGTCAACTGCGATGTCTTTTTCGCCGACACCGCTTACGACGCCCGCAACACGTTTGCCCGGATAAAGCTTGACCGCTTTGTCGTCTACTCCTGCGAGTAATTCTTCAAATGAAAGTTCTCTGTTTTCTACTTGGTTTTCTGTTACTTCAGACATAAATTTGACTACCTCGTCTATTATTTTCCCCGGCGTGCTCGCTCCGGCGGTTATTCCTATCGTACCGCTTTTTCGGGCAATCTCGTTAAAGAAAATATCGTTTGCGTTTGTGATTAATTTAGTTTCGCAATAGTTCGAGCAGACATTATATAACTCTTTTGTATTGCTTGAAGAATTACTGCCAACGACAAACATAAAACAGCTTTTCTTCGCAATCTCTTCCGCCTCTTTCTGGCGCAAGTCGGTCGCTTTGCATATTGTATCATATATTAAAGAATATGGCAAGCTTTTTTTCGCTTTATCCTTTATCTTTTCCCATTTTTTAAGCGAAAACGTGGTTTGAGCGACAATTATGCACGGCTTGTCCGTCTGCGGGAGTTCGTTTTCGTCCGCTATTACTACGTATTCCCCAGGGCAGTAGCTGCATATCGCTTTGACTTCGGGGTGATTTTTGTCACCTGCGATTACAATTAAATTGCCACCGGGGGCTTCCCCGGCTATGGTATGGATTTTTTTGACGTATGGGCAGGTCGCATCTGCTATTGGATTGCCTTGGGCTTGCAGTTGTTCGTATACTTGCTTTTCAATGCCGTGCGAGCGAATTATCACCGTTTCGTCGGGTTTGATCTCGCTCACGCTTTCGACAAGCCGCACGCCTTGTGCGGTGAGGTCGGCGACGACATGCTCGTTATGGATAAGCGAGCCCAAGCATACGCACGAACCTTTCTCGGCAGTGTCGTATGCTAGTTCGATTGCGCGGGCTACGCCAAAGCAGAAGCCCGCGGATTTTGCGAGTATAATATTAGGCATTGTGTTTTTGCGCAAGTAGTTCTTCTGTGCGCTCTTTCATTGCTCTTGTTAATGCTCTTGTATTTTCATAGTCGGCAGGGTTCATTTTCTCGCCGAAGCGGATTGTGATTTTGCGGCGAAAAGCAAGACCCTTTTCGTAATAAATACAGCACGGGAGTAGGGGAGAGCCTGTTGTAGTTGCTATCAAAGCTGCGCCTGACTTAAAGCGTTTCATAACATGATCTTTCGCGCGGGTTCCCTCGGGGAAAATGCCGAGAGTTGCCGTCTTTGCGTACTCTGCCGCTAAGGCAAGCGCATCTTGGTCGCCCTCTCCGCGTTTCACGGGAAACACGTTCATAAGCGGGAGAGCAATGCGGAATATCAGTTTTTTCCACAATGTTTCTTTCGCCATGAAATGGATTTTGCCGCTTTTTCGCGGGAACGCGTTTATCAAGAATATCGGGTCGATATAGCTTAGGTGATTGCAGAACAAAATCTGTCCCGCGGACGTGATGTGGTCACGCCCGCGGACTTTTACGTTGAATGCTATGTGGAATACTATGGTTGCAAGTATTTTTATGAATGAGTAGAACATTAACTTGTTTTTTGTATAAACTTAGTACGTATCGGCTGTCGGGGCTCCCGACCGTCCGCTTTCAAATAAATCATATCGACCAATTGTACTTCGTCCTCGTACATGGGGTGGTCGTAATTGTCTGTGAAAAAGTTTTTTATTCTATGTGAATAGCTAAAACCACAGTTGTGATAAAAATTAAGGGCAGAATCGCATTCGCCTGTGCCGACCAGTAGAGTTTTACAATCCGCATAATTCGACAGCACGAACTCTATTAAAGCTTTTCCAAAACCTTTTCTTTGGCTGTCGGGTACGACCGCTATGTTTTTTATCTCGTAAGTTCCGTCGGACTCTTTCGTTACCACGCATTCGGCTTTTACTCCGTTGTCGCTTAGCAGAAACATTTCGCCTTGTTCGAGGTATTTATCAATCATTGCTTCGCTTTCGTCCGCAAGCAAGAGCAACGAAAGATAGTCCTTTTTATTCTCTGTGACTTTTTCTATTTTCATAATGGCTTCAAGCCCTGCTCGGTTAGATAGCTTGATTGAGCTTATAAATATCCAACTTCTCTGTTTTTGCATCGCCGTAAAGTTTGAGCGTGCCCTGCTTTGTCGGGAACACAAGCAGTGTGAACACTTCGCCGTTAACGAACAGCTCGATTGATGCTGTGTCAACGAAAAGCTGAATGTTCAGCTTGCCGTCTTTCGGTTCGACAACTGCACTTCGCGGTTCGAAGAAACGTCCGTGCGGAGTGATACCGCTTAAACCGCGGTTAAGTGTAAATCTTTTTGTCGCTGTGTCATATTCTGCGCGGATAAGCTCGCTTCCGTCTTCTGACAGATTGATGAGCATTCCTGCTTTTGTTGCGCCTGTAATGTCAAGGGTGATGTCCGCCTCGTACAAGCCCTCGGCTTTGTCGATTTTTCCGTTTCTGAGGAGTTCAAGCTCTTTGATGGGATACTGTGCTACGAAGAGTTTTCCATCCGGTTTGCGTTCGAGTTTGAGCTCGTACGGAAGTGTCAAAGCGTGGCAGAATTTATCAGTTGTGTCGAGAAGTTCGCGATGTCCTGCATAGTTCACGTCAGTCATCCAGCCGATTGCAACTACTCTGCCGTCAGGCATAGAGCCGAAGCTTTGAGTTGCATAGATGTCGCCGCCTGCGTTCCACGCAATGCGGCTTCCGTTGTCGGGGACGAATGTGATTTTGCCGTTTACTTTGAGGAGTTCGCCAATCATGTACCAAACTCCGCAACCGTTAAGTATCCACTTGGTTTCACCGGTTGCTGTCGTGAGCGGGTGAATGTCGGGGCACTCTGTATGCACGTGGTCGAGGATTGTCTCGAATTCCCAGTCAAGCAGGTTGTCCGAACTGTAGAAACGGACAGGGCCGCCTGCGACTATCATAATCCATTTGCCGAACTCGTCTGACCAGAATACTTTTGGGTCGCGGAAGTCATAGAGGTGCAGCGGGTCCCTTTCAACAGGCAAAACAGGTTTGCCGCTGTCATATTTTTCGAATGTCAAGCCGTCTGCGGAATATGCAACGCACTGTTGCTGCCAACGAGCGGCGGCTGTGTAAAAGAGGACCATTCCGCCGTCTTTTACTCCGTCAAACAAGCCCGAGACATTATCTTTGTCCCATACTGCCGAGCCGCTCCACATGCTTCCGACATCGTCGGGTGAGAGTGCAATGTCAAGGTGTTTCCAGCTTGCGAGGTCGTCAGACACGCAATGTCCCCACCATTTGTCGCCTGCGGCGTATTTTGTGTTGGGTTCGAGCTGATAGAATGCGTGGTATTGGCCTTTGAAGAATACAAGGCCGTTTGGGTCGTTAAGCCAGCCTTTGGGCGGCGATATGTGAAGTTTGGGGCGGTATTGTTCTGACATGAGGTTGCTCCTTATAAGTTATATATAATATGTGTTTATGGCACGCCATATTGCGTATGGCGTGAGTATAGCATAGTTTTGAGGGGATTGCAAGGGGGAATTTTTCTTGACAACGTGGTAAGAAAGAGATACAATATAGACAACATTAGTTAGAAAGATTTCTTGTGACGAGAGTAGAGGTTTATTTGTTTTTAATCTATGCAACAAAATGTTAAGTTTTTGACACTTTGATATAATATAGATATAATTTTAGGATATTATTATGAAAAAAATATATGTAATTTTATTAGCAATGTTTCTTGTTTTGGCTGTTGCCGGATGTTCTTCATCGGCAAAGACGCCTGACGGGGTGACGGGAACGGGAACGGGAACGGGAACGGGAAAAGCGCCGGAAAGAATCACTCCCGAGCAATGTTGGGCGTATGACCCGTACAACCAAACGGAAAAGTATATTGGTTTAGTTGATTATGTGTTTGTAGCAGAAGTTGTTGAGCAGATGGAAACGTTTTTCGACAAAAAAGCAGGTGAGCCTGTTCAGACATACAAGGTAAAAGTAAAAGAGAACATCAAAGGAAAATTCAGCACTGATGAGCTTATTAATGTATATGCATACGGCGGAGTTACTCCTGACGGAAAGCACGAATATGATTATGGTTTCAACAATTTGAAAGGTGGCACTTATATTATAGCTGGACTTTTTGCGGAAGAAGATACTGAGAATTATAAAAAAGGCAGTTTGTTTTTGGACATCGATATTGACTTGCCGAAGGATTACAAGGGCAGTGAAGCTTACAGCAAGTGGGTGAAAGCGTACGAGAACGAAGTTCCGTTTAAGGGGTTCGGCGACGAGTAATATTACTATGAAAAAAATATATATAACTTTATTGGCAATGTTTCTTATTTTGGCTGTTGTCGGATGTTCTTCGTCGGCAAAGTCGCCGGACGGGGTGACGGGAACGGGAACGGGAAAAGTGCCGGAAAGAATCACTCCCGAGCAATGTTGGGCGTATGACCCATATAATCAAACGGAAAAGTATTTGGGTTTGATGGGCAATCTTTTTGTGGCAGAGGTGGTGAAAAAAGAAGAAACCTTTATAAATGGAATAGGTACTCCTTGTCGAAAAATCAGAGTAAAGGTAGCAGAAAACATAAAGGGTGACCTTTCAACCGACAAAGAGATTGTTGTAATTGTCGAGGGCGGTGTGACGGCGGACGGCAAGTTTGAATATGATTATGGTTTTAACGACTGGAAAGAGGGAAAACTGTATATTATGACGGGCGGAATTCTGTCGGAAAAAGATGTAGAGGTAGAAAAGGACATACCGAACGCATGGCCGCCGGAAACTGCGGGTTATTTGATTGTAGGGCTCTCTATTGAACTGCCAAAGGATTACAAGGGCACCGAGTTCTATGAAAAATGGGTGAAGGCGTACGAGAACGAAGTTCCGTTTAAGGGGTTCGGCGACGAATAGATTTGCATCCCCCGACACCTTTTGTGTCGGGGGATTTCTTACAAAATGATATTTTTTATAAAAAACTATCGAAAAACTCTTGACAATAGGGTGCGGACATGCTATAATTACTTTTACCCCCTCAAGAGGGGATGTTTTTTCTGTGGAAAATTTATTAGTTAGGAAACTTTTATGCGTGTAAAAATAACATTGGCTTGCACCGAGTGCAAACGCCGTAACTATGATACGGTGAAAAATAAAAAGAATAACCCGGACAGATTAGAGCTTAATAAATTCTGCCCTTTCTGCCGCAAACACACTCCTCATAAGGAAACAAAATAATGGCAAAGGATAAATCTAAGCTTTCACAGGCTTTTGAAGAAGCAAAAGAAAATGCCGAAACCACTCCGAAAAAGCGCCAGAGCATTGGTAAATGGATTGGCGGACTTTTCCACGAGCTTAAACGTCTTGTATGGCCGACGCCGAAAGAGAGTGTTGTGCTTGTATTGACCGTGCTTGGGGTTATTGTTGTGGTTGGCGCTTTTGTTTGGGGTCTTGACTTTGGACTTGGTACATTGATCAGAGATGTTCTTCTTAAACAGCCGGCGGCCTAACCAAATAGTGAATGTTAAATTGCCAATTGTGTAAAATGTTTTGCGTTTGCAAAGCATCCATTGATTGGTGTGCATGTTGGAGCGATAAATAAATGAGCGAAGAGCAAAAAATCGCAAAATGGTATATTGTTCATACCTATTCAGGGTATGAGAATAAAGTTTTGCAAAACCTTGAGAAGGTTGTTGCGCATCGTGGGTTAGAAGAATTTTTTGAAGATACTAAAATCCCCACCGAGATTGTAACCGAATACAAGGGCGAAAAAAGCAAAGAGGTCGAGCGCAAGCTTTTCCCCGGCTATGTTCTTGTGAAAATGATAATGACCGACGAAAGTTGGTATGCTGTCCGTGGAATTCACGGCGTTTCGGGATTTGTCGGAACTCCGACAAAGACCGGCGGAACCAAGCCCGTGCCTCTTACAAAAGAAGAGGTCGAGCGTTTGGGCGTTTCGGGCGTTAAGACCGCAGAAGTTGATTATCAGGTTGGTGACAGCGTTGTTATTACATCAGGTCCGCTTGAAGGACAGGCTGCACTTGTAGCGAAAATCGACACTGCCGAAAGCAAGGTAACGGTTGTTATCACTATGCTTGGGCGTAAGTCTGAGGTTGAGCTTGAGTTTGCGCAGGTTCGCAAGGCGTAAACAATTAGCGCAATTTTGTTAGTAGTTAGATAAGAGGGACGGGTCCCTGACCCTGCTTCTGCCTTCTAGTAAAAACATATAAATATTGTAAGGAAACATACTAAAATGGCACAGAAAATTACCGGTTATATAAAACTTCAAATCGCTGCGGGTAAAGCGACGCCCGCGCCCCCTGTTGGTCCTGCTTTGGGTCAGCACGGCGTAAACATCATGTCGTTTACTAAAGAGTTCAACGAGCGTACTGCCAAAGACGCGGGGCTTATTATCCCTGTCGTTATCACAGTTTACGCTGACCGTAGCTTTACATTTATCACTAAGACTCCTCCGGCTCCGGTGCTTATCAAAAAAGCTCTTGGACTTGAGAGTGCTTCTGGTGTTCCCAACAAAACAAAAGTTGGTAAGCTTACTAAAGAGCAGGTTAAGGCTATTGCAGAGCAGAAAATGCCCGACCTTACTGCTGCGACAATCGAAACTGCTATGTCCATGATCGCGGGTACTGCTCGCAGTATGGGTGTTGAAGTTGAAGATTTAGACTAATTTAATGTATTCAAGCGGGAGGCTGGATTGAGTCTAGCCGTTAGACCGCAAAATTCCTAAGAGGAAATAAATATGAAAGTTGGAAAAAAATACAAAGAGAGCTTGACGCTTGTTGACAGCGACAAACTCTATGACAACGGAGAAGCTTTCGAGCTTGTTCCGAAAACTGCGAAAGCAAAATTCGACGAAACAATCGAACTTCATGTTCGCCTCGGCGTTGACAGCCGTCATGCTGACCAGCAGGTTCGCGGCGCGGTTGTTCTTCCGAACGGAACAGGTAAAACAGTTCGTGTAATGGCGATTGTTAAACCCGAAAACG
>JGI994J12354_10002130_pt1 | contig 19603 bp, 18 predicted proteins | sample IntmicLarv3ML3BL_FD_12354 | JGI IMG/M metagenome (IMG submission 12354)
AAACCCGAATTTTTACCGAACCAATTTTTGTCCCGTCTTGACCGGCAATGGTTTTTCGCGGTGTTTGCGAAAAATCATGAGAGGGGAAAAGGGACTGAAAAATTGTGTGAGGTAGTTTCAGGACAGGTCCAATTAACATCCGCAAGGTTTTCCGTCCTCAGAAAGCTTACAGCCCGGCGGTGCAAAAAATTCGATCGGGAAGTCAAGATTTTCAAAATGCTCGCATGGGCTTATCGGGTGAATGTCCTCACATTCCTGCGGCAGACAAAATCCTTTCGATTCCACAATCAACGGCACAATTCTGAAAATTTTGATTATTGAAAACATTCCGAAAGTTTCGAGAACGATGCCTCTTTCCTCCGAACCCTCACGTTCTATTTCGGCTTTAAGCACAACAGCCTTACATTCGACGAAAACATACGGCTCTAAATCCACCGTCGCCGAATCATAAAGCGGGGAATCAAACAAGTCTGTTGAAACCGTTACGTCGGCGCCAACCGAGCCAAACAGACAAACTGCTTTGTTATAAGAACACATCGCCTTAATAGGGCACGGTTCAAGCTGACAGCCTTCCTCATCGTAAAATAAAAGCTCAAATTCAAAAACATATTTAAGACATATGTCCCAATATCCCGTTCTAAACGGGCTTGGTTTTTTGTCCGTGACCATAATCTTTTTGACTTTCAGCTTTTCTATAGTAACTGTCGCCGCGTCACACGGTGATTTAATTATGTCGCCCTCGCAAAATTCCTCGTGGTCGATAATGACAAATTCTGCCGCTCTTGCCGGTCCCAGTTCGTCACAGCCCAAACATTCTCTCTGTCTGCAGCTGTCATACACCTTAAGCGCTATGACATTGTCTTCATGCTCTCTGTGGTGGTTGCCTATTCTTTCGGCAATCAATTCGCTTTCGGGCTTGCCCTTGGAATTTCCCGCGCCGATCTTTGATGAACCTAATTCAAAAGTTCCCATTTTTGCCTCCTCTTTTCTATTATAAAATACATCCTCGTCAACTCATTAGTTAATCGGCTCTCTGATATATTTTATTCGGAGGCTTTAAATCGGTGCTTAATTAAACGATGATTAAATATTCCTCAGTTCTTTTAATTTCTCTTTAAGCGGCCCCGCCGAATCTATAAGCGGCGCAATTGACAAATCATTGTTGAGCCTGTCTATAATTTTCGCCAAATATTCGCTCATGTCAACGTCGTGATACCATTGCATGTTTTTTATTTCCTCGGGCGCATATGTAAGGTTGGTTGAATAAACTCTGCTGATTACACCCTCGCTGAAATATTTTATAAATTTGTCACAGCCCTCCGTGAACAGCGCGAAAGTCGCGGCGATGAAAACCTTTGACGCCCCCAGCTTTTTCACCTGACAAGCTATGTCCAATGTCGATTCGCCCGAAGCTATTATGTCGTCGGTTATAACGACATTTTTTCCTTTCAGAGACGGCCCGAGATAGTCATGTTGAATAATCGGATTTTTGCCGTTTACAACAACAGAAACATCACGGCGTTTATAAAACATTCCGACGTCAGTTCCCAAAACGCTCGCGTAATAAATCGCTCTGTCCATTCCGCCCGAATCGGGGCTTATTATCAACAGATTTTCCCTGTCTGCGACAATGTCCTTTTCCTCTTGAATAAGAGTTTTAACTATCGCATATGTCGAATGAAGATTTTCAAGCGAGCCGTTCGGAATGGCGTTTTGGACGCGCGAATCATGCAAATCAAATGAAATTATGTCTTTTACTCCGAGCCTTTCCAATTCTCTCAACGCCATTGCACAGTCGAGCGACTCTCTTCCCTTGCGTTTGTCCTGTCTTGACGCATACATAAGTGGCATTACAACTGCGCTGCGCGTCGATTTTCCGCAAATTGCCGACAACGCGCGTTTCAAATCCTGAAAATGCTCGTCGGGGTTTTTTCTGTTTGTATAACCATATAAATTATAAGTACAGCTGTAATTGCCCGGGTCGCACAAAATGAAAATGTCGCGGCCGCGAACAGAGCTTGGCAAGCGTGTTTTACCCTCGCCGTTTGTAAATCTTATTTCCTCAATCGGAATCAGAAACGTGTCGGGACACTCCAATCCCGCGCGTTTTCTCATTTCTTTCAAATGATAATCAATTTTTGCACCGAAATCTTTGCAACTTGACAGCGCAATTAATCCAAGTTCTCCATGAGGATTTGCCTCATGCAAATTTTCATTAGTCATTTTCTGCACCCCAGCACTCTCTAAAACGTCACCAACGACTTAACATCGTAACCATCCAACACTTTTCTTCCGTTTAAAAAATCAAGCTCAATCAAAAATGCAAGCCGAACAACCTCGCCACCGACCGATTCAATAAGCTCGCACAAGGCCTTGCTCGTTCCTCCTGTCGCCAGCAAATCGTCAACCACAACTACCCTGTCGCCTTTTTTAACGGCATCTGCGTGAATTTCAATTTCAGCAGAACCATATTCCAAATCATATGCTTTTTTAACAGTCTTATAAGGAAGTTTTCCCGCTTTTCTGACGGGTATAAACCCTTTTCCCATTGCAACCGAAACAGGGACACCAAAAATGAAGCCGCGCGACTCGGGACCTGCTATCAAATCGAAATCTATCCCTTTCAGTGTATCAGTCATCATGTCGATTGCGCTTCTGAGATAATCGGGATTGTGCAGAATCGGCGTAATATCTTTGAACACTACACCCTCGCACGGAAAATCAGGTATGTCGCGGATTATCGTTCTCAAATCAACACTCATTAAAGCCTCCTAATCTCGTAAAAATTCAAGGGTTGAATCACCGATTAGGCAAAACAACCCCTTTTTCTTACTAAATTCATCAATCGAATCTGCGTTTTCTCGCGGCTTCTGATTTCTTTTTGCGTTTGACGCTCGGTTTGTCATATTGTTGTCTTTTTCTGACTTCACCGATAATTCCCGCCTTAGCACAGCTTACTTTAAAACGGCGGAGAGCGCTGTCTAAAGTTTCGTTTTCTTTAACCTTAATTTCCGACATGTATATCCCTCCCCTCGTTTATGAAACGTAAAACAGGTGTTTCTTTTTGTCGAACCAAATCTATCAACCAAGCTATTGGTTAATTATAACACTTAATCCCAATTCGTCAAGTGTTCCGTCAAGAACATTACTCGGCGCGTTCGTCAGAGGGCAAGACGCGTCCTTGACTTTCGGGAAAGCTATGACGTCGCGAATAGATTCCGCGCCACATATAAACATCATCAATCTATCGAAACCATAGGCAATTCCGCCGTGCGGCGGTGCACCGTAAGCGAACGCGTCTAACAAATAGCCAAACCTTTCGCGCGCGGTTTCCTCTGAAAATCCTAAAAGTTCAAACATTTTGTCTTGAATTTCACGGCGGTAAATACGAACGCTTCCGCCGCCTATTTCTTCGCCGTTCAAAACTATATCATAGGCTTTCGCCCTCACTCTGCCGCGGTCACTGTCCAAGAATTCCAAATCCTCGTCCATTGGTGCTGTAAACGGATGGTGCTTCGCCGTATATCTTTGTTCTTCTTCCGCCCATTCAAGAAGCGGAAACTCTGTCACCCATAAAAATTTATATTCACCCGTCTCGCGTATTCCTGTGTTTCCTGCGACCTCAACGCGCAACGCGCCGAGACCTTCGAGCAGAGTGTTGTTGTTTGAATCTGCGCACAACAGAACCAAATCGCCCTGTTTCGCACCAAACGCCGCCACTATTTCCGCAAGCTTGTCGTTGTCGAAAAACTTTGAAAGAGTTGTTTTAAATTCGCCTGTTTCCAATAAAGCTATATAAGCAAGACCCTTCACCTTGGTCGACACTTTTAAATAATCGCCCAGCGCATCGAGCTGTTTTCTGGTGAAGTTTGCACATCCCTCTGCTTTAATTCCTCTGACACTTCCGCCATTTGTGATTGAATCTTCAAACATCGCAAAGGAACTGCCTTTCACGATTTCTGAAACATTTTTAATTTCCATTCCGAAGCGCAAATCAGGCTTATCCGAACCGAAACGCTCCATTGCTTCGGCATAAGTCATTCTGTCTATAGGCATTTTCACGTCTACATTCAGCATTTCCTTAAACAGCATTTTTATGAACTTTTCATTAATTGAAATTATATCTTCAACGTCGACAAACGACATTTCAACGTCAATTTGCGTAAACTCGGGCTGTCTGTTCGCCCGCAAATCTTCATCACGAAAGCAGCGCGCCACTTGAAAATATTTATCGAAGCCCGAAACCATAAGCAACTGTTTAAAAATTTGCGGCGATTGAGGAAGCGCATAAAAACTTCCTTTGTGAACTCTGCTCGGCACAATGTAGTCACGCGCGCCCTCGGGCGAAGTTGCGATCAAATTCGGCGTTTCTATTTCATAAAAACCGCCATCCGAAAAAAACTTTCTCGTGATTTGAAGCGCTTGGTGTCTCATCGCGAAATTACGCTGCAATTCGGGACGGCGCAAGTCAATATATCTATATTTCAAGCGCATGTCGTCTTTAACACCCTTGTCGGCGACGCCAAACGGCGGTGTTTCCGCTTCCGATAAAATTCTGATTTCATCGGCGATGATTTCGATTTTGCCTGTTTCCATATTGGGATTAACGTTTTCTGCAGTGCGTAATGTCACAATCCCTTTCACGGCAAGAACAAACTCTCCCCGAACAGAAACAGCCTTTTTATATAATTCCTCAGAAACACTATTTTCATCAACAGTAATTTGAACAATTCCCGTCCTGTCTCTGAGTGCCACAAAAATAAGCGGCCCGAGGTCGCGGCGTTTGTTTACCCAACCCGTAACCGTGACCGACTGCCCCTCAAGGCATTCCGTCACTTCCGCACACATATGGCTTCTCTTTAATCCTAACATTGATTCTCCCATTTAACTCACCGAAGACATTATATCACAACAATGAATATTGTCAAATATAAAATTCTGTTTATTTACCTATTATGTTTATCGATTACGGTTTAACCTAATCCTCCGGCATCAATTGCTTTAAATTTATCTCATTAACAAACCTTTTCATCGGCACATCTATTTCTAAAATAACAATTTCAGCAAGATAAAGAACTTTACAACCGGGTTCAACATGCCCGGCATACGCCTTTTCACAATCAGATATAACTGTGTGAAGATGCCCTATTCCATCAGCAACTATCCCGCTCAGTGAAGCCAATTCCAACGGTTTGTCATACCAATGCTCAAAATGTTCAATCGGCGGAAACCCCGTTGTCGTCACCATGTGCAATATACAATCGGACAAAGTGCCTATTCCTGACGCAACATATGCATTTTTGATATTGTTTTCATTCAAATAAGAATGAATGCTTTCAAGCAAAAGCTCGCCCGGATCGAGACGCAATATATGAACCTTTTTAACATTGCCGTTCATCGCTTCCATGTTTAAACCTCCTCCATCAACGCCGCGTATTGTTTCATTTTGGCTAATCTTGCTTTAAACGCGTCATAAAGCCCATCAGCGTTTTCACGCATAGTTCGGCGGCAAGTCGTAAATTTGTGTATAGACGTTGCATAATCAACTTGTTCAATCCACTCTTTCGGAACTGACGCGCTGCCGTCAAGCGCGCCTGAAATTCCCGCGGCAACAGCGGCAAGACAGTCTGTGTCGCGCCCCATGTTTACGGCGCTGATTATGGCATCTTTCAAATTGCCGTTTACCATTTTAAATATGCAAATTCCTTTAACCACAACCTCGTTGGCATAACTCATGCAATAGGGCATTCCGAAACCGTTGTATACACCATCGAAAACAACACTCATCTCTCGGAAATCTATACAGTTTTTGGTAAGCTCCAACCCCTGTTTAATCTCATCAATAACATTCATTCCTGCATAATCCGGATTCCAATCATCGTCACGCCCTTCAATTTTTTCGCGTTCGCCCAAATTGTCAAAAACAGCTTGTAAAACGCTGTCGACAGTGGCCCCGGGCAACGTTGCCGCCGCGATCGCGACCGCCGTCACGCACGCCCATTTAAGCCCTCTGCTGTTGGAAGTTTGATATAATTGACCAACCTCAAAAACGTCATAAATTGCGTCTTTAACATTTCCCGCGTTGATTAGACCGATTGGGTGGCACGCGCGCGAAAAGCTGTTAAGCCCGGCATAATCACAATATTTTCCTATGTCACGTGCAGGAATTTTTGTTTTCGCAAAAGCCAGCAATTCACCTTCAAACGGCTCTGAAATTCCGCCGGGTGCCTTAGGATGCATATCTCGAATCCAAATTTTACGCAAATCCTCGGCACAGATACGTTCTTGTTTTTCCATTATGGCAGTAATCATCATCTTTTGGCGTTCAATACCGTCTTCGGTCGTTCCCGGTTCGCGAACCCAACCGTTTTCATAATGCTCATATGATGTAAGCTTGTCCAAAACGCCATATTTTTCCGAAATAACGCTGTGAGGCCAACCTTCAACAGCCGCGCCCATCGCCGAACCGATGTGTGCTCCTAAAATGCAACCGTAAAATTTATCTTGTAATGATATTCTCATAAATTACCCCCCTTTAAATTTAAGGTTGTTTATTCATTAAACACAATATTGCATTATAAGCGTTATGTCAAGCAATAAAAACCCATGCCCGAGCCCTTGAAACTCATAAAATAAAAATTTATGTTGATTTTTACCATAAAATAGATTATAATACGAACAAGTAACTATTTTTTGAAAAATCGTAATTTAAAACCTGAAGGAGGTTTTATCAATGGATGAAGCAAAAAAAAGCATTAGCAGAAAAGAATCTATTATGGATATTTTAAAGGAATTGTGCGTTCCGGCTCACATCAAGGGCTATAGATATTTAATCTATGCCATCGAAATTTGCATGGACGATAATTCTATAATTGACAACGTCATAGACAAATTATATCCCGGTGTTGCCGAAGAATTTGACGACACATCGTCTCGTGTTCAAAGAGCAATCAGACACGCAATAAATGTTTCATATTCCAACATCGAACCTGAAGTTATTGAAAAATATTTCGGAAAACGCAGCAGAAAAGTTCCCAATTCGGAATTTATCGCCACAATCGCTTTCAGATTGCAATTGTAATGCTTTAAAAGATTGAAAAAAGCAAAGGGGGATGTCTTACTTCAGCAAGACATCCCCTTTATTTTTTTGGGCTTGTAACCAATTTTCCCAACCTTTCATACTATGTCTTATAGGACAAATTAACCTTAAACACACGGTTGATTGGAAAGGAGAATTACATCATGTTAGACGGATTGCTTTTTGATTCACTCGCAAGATACATCGGACGCACAGTAACTATTTTCACAACAAGCGGCGGACTTTCGGGTTCGGGCTTCACCGGCGTTTTGGCGGCTGTCACCCCCACGGTTGTTAAACTCATAACCGACATCGGCGCCGCTCCCGCTTGCCCAATCGGTTCTAGTTGCGACTGCAACAACTGCGGATGCGGATGCAACGATGGCTGCAACGGCTACGGTTACGGCTATGGCGGTTATGGTTTAGGCTATAGTTATGGCTACGGCTACAACAATGGCTGCAATAGTTATAACGGCTGCAACAATTACAGCAGCTGCGGTTGCGGATGTGGATGTGGCTGCGGAACAAACTGGCTGGGTTCTGCAAGCCCAAACATTAACGCACCACAAAACAGCTCATTTCCCGCTGCCAAAGATATATAAGTACGAAGATAAATATTCGCTTCAATCTATTTTTCTGCGAAAATCACACCTCATCAACCCTAACCCAACAACCCTCATTCGCCGACTTTTCAACCGCGTCAAGAATTTGGCAGCATTTAAGTCCGTCTGTAAAATCGGGTGTCGTTGTTTTGTCGTTGGCAATCGCTTCGGTAAATTCATAAAGCTCGTGAACAAACGTGTGCTCATAACCGATAACATGACCCGCCGGCCACCAATGCTCCATGTATGGGTGAATGCCCTCGGAAACCTGAATATTTCTGAAGCCTTGCAAACCCTCTTCGTCGTCCGACGAAAAATATTGAAGTTCGTTTATTCTCAACAAATCAAATTTTATCGTTCCCTTGCTTCCGTTTATTTCAAACGCAAGGTCGTTTTTATGTCCGTTGGCGAAACGCGTCGCCTCGAAAGTTCCGATTGCACCGCAGTCAAACTCGGCGAGGAACAACGACGCGTCGTCAACCGTGACTTCGCCCATTTTGTCGCCCTCGGCGGAACTTGCCGAAAGTCCGATCATTTTTTCAACAATGGGACGTTCTTTAATAAAAGTTTTCATTAATCCCGAAACCCTTTTGACATCGCCGACAAGAAACCTTGCCAAATCAATAATATGCGCGCCCAAATCGCCGTGCGATCCGCTTCCCGCGACGGTTTTGTCAAGCCGCCAAATGAGCGGAAACGACGGGTCGATTATGAAATCCTGCAAATAAACACCTCTGAAATGGAACACTTGACCAATTTTTCCATCGTCAATCATCTTTTTTGCAAGTTGAATAGCAGGCGCAAAACGATAGTTGAAGCCGATTTGATGCTTAACGCCGTTTTTTTCTGCCGCCGCGAGAATTTCGCGCGCATCGTTTGTCGTCAGTGCGAGCGGTTTTTCGCAAAAAATGTGTTTCTTGTTTTCCGCCGCGGCAATGGCGACCTCTTTATGCACGTTTGAAGGCGCGGTTATGTCAATGATGTCCAAATCGGGACGGGCAACAAATTTTTCCCACGAGGTTTCGTAAGTTTCCCAACCGAATTTTTCTCCCGCGTCCTTGACCCAAGCCTCGTCGCGACCGCAAATCGCTTTTTTCTTTATGTTGCGCGTTGTGTCAAAGAACATTCCCATTTTAGTTAACGCGTTGGAATGTGCTTTCCCCATGAATTTGTAGCCTAATAATCCGATGTTTAAGTCTTTTTTCGCTGACATTGTCTGCCTCCTTCAATTAAATATAATTTCCCGGGAAATTTCCCTTATTTTTTCAATTGCAATTTTATAAATGACGCTAAAACATCAGTGCCGCGATTAGCATCAAGCGTTCCGTTTATGACCAAGTCGGCGTGCCATCGTGTGGGTTCGATAAGCTCATTATGCCTGAAACGCACCGTGTCAAGATATCTTAACGCAATCTCATCGACAGTTTGATGTTCCCACCGTTTGATTCGGCGGTAGAGGCGTTCGTCGCCGGCAAGATCTATAAACACTTTCAAATCAAGCTGTTCTCTGATTTCATCCAAATACAGAGCAAACAGCCCTTCGATTAAAATGACGTCATGTTCTGCGCTTTCAACAGCAATTCGTATGTCTTCATAAATACGTTCAAGATCTATTGAATCGGGATGATTAGCCTCTTCATACTCTATACGCGTAATCGGTGCAATCGTTGTTATTCCGGGGTTTTTATAATAGTTATCCATATGAAAAGACACCACTTGAAAGTTTTTGTTCAGTATATCTTCAAGCTTCGTTGATATGGTGGATTTTCCGCTGCACGTTCCGCCCGCTATCCCGACTATGTAAGGCTTTCTTGCCGTCTCCCCCAATTTATTTCCCCCACTTATCAATAATTTTCATAACATTTTCAGCTTCGTCGGCGTTATTAACGCCATGAACCGTAATCCAAAGCCCATTCGGCGAAAGATTTTCCATCAATAACGGCAAATCCTCGGGCATTGCGCTCATAATTTGCAAGCCCTTTCCTCCCGCCTGAATTTTTTTATAAAGCTCCATCCATTTCACGTGACCGTCGTTTCCCGCACCTGGAACCCATTGAATCGCGTTAAGCTCCTTGATTTCAAGCAGCGCGTCAACGTGTCTGATTGCGCCCGGTCCGTCGAGATGGTAAATTGTTTCGTCCAAATGGCGGCATTCCTCAGCCAAACCTTCGAGGAAAAACTCGCGGAACATGTCGGCACTTATCATGCAGGAAAAGTCATTCGACGGAACATACATAGTTTTTTCGCTCGTGATTGTCGTCCATGTCGAAATCGGCGTTTGTCCTGCATCCTTTATCATCTTTGTGAAATAATCGACAACCTTGAAATATTCTTGGTTTGATGATTTTATTTTGGCTTTAACCGCCTCCGGTTCTTCCAAAAGGTCGATGGCAAGCTGTGCCGAATCTCTGAGCGCCGCAAGATGATCGCCGCCCGGATGAAGGTCCGTAAGCCCTGTGATGAAGTTGTCCTTGCTTTTTTCCAGCAGTAACTTTGTATACTTTTCCAACGCCTTGAAAAGCGGGTGGTTAAAGTCTATTACAGCTTTGTCGGCGTCTGTCGCCCAGTCTTTAATAAAAGGATCTGCCCACGCCGTATATTCCCCGAAAAAGTGAGGACAACCCGCCCATGCCGAAAACACAGACGGTCCGAGATTCGGCCACGCCACAGGCATTGCGTCAGCATAAAACACCGTGTTTTCCATGTAAAAAGTCTGTTCCTCTGCGCGATATTCCAAATCGAGCCATTGTTCGTCGAATGAATTATATTTCTTATAGACAAACGGCGTAACATTTTCCTTTGCGAATTGCATATAAGTTACCGGTCTGTCGGTTTCCTCGCAATTCCAAAACGCGTTTATTCTTTTTTGTGCTTGCTCATAATCGGGTTTGCACTTAAACATTTAAATTTCTCCTTATTTATAAGATTTACACGCCTCAACATAGGCGATAATATTTTCCCATGGCACTTCAGGCTCTAAAATATGCGTCGGCATCGGCAAAATCCCGCCCTTTTCTCCCGCCGCGTCAAGAATTTTATAAACAGTTTGCTTAACCTCGTCGGGCGTTCCGAATGGCATAACCGTTTGCGTTCCGACGGCTCCCGTAAACGAAAGTCTGTCGCCGTATTCCTTCAAAATTTCAAAAACATCCATGCTTTCGCTTTGAAGAGGGTTTAAAATGTCAACGCCTGCTTCGATTAAATCTTCAATAAAAGGTGTTGCATAGCCGCAACTATGATAATGAATGAGAATGTCGGGTTTAATCGCACGCGCGGCGTCTATAATCTTTTTAAAACGCGGTTTAATCCATTTTCTGTAAAGCTCCAGGCTCATCATCGCCGTTTTCTGCGTTCCGATGTCGTCACCCGTCATAATCATGTCAACACCCGCTCTTGCGAAAGCCTCGGCTCTGATGCAGCTTTGTTCCGTCACTTTGTCGAGAATAAATTCGGCGATGGGGTCGTCAGACATCATGTCGACCATCAAATCTTCCATGCTTCGCAAATACCACGCCGTTTCCCACAAAGTGCATTCCATTCCTCCCGCCGCCGCTTTCCCTTCGGCATGAATAGCGTCAACAGCAGGTTTTTGATAGCTTGTTTTGCCTTTTGCATGGTCGGGAAACGGGTAAGATTTAATGGTTTCAAGGTCATCGATGCCTTGAAGAGGATGACGCATGCGCGTCATGTGAAACGCCTCTTTGCTTCCCGGTTCATGGGCAACGCCCCAGTAGTCAATCCATGTTCCCTCGGCTAATGGTGTGTTTTTATACCACGGCAGAAATTGTTCAGGATTATGCTCGAGCCCTAACTGAGGGCAGTCTTTCCACGGGAAACCAAAATAGTCACCATAGTACATTTCGGCTTTGGTTTGCTTAAGATATTCCGCGTCAAGCGACGGGCAAAGATAAAACGAAACAGGGACGCGTTCATATCCTTTCCTTCTGAATAGTGAAATTAAATTTTCTCGATCGTTCATTAAAATCTCCTCTCAATTTCTTCCTTTATAATGTCAACAAATTTTTTAACCTTGTTTGGGTCGTTGTTTACCGTATAAACATCCCGCACCGTAATCTCGAGCTTGCAGTTTTTCGCCGCTTCGACAGTTTCGGCAATATGTTTTCGGCAAGCGTCCTCATCAAGCGTTGTTCCCACACCGATGAAATTCGGGCTGGGTTTTCTGTGATAGATCGTTTTTGTTCCCGCAAGCCGTTCGCCGATAAAACGCTCGTCTGACCACGGTGAAACCGAAAGCTTTCTCAAATTTTTAAATTTGCTCAAATAATCATCATAAATTTGATGAACAGGCTCGCAGCAGCCATAGCTCAACAGTCCATAGCGTTCGGCTATGCGCTTATACGCGGGAAAAATAAATTCCCCGAACATCTCATTTGAAATTCCGACCGTTTCCTGCGAATCGCAAAAGCCCCAAACATCATTTGTTTTGAGAATTCCCGAAGACGGAAGCTCATCGCCGAACGCAAAGGTTCCGTTGCCGACCCCTTGCCCGTCAACTGTCGGAAGAATGGCGTTTTCGGCTTCAAGGAAATCAAAATATTCCAAATAATCGTCGGCAAGACCGTTTATCATTTGCTTGAACAAATCAGGGTAATCATACATGGAAACAAACATGTCCTCCATGCTCATCAAATGAACCAGGTTCTGCGTCAAACACACATAAAGCGTTCCGCCCTCAACTCTTACAGGCATTGACTCGCCGAAAATTTCAGAAACATTGTCAACCATGCCCCGAAATTGTTCTTCCGTTTCCCAAAAACCGTAAGGTGATTTTTTTATTTTATGAAAATCATCCTCCAAATCGGTTATCGCGGGAACGAAATGGTGTCCCAAACCGTCGGTATGATCAACCTTCACATCAATGCCGAGCGGATTTAAATAACCCCATCTTGCCATGGGGTAATAATTCCCCACAAAGGTGTCGTCGCCGAAATTAAGCACATTATATGTGTTTGAAAGCAACGTATGTTCGTATCCTCGGGCTTCTTCACCCTCACACTTCATCAAAGGAAGAATAAGCTCATTTCCGAACGTCCCCAGCTCGATTTTAACCATCGGGCGTTCGCCCCGAAGAGCGTTGTGGTCGATCCATTTCTTTTTAAGAATTGCCATTTCTGGAGCTTCGGCAATTTCCATTTGTTTTTTTGCAAGTTCACGCAAGATGCCCAAATCACGAGATGATATTTTATTCAAAAAACCACTCCTATTTAAATTTGTTTATTATCTGAATGATAACATACGCTTTTGCATTTGTCACGATAAAAATATAAAGTATTTCTTGACTATCGCAGTCACTCAATGTAAAATGTATCCATAAGAACTCATAACGAATGTACGAATACATTCAAAAATTAAGGAGCGATTGCACATGAAAACAAAATTATTCAAGAGATGCCCTAAGTCGAACAAAATCGTCGGCATCAATGTTAAATCGAATTGGTTCAAACTGCTCTTCCCAATTATAGGGCTGTTTGCGCTCGTGTGGTTTTTAATCAGGGTCATTCCCAAGCCGTCACGCGCGAGCTATCCCTGTCAGCAGGTCGCGGCACCGATCGCAGCAGGTTTCCTGAGCTTTCTTGCAAGCATAACCGGAATTACTTTTATTTACAGAATTATTAAAAGCAAAAAATCGGCAAGAGCAATAGCAACGGGCGCTGCTTCTGCAATCGCTCTTTGCGTAACAGTGTTTTTAATCGTTCCTGCGTCATTTACAGGTTGCGGAAACACCGCAGAAACACCGCCTGTTGCGGCAACAATCGCACCTTCGGGTCCTTCTGAAGAAGGCGCTGAAAAGCCCACCGAATGGACTTATGAAAACATTACAGAATATTATCAAATAGCTCAGGGTGTTGGAATAAACCCCGGTCGCGTTGTTTTTACCCGTAACGAAAACGGTTCAAACTTCGACGCTGAAGGTAAGGATGGTTCATGGAGAAATGACAATCCTTGGTGGAGCGACGAAAACACGAATCCCGATGAAGTAAAGAAAATGTTCGATGAATCGCTTTGCAAATTGACAGGCGAAGACACCGTCGAAGCGGCTTGGTCTGCTCTGTTTAAAAACTTCAACGGCGGAGCTGATTATAAAAAAGGCGAAAAATTTGTTATCAAACCCAACTTCAACTCAGACGGCTGGAACGCAGATAACGACGGCTATAACGACTGTTTGACACCGTCGCCTCAGCTTCTTGAAGCGATTGCTTCAAGCCTTATTAATGTCGTCGGCGCTGACGCTTCCGACATTACGATTACAGACCCGTCAAGATCAAATTCAGGACCGGGAACACCGGGAATGGGACAGAAGTTCTTTGACCGTTTTGAAGAAAATGAAGACGAGGCGCTCAGAAACGTGAATCTCGCAAACGATCCCGAACCCGATTATGACGCACCGATTAATTTCGCGGACGGAGCAGTCGGATATGTCGCAAAAGAATATTCGGAAGCAAAATATCTCATAAACGTGGCTCTTTTCAGCCCCCACAATGCATTTGGTTTCACTTTCTGCGGAAAGAACAACTACGGTTCTGTGTGGTTCGATTACGACGTAATGGATCCCAAGGGTGAAGCTCCCGACTACTATCGTTTGGACATCGGCGGATGCTTTGCACCCATTCCGATGCACGGCGGCTGGCTCAACGGTTACGGCGGATATAGCTATATCGCGGAATTAACCGCTTCGAAAGAACTTGGCGGAAAAACTCTTCTTTACATGGTTGACGCTATGTACACAAGATATCATCAGGGCGACCCGAGCACCGACCAAAGAGGAAAAAGCATTCCCAACACACGTAAAATGGTGACTTTCGGCGATGACTATCCTCAGGCTCTGTTCATGTCGCAGGATCCCGTCGCTATCGACAGCGTCGCGGCCGATTTCCTCAGAGCCGAACAAAAAGTCAACGACTTGTTCTGCCCCGAGAAGCTCGAAAATTATGACCCGACAATGGTCGCAATTACAATACCCGATAATTACTTAGTCGAAGCGTCTTTCGCAGACAACCCGCCGTCAAACACGAAATATGACCCCGACGGCACGGGCAATGTTAAATCACTCGGTGCATATGAACGCTGGAACAACGACAACGACAAGCAATATTCGCGCAACCTCGGCTTGAATTATGGCATCGAGCTTGTGACCGTAACTCAGTAAATTATAATCAATGTTAAATTTATACGGGAAATCACGATAAACGTTCGTGTTTTCCCGTTTTTTATTGACAATTAGGCTTCTTAGATTTATGATAGATTCTAAGGTGATTCTTAAATGCTTGAACATTTGCACATCAAAAACGTGGCTTTAATAGACAAGCTCGAAGCCGATTTCGGCGTCGGGCTTAATGTTCTGTCCGGCGAAACAGGAGCGGGAAAGTCGATTATCATCGATTCAATCAATTTTGTTCTCGGCGAGCGTTTCGGCAAGGATTTCATCAGAACAGGCGAAACCTGCGCCGAGGTTTCGGCGATTATAACAGTTTTCGACCCTGACGCGAAAGAGGCATTGTTTAAAACAGGTGTTTTTAACGATGTTTCCGAAACAGATGAAATTTTGCTAAACAGAACCCTTACAGATGCCGGGCGTTCGGTGTGCAAAATCAACGGAAAACCCGTGACAGCTGGAATGTTGAAGGACGTGTCCACCCTGCTCATAGACATCCATGGGCAGCACGAACACCAATCGTTATTGAATCAATCGAAGCACATCGAGCTTTTAGACAGATTTTGCGGCGGTGAGCTTAACACTTTTAAAATTTCACTCGGTGAAATTGTCGGGCAATATAAACAGACACTCGCGGCGATTAAATCTGCCGAGGGTGAGGACAGCGGCAACAAAGATGAAAAAATCGCCGTTTACAGCTATCAAATCAAAGAAATTGAAGCCGCCGCTCTTAAAATCGGCGAAGAGGAAGAGCTTCAAAACCACAGGAAAGCACTGGCAAATCACGAGAAAATTTGGAAATCGGCAGGCGAAGCGGTTGAAATCATCGAAAACACGACAGAAAGCTTGTGGAAAATAAACACGCTTGCAAAAACGCTTTCCGAGGTCGACGACGGCACTATAGGTCTTTTCGAGGCAATTGAAAACATATGCGCCCAAGCCGATGACTTTTCGGCGGAATTGAATAAATATTTCGCGGGAATTGAGGGCGATCCGATTGACATTAACGATGTTGAAGAACGGCTTGATTTTATATACAGATTAAAGAAAAAATATGGCGGCACGGTCGAGGCTGTTTTTGAACACCTCGAAAAAACACGCGAAAAACTCGACGTTTTGACAGACAGTGACGGCATTATCGCCAAGCTGAACGAAGAAAAAACACGGCTGGGCAGAGATGCTTTGAAGTGCTGTGAAAAAATTTCGGAAGCAAGAAAACTTACCGCGAAAAAGTTGGAATCGGAAATAGCAGGCGTTTTGAAGGATTTGGGAATGAAAAACGCTCTGTTTGAAATAGCGTTCGAGAAAAAGGACGGTTTCAACACTTCCGGCTATGACCGTGTTGAATTTATGATTTCCCCAAACCCGGGCGAGCCTCTCAAACCGCTTTCAAAAATAGCGTCGGGCGGCGAAATGTCACGCGTTATGCTGGCGCTTAAAACGGCTCTCGCAGGAACAGACAGCATCGAAACATTCATTTTTGACGAAATCGACACAGGCGTAAGCGGACGCGCGGCTCAGCAGGTCGCCGAAAAGCTGGCATTAATCGGCAGAAAACATCAAATTTTGTGCATCACTCATTTGGCGCAAATCGCCGCCGTAGGCGAAGCGAATTTCCTTATTGAAAAAAAAGGAAACGAACGCGCAATCACAAAAATGTCACGGCTCGACGACGAACAAATCGTTGCCGAACTGGCGCGGCTTATCGGCGGCGCGGAAATAACCGAATCGACTTTCACCGCCGCAAGAGAAATGCGCCGACAGGCAGATTCTTTCCGAGCTTAATGATACACAAAAAAATCGGGTAATCTAATATGGAAGCAATCTACGACGAAATCAAAAAAAGAATAGACCGACAAACCGCGCAGCCTATTTACAAGCAGCTTGCCGACGCGGTTTTTTATTGTGTAGAAACGGGAATTATCAAATCCGGCGACCGGCTTCCGCCCATTCGCGGGCTTGCTTCCGCGCTTAACGTAAACAGCGTTACGGTAGTGAATGCCTATAAGGTGCTGGAAAATCAGCGAGTCGTTTACTCCATTACCGGAAGCGGCTTTTATGTCGCCGAGGCTTCGAATGTTGAAAATGAAACAGTAGCAATACTGCCGAGCTTCGGCAAATCAACGCCGATTATAACGCCGCAGACTGTCAATTTCGCGAAAAGCTCCGTTTCTCCCGAGCTTTTCCCTGTTGACGAATTTAAAGAAATGTTCGACCGTGTTTTGACCCGCGACAAGGGCTCTGCCTTTGGTTATGAACAAAGCCTGGGCTTTCCCGCTTTGAGAGAAAGTCTTTGTGAATATTTGGACGGTTTCGGAATAAAAACAACGGGCGAGAAAATTCAAATCATTTCGGGCGCGCAGCAAGGCGTTGACACGGTGGCAAAAGCACTTTTAAAGCCAAGCGACTGTGTCCTGACCGAAAACCCAACATATTTCGGCGCGGTCGGCGCTTTCATGTCGCGGTCGGCTCGTGTAATCGGCGTCGACATGGAAAACGACGGAATTGATTTGAATAAACTTGAAATGCTTGTGAAACTTCACCGCCCGAAACTCCTTTATGTAATGACCTATTTTCAAACACCGACATGCGTCTGCTATTCCATTGAGAAAAAACGCGCCCTAATTGAGCTGGCGGCAAAATACGATTTTTACATCATAGAAGAGGACAATCAAAGCGATTTCATCTATTCCGAAACACAATCGGTCGTGCCGCTAAAAGCACTCGATTACAAAAACAGAGTGATTTACATTAAAAGCTTTTCGAAGCTGCTCATGCCTGGGCTGAAGCTCGGTTTTGCGGCGTTGCCCAAACCTGTTTTAAACATGGTCACAAATGCCAAATATACAACAGACATCGACACATCCGGATTTTTGCAACGAGCATTCGATTTGTTCATTGAAACAGGCGGGCTGCAAAGGCACATAAAGCGAATGCGAAGCGTTTTCAAACCTCGTTGTCAAACACTTATTTCTAACGCGCAAAACAAATTAACCGATTATTTTTCGTTCGAACCTCCGAACGGCGGTTTAAGCGTTTGGCTTAATGCTAAAGAAAATTTAAAGCTTTCATCGACCGAAATTTGCAAAATTGCCGCCGATAACGGTGTTGCAATTATGCCGGGCGATGTTTTCACGATTCATGAAAAAAGCATGCGCGGCGTAAGACTCAGCTTTGCCGATGTTGACGAGACAGGAATAAAGCTCGGCGTTGACAGATTGGCAGAAGCGTTGTCGATTTTAAGCATGCAAGGTTGACTCAATTCTATGATTATGTTATATTTATTCAGGTAACTTCAATATAAACCTTACGAAGCAGGAGCGGTGTAATGTACGAAGACAAAGAAATTTTAGATGTTTCGCAAATTCTGAGCAGAAGTGGGGACGACCCGCAAATCGAAAGACAGCATGACAATTCTATATGCAATCAAATAAAAATCCTTTCATGCAACGCCAATCCTCTCTTGGCGTCCGAAATCGCGAGAAATCTCGGCTGTCGTCTGTGCGACTGCGAGGTTGGGAAATTCGCCGACGGTGAAATTTACACAAAAATATTCGAGTCGATTCGAGGCGCCGATGTTTACATCGTTCAGCCGACATCACCGCCCGTAAACGACAATTTGATGGAATTATTAATAATGATTGACGCTTTGAAACGAGCATCAGCAGGGAAAATAAACGTCGTAGCACCCTATTTTGCTTACGCGCGCCAAGACAGAAAAGCACGCGCTCGTGACCCGATCAGCGCTAAGCTGGTCGCCAATTTAATAACGTGCGCGGGAGCGTCACGAGTGATTACAATGGACTTGCATTGCCCGCAAATTCAAGGCTTCTTCGACATACCTGTCGATAATATTCTCGGTTTTCCGATTTTAACAAAATATTTCACGAGCGAATTAAAAATTTCAAAGGAAAACACGGTCGTTGTTTCGCCCGACATCGGAAGCATAACGAGAGTTCGCGCATTTGCCGAACGGCTTGAAATGCCTATTGCAATTATCGACAAACGCCGTCCGAAGCCGAACGAAAGCGAAATAATGAATATAATCGGCGATGTAAAGGGCAAAAATGTTATAATCGCCGACGACATGACAGACACGGCAGGAACGCTCACAAATGCAGCAAAGGCGCTTAAAAATCTCGGAGCAAACGAAATTTATGCCTGCTGCACGCACGCTGTTTTAAGCGGCAAGGCTGTTGAGCGAATAGAAGAATCGCCGATTAATCAAATGGTTGTTCTTGACACGATTAAACTTGACGAAGCGAAGATGTCGCCGAAAATAAAGCAGCTATCGGTGGCAGGAATTTTCGCTGAAGCGATTTGGCGCATACATAACGGGCAGTCAGTTTCGACGCTGTTCGTTTAAGGACACGTTTAAAACTCGAGGTAGCCTTAAAAACTTACAAGGGTGAAAAAATGTATTTAATTTTCGGATTGGGAAACCCCGGCAGAGACTATGCGGGAACACGCCACAACGTGGGCTTTGAAGCGATAGACAAGCTCGCATGTGACCATAAAATCGACGTTAAAAAAGCAAAACGCCGCGCGCTTGTCGGCGAGGGAAGCGTTTGCGCGCAAAAATGCGCGTTGATTAAGCCGCAAACTTATATGAACGCAAGCGGCGAATCCGTTCGCGACAATATAGAATTTCACAAAGCGTCAATTTCGGAGGTAATCGTGGTTTATGACGACACCTCACTTGATGTGGGCGAGGTTCGAATAAGAAAGCAAGGCTCGGCAGGCGGACAC
>JGI994J12354_10002131_pt1 | contig 19595 bp, 21 predicted proteins | sample IntmicLarv3ML3BL_FD_12354 | JGI IMG/M metagenome (IMG submission 12354)
CGTTAAACGACTAGACGAGAAGTAGAATTACAATCAACAAAAATCCCCCAGAGTCCTACAAACTCTGGGGGATTTGTCTTATGTGTGAACACATAAAACATGATGAACTACATAATTAAAAACATACTACTATGGATTGTCAAAAAAATCAAGAGATATTAACAAATATTTTTGGGTCAACGTTATCTATTGGATATTTAATAACTTTAAATTAATAAAAAAATAAAAGAAATATGTATAACAAGGTAGAAAAAAACATAGAAACAAGGTATTATATTTATGTTATAAAAACTTGAGGAGAATAAAAAGACCATGTTTGAAAATAAAATCAATTTAAAAAAGACAACCGTAGCAGATATAGAAGAAATTATGCAGATTATTTATCAGGCACAAGCGTTTTTAAAAAGTAACGGTATCGACCAGTGGCAGAACAATTATCCAAATAGAGAAATTATCAATCAGGATATTGAAATGGGATATGGATATTTGTTGGAGGAAAACCAGAAAGTAATTGCCAATGCCTCCCTTTCTTTTGATGAAGAAGTGACATATCGAAAAATTTATGATGGTGATTGGCAGAATAAAACGGATAACTATGCCGTGGTTCATAGAGTGGCAGTAAAGGGTGAGGAAAAAAGAAAAGGAACCGGAAGCTTATTACTCAAGAGGTTGGAAGAAATTTGCAAGGAAAAGAAGAGCGTGAGCATTCGTCTTGATACCCATAAAAAAAATCAAGCAATGCAAAATTTATTGAAAAAGAATGGCTATGAATATTGTGGCATCATTCATTTATTAGATGGAAATGAAAGAATGGCTTTTGAAAAAATGATATAACCATAGATAAATATAGAAATAATTGAAATGAAAAGAATTTTATACTATAATAAGTTAAAATGATAAAGTGAAATCTTTTATAAAGGGGAGTAATATACATGGAATATGTAGCAGCCAAAGAATACTTAGATAAAACAGCGATACATGGAAGTGTATTAGGACTTGTGAATATCAAAGAATTACTAAAACAATTAGACAATCCCCAAGAAAGGTTGAAGTTTATACATATTGCTGGTACGAATGGTAAAGGCTCCACATTAGCCTATATATCCACCATATTAACAGCAGCCAATTATAGAGTTGGAAGATATGTGTCGCCGACAATTATGGAATATGAAGAGCGAATACAAATAGACGGAAAGTCAATTCCAAAAAGAAAATTAGCACATCATACAAGTAAAGTGAAGTCGGCAACTGAAAGAATGATAAAAGATGGACATCCGCATCCAACTACATTTGAGATAGAAACAGCAGTTGGCTTTCTCTATTTTGCTGAGGAAGCGTGTGACATAGTGGTCTTAGAAACGGGGTTAGGTGGTGCTTTAGATGCGACAAACATAATTTCAGCACCGCTGCTGACAGTTTTCACCTCTATCAGTATGGATCATATGGGCATTTTAGGCACGACCCAGATGGAGATTGCAAAGGAGAAAGCTGGCATCATTAAAAAAGGGGCAAGAGTGATTTCCAGTCCTCAGACCGCAGAGGTAACACAAGTTCTTGCGACAAAATGTCAAGCTGAAGAAACTTGTTTACAGATGATAAAAGAAGAGGAAATAACGGATATTATATATGGAATACCAACCCAATTTTTTTCATATAAAGAATTTGTGGATATGGAGATAACCATGCTGGGGAAGCATCAAGTTCAAAATGCAGCATTATCATTAGCGGCAATTAGTGTTTTAAGAGAATTAGGTTATCATATAAAGGATATCGCCATTCGTCAAGGATTAAAAGAGACAGCTTGGCTGGGCAGATTCAGTGTGATAGCAAAGGAACCGCTCTTTATTATAGATGGCGCTCATAATATAGATGGTGCGCGAAAGTTAAAAGAGACAATAGAAGAATACTTTCAAGATAAAAAAATATATTTGATTATGGGGATATTCAAGGATAAGGAATATGAAAAAATCATCGAACTCACTGCCAAAATGGCGAAAAGTATTTATACAATAGAGCCTCCAAATAAGGATAGAGCCTTATCAGCGTCCGCATTGATGGAAGCAATTAGACCGTATAATCAAAGTGTTTTTGCAATAGGAAATATCGAAAAAACAGTACAAGCAGTGGGGAAGAGAGCAGGGAAAGAAGATATCATTATTGCCTTTGGCTCCCTTTCTTTTCTAGGAGAGATTATCCAAAGTGTAAATAAGTTGAGAGGGGAATTGTGCAGTGAATCAAGATAAGATAAAAGAGGGCGTTAGATTAATATTAGAGGGCATTGGAGAAGACCCAGCAAGAGAGGGGCTGATAGATACACCTGATAGAGTCTATAAAATGTGTCAAGAAATCTATGGTGGTTTGCAAGAAGATGCAGATATTCATTTGAGCAAGACCTTTCGAGTGGAAAATAATGAAATGATTGTGGAAAAAGATATTACTTTTTATTCTACATGTGAACATCATCTATTGCCTTTCTATGGAAAAGCGCATGTTGCCTATATTCCGAACAAACAAGTGGTAGGATTGAGCAAACTGGCAAGAACTGTTGAGGTGTTTGCAAAACGGCCGCAAATACAGGAACAAATGACAGTACAAATAGCAGAAGCGATTATGAAGACCCTAAAGCCTTACGGGGTTATGATTATGCTTGAAGCAGAGCATATGTGTATGACTATGCGAGGTATTAAAAAACCGGGGAGCAAAACTGTTACAATCGTGACTAGAGGTATCTTTGATGGAGATAGTGACTTGAAAAATACTTTTTTTCAAATGGTAAAGTAGAAAATGATGGATAGAGTGAATCAAATTATAAACCATCCTTTATATAAAAAGGAATTAGAACAGATTCTTGCATTAGAGCAGGAACGCATCTATTGTAAGCATAACATCGAACATTTTTTAGATGTAGCGAGAGTAATGTATATCTTTTGCCTGGAAGAAAAGCAGCGGATTGCCAAAGATATTATCTATGGAACTGCTTTGTTACATGATATTGGTCGTGCCAAAGAATATTTGGAGAATATTCCGCATGAAATGGCGAGCGTGGAAATAAGCCAATTAATTTTACCAAATTGCGGTTATAAAACAGAGGAAATAAGACTGATAACAAAAGCAATCGCAGGGCATCGAAAGGCCGAGCTGACGAAAAACTCTCCAAAAGAAAGTACCGCCGATACCCTTCAACATCTTTTGAAAACGGCTGATAAACGTACTAGAAATTGTTTTGCCTGCGAGGCAAAGGCTAGTTGTAACTGGGATGAAACAAAAAAGAATAAAAGAATTTGTTATTAGAAAGGTACAAACATGAAAATAGGAAACCAAATATTTGATACCAAAAATCATACTTATATCATGGGGATTTTAAATGTAACGCCCGATTCTTTTTCCGATGGCGGAAAGTGGAGACATGAAAAAGCGGCATTAAGCCATGTGGAAGAGATGATAAATGAGGGGGCAATGATTATTGATATCGGTGGAGAATCCACAAGACCTGGATATACATTGCTGTCGGATGAAGAAGAGATTGAGCGAATCGCCCCAGTGGTTGCAGCGGTGAAAAGAGAATTTCAACTTCCGATATCCATTGATACCTATAAAAGTAAGGTGGCTGAGGCGGCAATACAGGCTGGTGCTGATTTGGTAAATGATATTTGGGGATTAAAATATGATAAGGATATGGCAAAGGTGATTGCCAAGGCGAAAGTGAGTTGTTGTCTGATGCATAACCGTGAGCAGCCGAATTATTTTAATTTTATGCAAGACATGGCGAGCGATTTAGTCGATACCTTATATTTGGCTAAACGGGCAGGAATAGCTGAGGATAAGATTATCTTAGATCCAGGAGTCGGATTTGCAAAATCTTATGAAAATAATTTAGAAACCATTCAATGCTTGAACAACTTACATGTCCTTGGTTTTCCATTATTGCTTGGAACTTCCAGAAAGTCAGTAATCGGTTTAACCCTTGATTTGCCAGTGAACCAAAGAGTCGAGGGAACATTGGTAACGACCGTTATGGCAGTGATGAAAAGGTGTAGTTTTGTGCGTGTACATGATGTGAAAGAGAATTACAGAGCGATTAAAATGGCAGAAGCGATTTTAAATGGCGGTGAGAGGTAAAAAATGGATAAAATCATAATAAAAAATTTGGAAGTATTCTGTAATCACGGGGTATTTTTAGAAGAGAATAAACTGGGACAAAAATTTATTGTATCGGTAATTCTATATACTGATACCAGAGAAGCAGGCATTTTAGATGACTTGACAAAATCAATACACTACGGTGAAGTGAGTCATAAAATCAGCAGTTTTTTAAAAGCCCACACCTATAAGCTGATTGAAAAAGCCGCAGAGGAACTAGCCTCTTATTTATTGCTTGAAGTGGGGCGTTTATCAATGGTCACAGTGGAGATAAAAAAACCATGGGCGCCGATTGGACTATCGCTGGAATATGCCGGAGTGAGCATCACCCGTAAGTGGCATACTGCTCATCTTGCCTTAGGTTCTAACATCGGTGAGAAAGAAAAACATCTCTTAGAAGCCATTGAAAAACTAGAAAAAGAAAAGACATGTGAAGTTAAAAAGGTTTCTTCCTTTATCGAAACGGAACCTTATGGTATCGTTGAACAACCGGTTTTTTTAAATGGATGCTTGGAGTTGGCAACCTTATTATATCCAGGAGAGCTTTTATCTTTATTGCAGAGAATTGAAAAAGAAGCAGGGCGTGAGCGAAATCAAAGATGGGGGCCGAGAACCTTGGATTTAGATATTATTTTTTATGATGAAGAAGTGATACAAACAGAAGAACTATGTATACCACATGTAGAAATGCAACTGAGAGCGTTTGTTTTACAGCCATTAGAAGAAATTGCACCTTACAAATATCATCCACTATTAAACAAAACCGTATCACAACTAAGGAGGGAGTTAAATGGTTGACTTACTAGCACTTCGGGATGAAATTGATATTATTGATAAAGAGATTGTAACCCTTTATAAAAAACGAATGGAAATTGCCAAAGGGGTGGCTGAATTTAAAATCAGCACTGGGAAACCAATTTTTGATTCGGTGCGTGAACAGCAAAAAATCGAGGCCTTAAAAGAAATGGCAGAAACCGAATTTCATAAACAAGGAGTCAGTGAACTATTTGGTCACATTATGGCGATTAGCCGTAAGCTGCAATATCAACTACTTCAGCAGCAAGGAATTGTCAAAGATTTGGAATTTTCAGCCATCAAAAAAGACGATATAAAAAATCCCAAAGTAGTGTTTCAAGGGGTTAAAGGTGCTTATAGCCATTTGGCGATGAAAACTTATTTTGGGGAAGAGGTGGAAAATTTTCATGTTGAGACCTTTCGCGATGTGATGGAAACGATTGCTAAGGGAGAAGCCGATTTTGGGATTTTACCGATAGAAAATTCAACGGCTGGGAGCGTTAATGATAACTACGATTTATTAATGGAATATAATAATTACATCATTGGTGAACAGATTATAAAAGCGGAGCATGTGCTTTTAGGCACACCAGATGCGAGTTTAGATACGATAAAAACAGTATATTCTCATCCACAAGGCTTAATGCAGTGTAAAAAATATCTGGAACAGCGGCGAGAATGGGGGCAGGTACCGGTATTAAACACCGCCGTGTCCGCAAAAAAGGTGGCAACAGAGCAAGATAATACCCAAGCGAGCATCGCCAGCAGATTTGCGGGTGAATACTTCGGGCTGAAAGTTTTAGCCGAAAACTTTTGTGATGAGATGAATGAAACAAGATTTCTGATTGTAACTAATCGAAAAGAGTATCGAAAAGAGGCTAAAAAAATTAGCATTTGTTTTGAAGTTCCTCATATAAGCGGCTCTCTTTATAATATCCTTTCTCATTTTATCTATAATAATTTGAATATGAGCAGAATAAAATCAAGACCATTAGAGGGACAAAATTGGGAATATAGTTTTTTTGTTGACTTTGATGGGAATTTAGAGGATAGTGCTGTATTGAACGCTCTAAGAGGGGTGCAAGCTGAAGCTGTGAATCTTAAAATACTAGGGAACTATTAAGAAAAGACAGAAGAAAGGTGTAAAATGAGCAGAATAAGTGAGTTAATGGTATATAAGCAATTTGAACAAGGCAAAATATTAGAAAATTTAGCATGGATTATGGACAATTATCAAAATAATTATTATAATCAAGAAGATATAAAAAGTTTGCTTTATGAAAATATACATGATTTAATAGAACTTTCCAGTTCTTTTGGATTGGAAGGGAATTTATGGCATTCCTATTTGACTTTTTTGCTAGTGAATCATGAGAATGGATTTAGCATTGCTTGTGAAAAGCGTGGTGAAACCGAGGGCAGTATTAAAAAAATAGCCTTTCATGATTTGGCGATAATTCAGGAATTATTTCAATTTGATTTTTCGGCGATTGAGAAAACCTTAAAAGTAAACTGTTTTTCTTTATTAAAAGACTATACTCATACGAGTGAAACGAGTAAGTTCTTTAACAAACGAATTAAAGAAAGAATTGGCAGCTTGAGTAAAAGCTTGGCCTCAGCAAAAGATGTGAATGATTTTTTAAATTATCTTTTGAAATTTTATAAAGATTTTGGAGTTGGCAAATTAGGTTTGCATAAAGCCTTTAGGGTGACAAATCGTGAGGGAAAAACAGAAATTGTGCCGATACATAATGTTGCCCATGTACAGCTAGAGGACTTAGTTGGATATGAGATACAAAAGAAAAAATTGATTGATAATACTGAATGCTTTGTAAGAGGGAAAAAAGCGAATAACTGTCTATTGTTTGGCGATGCTGGAACGGGAAAATCATCTTGTATCAAGGGGATATTAAATAAATACTACGAAGACGGGTTGCGGATTATTGAAGTATATAAGCATCAGTTTCAAGATTTGAATCAAGTAATGGCTCAAATTAAAAATAGAAATTATAAATTTATCATTTATATGGATGATTTATCTTTTGAAGAATTTGAAACAGAATACAAGTACCTAAAAGCGGTGATAGAGGGTGGATTAGAGAAAAAGCCCGATAATATTTTAATCTATGCGACCTCGAACCGACGCCATCTCATTCGTGAACATTTTAGTGATAAAGAGGGGAGAAGAGATGAATTACACGCTTCTGATACTGTACAAGAAAAATTATCATTGGTGTACCGGTTTGGCGTATCAATATTCTTCTCCTCACCGGAAAAGAAAGCTTTTCAGAATATTGTAAAAGTACTGGCTAAACGAAATCAGATACAGATGGGAGAGGAGCAGTTGTTGTTGGAAGCGAATAAATGGGAACTATCTCACGGGGGACTTTCAGGAAGAACAGCACAACAATTTATAGATTACTTAAGCGGAATGAAAGGAGGGATAGATTGAAAATAGGATTTATCGGCACGGGAAATATGGCTGGCGCAATTATTGCCGGCATTACACAAAAGGGCTATGCGAAAGCAGAGGATATTTATTGCTATAGCCCAACTGTCAAGAAATTGGAGCAATTTACAGAGAGCATGCAGGTAAATATGTGTACTTCAAATGCACAGGTAGTAAATGAAGCAGAGGTTTTGATATTAGCAGTAAAACCCAACAAATTTGAACAAGTATTAACAGAAATAAGTGCTGAAATAGCGACTAAGAAGCCGTTTATGATATCGCTTGCGGCAGGAATTACCCTACACAAGCTACAAGAGATGATAGGGAGTGAACAGGTATCCATTATTCGTGCGATGCCAAATGTGAATGTTGCGATTGGCGAGGGCATGACAGGAATATGTGGAAATCATTATGTCACAAGAGAACAGATAGATTTCACAATCGAAATGTTTGAGTCTGTCGGCGCAGCAGTGGAAATAGATGAGAAAGATTTCAGTGCATTTACCGCCATTGCCGGCAGTTCACCAGCATTTACTTATTTGTTCATTGATGCTCTCGCAAGAGGCGGAGTGAAAAATGGGATATCAAAAGAGCAGGCAACGAAAATAGCGGCAAAAGCGGTTCTTGGAAGTGCCAAAATGGTGTTAGAAAGCGATGAAAATCCGTGGGGGCTTATTGATAAGGTCTGCTCACCAGGTGGAATGACCATTGAGGGCATTATGGCTTTGGAAGAAGAAAAATTTATGGCGACAATAATGAAAGCGGTGGATGTGGCAGTAGAAAAAGATAAGAAATTAATATAATAAAAAATGACAAAATTTTAGGAGGACAAAAAATGAACACATTTGTTAGTAAAAGATTAGGAAGTAAAGAAGTGATTAGAGCGAAAATGTTGACGATGGTATTGGGAATTGTGGCAGCGGTAGCATTACCTCAAGTATTTCATTTGATTGGTATACTTTCAGGAACAGGAGCGGTTGCGGGAACAATTTTCTTACCGATGCATATACCGGTGTTTATTGTTGGCTTGCTCGCAGGGCCGGCAGTCGGTTTAGTTGCTGGTGCAATTAGTCCTATCATAAGTTTTGCGATTTCCGGTATGCCAACAGCAGCAATGCTTCCTTTTATGATTGTAGAGCTTGCAGGATATGGTTTGACCGCTGGCTTATTTGTCAATAAGAAAATGCCAATGATTTCAAAATTATTTTTAGCCCAAATAGGCGGTAGAGTATTAAGAGCCATATTCACATTGTTTGCGATATACGCATTGAGCAATCAAACGGTGAAAGTGATACAGGTATGGAATGCAGTAAAAACAGGCTTACCAGGAATTTTATTGCAGTTGACTATTATTCCATTGTTATTGCATCGCATTGAAGGAGTAAGAAAACATTATGAATAATTTGGAAAAGGCAAAATCCATTTTAAAAAGCAATGAGGAGTATACTTTTGTAGCTTGTAAAGAAGAAATAATATACACATCAGGTTATCATGGTGTGAGGCCTTTGATTGAATTGATAGATAGTAAGACGGATATAAAGGGCTTTTCTGCCGCTGATAAGGTAGTAGGAAAAGGAGCGGCCCTTTTATTCATTCTAGCAGGGGTGAAAGAAGTCCATTCGCTGGTTATGAGTGAGTTGGCGTTAGAAACTTTTAAAGCCTATGGGATTCCATGCTATTACGATACTTTGGTAGAGTATGTTATTAACCGTACCGGCACCGATATGTGTCCGATTGAAAAGGCGGTAAAAGAGGTGAATCACCTTGAGGAAGCTTATCCGATAATAAAAGAAACGATAAAGATATTGATGGCAGGAAAGTAAGAAGAAACGATAAAAATAGAGAAACGGCTAAAGTTATAATAGCCGTTTCTCTATTTTCTTTGGGTGTAGAGCAAGGCTTCCAGTGCTTCGTCACTATCCGATATCCAAATATCTTCTTCCTCTTCATTGAGACCTAAATATTCACGTAGGGTTCTAGTATCATCACTAAAGTTCCACCGGCTGGTATAGGTGTGGATTTCATCAAAGTCAATTTCACCAGCTAAATATAATTCTTTAAAATTCATAAACAACCTCTTTTCTGTTTCCTTTTTATTATTACTCACATAATATCATAAATCTGCTCAAGAATACTAGAGGGAACTCGTAATTTTCCCTTTCCTTTTCCCAAAGCAACATCAGGGCGATGATGTTGTCCGTGAAAATCAGAGCCACCAGAGATAACGAGTTTATGTTTGCCCGCTAATAAACGCAAAAAGCTTTCATCAGATGGCGTATGTGAGGAATAAATGGCCTCGATACCTTTCATTCCCATTTTCTTAAAATCAATAATTAGTTTTTCTAAAGCATCTTTGCCTAACCGATAGAGCAGGGGATGGGCTAAGATAGGAACACCGCCAGCTTCTAATATACAGGAAATCGTCTGATAGGGAGCGATATTCTCACGTGGAACATAGCAAGGAGAATGATCTCCGATGTATTTTGTAAAAGCTCCATTTATTGAGGTGACATATCCTTTATTTAAGAGATATCTAGCGATATGTGCCCTCGTTGGAACGGAGTCTTTGAACATTTCGCGCATCATTTCTCCAGTGATATCAATGCCCTGTTTTTGCAGTAGAGCATAGATTTTTTCATTTCTCATCAAGCGTGAATTCATAAAGTCTGCTAATTGTGACTGAAAAGCAGTGCTTTTATAGTCAATGCAAAGACCGAGGATATGGATATCCTTATCATAGTATCTGGTGGAAAACTCAATCCCTGAAATTAGCTTTATATCGGCAGCCTTAGCAGCATTAATCGCTTCATCCAGTCCGTCCACCGTATCATGGTCGGTCAAGGCGATAGCAGATAAGCCGATTTTTGCCGCCGCTTCAACTAATTCAGTCGGTGTATAGGAACCGTCTGATGCCGTCGAATGAGTGTGTAAATCTATATATTTCATGCTTAAAGTCTCCTTTTTTATTCCTTATACAGTCATATGTTAGTATAACATAAATTTTAAGTGAGATGAAAAAAATTAGTCTTGACAGTTATAAAATTATCTTTTAATATATAAATATACCTAACGGGGGTATAGTATATAAAAATATAGTGAGGAGTGAAGCTTATGAAAAAAGAAGTTTATATAATAGAGGGAATGACCTGTGCATCTTGTAGCAGTGCTGTGGAGCGAGTGACTGGAAAATTAGCCGGTGTTGTAAAAAGTGAAGTGAATTTAACGACCAATAAAATGACGATTGAATATGATGAAAAGCAAGTATCATCAGCCGATATCATTCAAAAAGTAGTAAAAGCCGGATTCGAGGCGACCTTAGCACCAAAGGAACGAGAAAAAGAAGCGGTCAAAGAGGAAATGACAAAAGAGCAAGAACAGTTAAAAGCGAGTAAAAAAAGATTAATTCAGACAATAGCGCTGGCAATTCCGCTATTATATATATCAATGGGACATATGGTTCCAATAACCTTACCTTTACCAGCGTTTTTAGATATGCATAAGTCACCATTAAATTTTTCGTTAGCGCAGTTATTTTTGACCACATTTATTTTAATCAGTGGTCGTAAATTTTATATCATTGGATTCAAAACCTTGTTTCGCGGGCATCCTAATATGGATTCCTTGGTGGCGCTTGGAACTGGCAGTGCCTATATATATAGTTTGGTGTTGACTTTTACCATACCAGAGATGCCCCACAATACCCATAATTTATATTATGAAACAGCGGCAATTATCGTTACATTAATTATGTTAGGAAAATATATGGAGAGCAGCAGTAAAGGGAAAACCTCCGAAGCGATAAAAAAACTGATGGAACTGGCACCGGATACTGCTTTACTGATACGGGATGGAGAAGAGGTCGAGGTTTATATTGATGAAATTCTTGAGGGCGATGTTCTAGTGGTTAAACCTGGAAACAGAGTACCGCTGGACGGGGTGGTAATCAAAGGGGCGAGCAGCGTTGATGAATCGATGCTCACTGGTGAGAGTATACCGGTAGAAAAAGAAGCGAATGATATGGTAATAGGCGGCAGCATTAATTTTAACGGCGTATTATATATTCGGGTTATTCATACCGGCGAGAATACCACATTAGCTAAGATTATCAAGTTGATTGAGGATGCTCAAGGCAAAAAAGCACCGATATCTAAATTAGCAGATAAAGTATCCAGCATTTTTGTGCCAGTTGTAATGGTCATCGCGGTTGTGGCGACTATCATGTGGGGATTAGCCGGAGCGAGTCTAACCTTTGTCTTAACTATCTTTGTATCAATCATGGTAATTGCCTGCCCGTGTGCTTTAGGATTAGCAACACCAACCGCAATTATGGTGGGTACTGGTTTAGGGGCACATCATGGAATCTTGATTAAAAGCGGTGAAGCATTGGAGATTACTCATAAAGTAAATGTAGTTGTCTTGGATAAAACCGGAACGATTACAGAGGGAAAACCGAAAGTGATTGATATAATTTCCCAGCGTTTGGACGAGAATACCTTATTAGGATTAGTAGCTAGTTGTGAAGCATCATCGGAACATCCATTGGGCATTGCTATAGTCGAAGCAGCAAAAGAGAGGGGGATTTCCTTAAAAGAAGTCGAAAGTTTTCAAAGTGTAACCGGAAAAGGAATTATCGCTACACTTGCTGGACAGCAAATTTTAATTGGAAATGCGAGAATGATGGAGGAAATGCAAGTATCACTTGATATTTTTAGAGAAACAGCAGATGAGATTGCCGACAAAGGGCAAACACCAATGTTTGTTATTATAAATCAAATTCCGGAGGGAATTATTAGTGTAGCAGATACCATCAAAGAAAGCAGTATCGCAGCTATAGATAAGATGAAACAGTTGGGTATAAAGGTCATTATGCTCACTGGTGATAATAAATTTACCGCCAAGAATATTGGAAAACAAGTACATGTTGATGAAGTGATTGCGGAGGTTTTGCCTGAAGATAAGGCGGCGGTTGTCGCAAATCTACAAGCACAGGGGAATTGTGTGATGATGGTCGGAGATGGTATAAATGATGCTCCGGCACTAGTACAGGCCGATATCGGTACAGCGATTGGAAACGGCAGTGATATTGCTTTAGAATCCAGCGATATGGTGCTTATGAAATCAGATTTAACCGATGTATATAAGGGAATTAAACTCAGTAAGGCAACGATTAGAAACATAAAGCAAAATTTATTTTGGGCATTTTTTTATAATGTCCTAGGTATTCCCATCGCAGCAGGCTTATTGTATGCTTTTGGCGGACCTTTGTTTAATCCAATATTAGCGGGAATGGCGATGTCGTTCAGTTCGGTATCAGTGGTTGGTAATGCCTTAAGATTAAAAAGAGTGAAATTATAGGGGGATTAGATGATGGAAATGGACATTGAAAAAGTGAAACATCGGGAGAGTAAGGAATATAAAGATTTATTGACCCGCCTTAATCGGATTGAAGGACAGATACGAGGAATTAAGGGCATGATAGAAGCAGATAGATACTGTGTTGATATTCTAACTCAAGTATCAGCGGCACAATCGGCGTTAAATGCGTTTAGCAAAAATTTATTATCCAATCATATTAAATCTTGCGTTGTTGCCGAGATTAAAAGCGGGAACGAAGAGGTGATTGATGAATTATGCGGCACGATACAAAAATTAATGAAATAAGGAGAGGGAAATTTATGACAGTATTAAGAACAGATGATATACATTGTGAAAAATGTGTAGAGAGAATAACAAAAGCATTGACAAGGAGTGGTTTTGACTTTCAAGTAAATTTGCAAAAAAAGACAGTTTCGCTCAAGGCTGAGGGAGTGGAATTGATGAAAGCAAAAGAAATACTTGAAGATTTAGGGTTTGAGATGGAAGAGGTTTGATTTTTGAAAAAACGCTTGCTTTTTATATAAAAATGTTATATTATTAGTGAGCGAAAGCAAAATGGTCCGTTGGTCAAGGGGTTAAGACGCTGCCCTCTCACGGCAGAAACACGGGTTCGATTCCCGTACGGACTGTTTTTGGGTTGCTAAAAAAATGATATAGAAAAGATGGCTATGCTTTTTAGAAAGCAGAAGCCATTTTTTTCAGATAATTGTTATTTCCTTCATAATTTAATTTTAGCACATATATTTTCTTTCATTTTTTATTTCAAGGATATGATAAAAAATAAAAAGGTATAGCTTTATTGTTCTTGATAATTTACTATATACATCTTTTAAGACACGAAAAAAAGAGTAATGACTTTTCGTCAATTATTCTGTCCAGAAAAAAGAGAGAATAATTGGAGTATCAAAACTCTATTATCAAATATTATGATAAAACTGTATTGTTTTTTAGCACCATTGCCTTAAATAAACCTTGTCTTGGTCATCTTGACAGATACCAAGATAGCGCTTAGTGATAGCAAGGGAAGAATGATTGAAAATATCCATAATAACGACTAGGGGTTCCTTGTTTTTCCATGCGTGATAGCCAAAAGTTTTTCTAAGAGAATGGCAACTGACACGAATACATAGTTTTATAGTTTCAGAAGCATTACGGATAATACGATAGGCTTGTATGCGGGAAATAGCCTTACCAGTTCTTCGCTGAGATAAAAAGAGCGGCTCTTTAGGGCTGGGGTTTTGTGCTTTAAAGTATAGGTGAAGGGCTTGTATGACTTGTCTATTTAAGGCAATGGTTTTTGATTTTCTAGTTTTTTGCTCAACAAGAGTAATGTGAGTTTTATACATGTGGGTATCAAAATCATATACATCACTCCATGTCAAACGTAGAATATCGCTGATACGAAGTGCTGTATGTAATCCCGTAATGATGAGCAGGTTGTTACGGAACTGTCCGAGTTGTTGATAATATTTAGAGATGGCTTGAATGTCTTTTTTATTTCGAATTGGTTCAACTGTTTTCATAAAATTGATATCTCCTTTTAGGTTTTTTATCCTAGTATAGCAGATATATAAGGGGAGTGGGAATACAAAAAGAAGTAACACAATGTAATTGTGTTACTTCTTTTTGCTTATCTTAATATATCATAAGAAAAGGATTTTGTGAAGCTTTTTTGAAAAATTTATAGAAACAAATTTATAGAGAAAACAAATTTATAGAGAAAACAAATTTCTTTCTGATTCAAAATAATGAAAACAAGCTAATATACAAGGGATTTCTGTTTTATTTAAGTAACACAATTACATAGTGTTACCTACAAATTAATTATTGAAGGAGAAAGTAAGATGACAAAGAGAAGAATTAGGAAATTTATAGTAACAATGTTAGTTAGTTTTATGTTAGTGGGATCAATAGTATCTAACGCAATGGAAAAACAGGAGGGGGTAATATTAGAAGTAGAACGTGAGGAGACTGATTGGCGTTATTATTTTAGGGTTAAATATTCTGGTACTTTTAAGCTCGCTCAAGGGGTTGATTTTTTTTGCGGAGAGTTTGATGATAGTGGATTTGCGAAATTTGATGGAAGAGAAGAAGAGGCGATAATCTTTGAAGGAGAAGCAAGTATATGGGTTTCAAGGCTTATGTATGGGCTCATCATAGCAATTGATAGTGGTGAATATATAAGCGTAGCACCAGTACGAGGGGATGTGATAGATATAGATGAATACTTAAGTTGGCAGCAAACAGAGACAGAAACACAAACAGAGACAGAAACACAAACAGAGACAGAAACACAAACAGAGACAGAAACACAAACAGAGGGACAGACAGGATCAGAAACTTCAAAAGAGTCAGAGAATACTGATAAAGGTGAGAGTCTAACTAATAATGGAAATAGTTCTTCACCAAAAACAGGAGATATAAATAGTTTAGTAGGATTATTTGGATTACTTACGAGTTCACTTGGTACAATATTTCTACTTGGTAAAAAGAAAATGAGAAAAGTAACTAAAAAATAGTTGATAAGATGGAATTGAGAGCCTTTCAGGGTTCTCTTTTTTATGAAAAAATAAAAAGATTAAAAGCGTATTAATCAAGGAAGAGGGCTTGCTCTGTAAACTCCTTTTTTTGAACAATGCTGGTTTTTTAATAAATAGGTAGCTTTGGCTTGTAAAGAGTAAAATGTATGACTTCGCCACTCTTGATCAGTTTGCATTAAATCCTTTTGTTGATTAATAAATTGGTTGTGTTGCAAAAAAAAACAAATTGCAATGAATGCAAAAACATGTTAAGATAACTAATTGGAATACCGTGTACAAGGTGTGTTGACCTCTCATTTACATAAGATGGGAGGTGATGGATATGAAGAACTTTGACTTTAAAGACTTAATTGCTTTTGCGTCATTAATCATATCGTTGCGGACCTTAATAGTCTTATTGATTATTAACATCAGATAACACAAAAACAGCCCCTTGTACTTTGGCAGAATAAGGGACTGTTAGCAACAAAAATCTCTTGAGGTCACAACCACCTTTGTGGCGGTATTCCTTTTTATATTATAGCGAAAATATGATTGAATGTCAAATTGATGTTTGGAGTGAATTGTGTTGTAAGGAGTTGATTGCATCAGTTATCATCGTCCTCCATTTCGCACTCCAACTTGTCTAACAGTATACTTGAGGAGGTGTTTTGGAGAGGGGGGAGTTGTGCTGAGTGATGATAGTGATAATACATGCATAATGCAACAAAAAAGGAACAAGGTTGAACACTCAATCTGTTCGTTTAGAACTTTTCAAAGAAATGCAAAATTTAAGAGCCAGCAAGGTTGAGTCCTCACTGGCTCTTAAATTTTACATATAGTATATAAAAAGAACTTTCTGGCTCACTTTACTACTCATCACTCTCCGTGAGTTCTTGTTCTGAAGGTCTGTCAGTTCATTCACTTATGATGCAGTCTATTTTAATTCGCAACAAAGATATATTCGATAAGTGCAAATATGAATAGAACTAGAGAAGTATAAACATAAAAGTTAAAATTTCCGATCACTGTCGCAATCGCATCCCCATATCCATTAATATCCACGTATAATGTTGTGTGTGATGCATATACTATGCACCCAATTATTAAAATCAATAATATGCTAATTATGCGAGAAAAAAATTTATACATAGAGCGTCTGCGTTTGGTGTTTTGGTGCTTAAACACAATTTTTTTGCGATTTAATATAAAACAGAACAAGGGAGAAACAAGGAGGGGAAAACAAAGCCTTGCCGAGACAGATAACCAAGGGATGAAAACCACCCAAATAAGCAACGTAAAGCTAGACAAAATACTTTGAAGTATAGCCACCTTAATGAATTGTAACATCCTAGATTCCTTTTCGATGCGTCCCATATTAGGTCAAAAGACCACTGGTGACATTACAGGTGACTGTACCAACATTGACAACTTCAATCTTTGTTTGGCATCTTAGAGTAAAGCCAACATAACTCGCTGGGTCCTCATAGCGGGCCCAATCGCCTGTTGGATATTTTACAGTAGGTCCCTTGGACCATGTCAGTCCCAAAATATCTGATGTACCATATCTTAATTCTCGATTTCTTACGACTTTATCCTGTGTATCCCAATGCCCTGATGCTGAATATAATTCATTGTTTACTCCAAAAACATCAATCCAAGAAACATAAGCCCATGCTTTTATTCCATGTTGCGAAGTATAAGCCATATCGTCTTTAACTTGCGTTGCGGTTGCGACGGCAACGTACATATTTGCCGTTTGCCCGTTTTTCTGAGTGACTTCACCCACTTTTTTTACTGTTGAACTTACTTCAAACTCAATTTCATTTTTTGAAACACCTTTAACGGGAGTGAACTCTGCACTTGCACTAATGTTTTCTCTTATCGAAAGAGGTACAGAGTAATCAACGACCCCTGCCAAAGCATCTGTGAATAAAGCTTCTACATCGACTTGCGCAATCAAAGCGTCAGCTTGTGTCCGAAGCGCCGTATCTTCATCAATATGCACACTGCTTGCATATACAGGAATGCTACCTACGAGAATTATGCAAATAAGGGTAAATATTGTAATATTTTTTTTCATATTATCATCCTTTCTTAGCGGTGTTGTGTATAATTGCATTTAATATATGCAATTATATGGTTGGTATTAAATTTGAAATATTTGCAACAGGGTTCACTCATTATCTAAATTAATATATCTCAAGGGGTTCGCTCCTTTCATATACTATATACCATTATTTTATACACACTGACGAGTATTTCAAGGGATTTGACATGAATAGTAAGGTTAAATGCGTGAGTGGCAGTTTAATAGATTAATGTGCCAGTTGGTTGCTTGAATACTGGGGTCATTACTCGTTTATTTTATTATAGGTTTGTATTGTTGCCAAAACGAAAATTTTGTTGTCAAAAAAATAGATAAAAAAAGATTGCTATGCTTTTTAGAAAGCAGAAGCCATTTTTTCTCTTTTTTCATCTAATTTAGTTGATATAATATAACAACTTTCGGCCGTTTTGCTATCTGAGTAACTTAGTATGTCAGCAGCACTAAATAGCAAACATCAAGTGAATGTGAAATTTGACTTCACAGGAGAAATAAGTTATTCTATGAATGGTAATATTAGATTTAAGTAGTAGAAGCGGGTGTAGTGGTGTCGCTTTCTAATATATAAAAAGAAAGGTGTATAAAAATGAATAATTTCAAAGAAACTGTTTTAACACACATTAAAACAAAAAAGATTGATGAATTAAAGAAACTTTTAAATGGAGCCAATGAGTTAGACATTATTAACATTATGGATGAGATGTCTAATGAGGAAATTGCCCTGGCTTATAGATTGTTAAATAAGGATTTAGCGCTTGAGGTATTTGAAGGATTGGATGTAAACGATCAACAAAACTTAATTAAATCATTGACTGAAAAAGATGCTATTGAAGTTTTTAAAGAATTAGCACCTGACGATCGAGTTAGACTGCTTGATGAATTACCTACGGCAGTTGCAAAACGATTACTTGCATCTATATCAAAGGAAGAGCGAGAAGATGTGAATTTATTAATGGGTTTTGAGTCAGAAACAGCAGGGCGTCTGATGACAACAGAATATGTGCGACTTCGTAAGGAATGGACAGCAGAAGAGGCTCTTGAAAAAATACGGGCAATGGCAAAAGAAAAAGAGACAATCTATACCTTATTTGTCACCAATGAAAGCAGGAAGCTCGAAGGTGTCATTTCGTTACGTGAGGTGTTGATTGCTGACAAGGGTGTGCGAATTTCAGATATCATGGATTCAGACGTGATTAGCTTTCATACCGATACCGACCAAGAAGAGGTTGCAACGTCCTTGCAGAAGCTTGATTTATTGGCAGTGCCGATTGTTGATAAAGAAGAACGGTTGGTTGGTATTATCACGGTTGATGATGCGATGGATATATTGGAAGATGAGGCAACAGAAGATTTATATATTCAAGCGGGTTTGACAAGCATACAAAATAAAGAAACGAATCGAAGTAAAACATTAATTGATGGAACTTTGTTCCAGATTTTGAAAGTTCGTTTGCCTATTTTAATAATGGTTCTTGCTGGTGGATTTTTAGCAGGAATGATCGTAGAAGGTTTTGAAGAAGTATTGAACTCGATAGTAGCAGTTTCATTTTTTGTGCCCCTCATTATGGATATGGGAGGGAGCGTTGGTGGTCAATCAACGACAATCTTTGCTCGTGGTGTTGCACTTGGCCATATTAAGACAGGTAGATTTTTCAAACAATTTTTCAAAGAGGCAACGGTAGGCTTGAGTATTGGTGCGATTGTAGGAGTTTTAGCATTTTTTGTAGTTTCGGTATGGTTAGGTGATCCGCGAATTGGGTTGGCTGTTGGGTTTGCATTAATTTCTAACTGTGTAGTTGCATCGATGTTGGGCTTTTTTGTTCCATTTGTACTGATTAAAATTGGAGCAGATCAAGCAGCAGGCTCAGGACCTATTATCACCTCAATTAAAGATATAACAGGACTTTTGATATATTTTGCATTGGTTAGTTTGTTTTTAGGACACTTAATGTAAATACAGTAAACACCATAATTATTCCCTAAATATAAAAAGCTATTGATAAATTTGCAGGAAATTAGAAATAGATTTAATTGTAAAGTTCTTAGAATAGATTTTTTACTAAAATTTTATTTTACCTATTATATTAATGAAAAAAATAAGCCGTCTGTCCTTTTAAAAGGATAGGTGGCTTATTTTCACACCATTTTTTGCGTTGGGCAAAGAGGCAATAATATTTGTAATCAGATGCTCTATTGAGTAAATTCGGTT
>JGI994J12354_10002132_pt1 | contig 19591 bp, 23 predicted proteins | sample IntmicLarv3ML3BL_FD_12354 | JGI IMG/M metagenome (IMG submission 12354)
GTAACTTTCATTTACTCTCATCTCCCAAAGTTCTGTCCTTCCCAAGTTTTTTCTTGGTACTACGACGTCTGCCGACTTCTCATGATAAATCTTGTTTCAACCACAGAGACGAATGTTTTATCGTCTTTTCCCGTGTCCATGAAACCTCCCCAGGTAAGAACGCACTTTTTCCCTTCATCTATCTGTCACATCCACTGCAACTAATCCCGAATAGTTATCGGACTTCAGCTTGTTTGGCAGCCTTATCCTCAGTTACAGCCTAATGTGATTTCTGTTCGTCAGACCAGAGGTTTGTCTTCCGGATTACTCGTCGCCGAGGACACCCTTGCCTTTGGCTATACATTTCCCACTGCTAGGGCATGTTTGGGACTTTCACCCTTTAAGATTGCGCCCATGCCGGGCGCGCAAAAAAAATGACCGACGAATCGGTCATTTAAGGGGTTGTGTGTGTATATCTTACTTTTCATGTGAAAAGTGAGCATTTGAATTAGGAAAACTTAAACGATATAAATGTTTCCTTTTGATGTTTCCGCAACGATATCGGTTTTTGAATTTGCAGACTCATAATTATAAGTTTGACCTTCAACAACGGATTCGAGATGAGAAACTTCTTTTGTTGTTTTAAAATTTTGATTTTTTACTTTAATATCGCCAAGAGAAGTTTTTGCTTTTAAATTAATTCCCTGCGACAGATTTTTAAAACCGATTTTGATTGAATGGTTATACGTTACGGCTTTGATTGTATTTTCCGTGCCTTCTCCGCCGACTTGAGTTAAATCATCGATTTTGATTTCTCCGTTTGAAGTTTGGCAGTCGATTTTATTTATGCTGCAATCCATAATCGCGATTTTGCCGTTGGAAGTCGTTAAGTAAACCTCTTTGCTTGTAACGGCGTCCAATTCGATTTTCGCATTTCCCGAATTTCCCGTGATAGTTTTAATGGTAGAATTAGAAATTTCGATTTTGCTGTTTTTGGTTTCGGCAATCAAATTATCGCCGTTTAAAGTTCTCAAATCTATTTTAGAGTTTTTCGTTGTTAACGTAGCGTTTTTAAAGTGCAGTCCGTAACAAGTTATACTCGCGTTTTTTGTTGCGAAATCAATATTTTCGATTACGATATTGTTTGGAATTTTCGCTTTGATTTTCATATATTTAACTTTTTCGTTATCATAAACTAAATTGTAAACGCCGTTTTCGCTTTCAAATTCAACGCCTTGAAAATCATATTTCGGGATATATTCGGTCGAAACGATTATAGTTTCCCCGTCATAAACTTCCACGGCTACGGAACTATTTTTTCCTTTAAGGTTTAAAGTATTGATATTTCCTTGAATTTCCTTTGTGAACTCTTTTTTTAAAGAGCCCGTTTCGTTGAAATAAAACGCATCGGTTACAACATCTTTGATAGATTCGACCACTTTAGATGTGGCGTTTAAAAAAGAATCAACTTCATTTCTGAAAAAAGTGTCGCTTGCGGTGTTTGTTGCTTTAGTATCTTTAATGGCATTCATTAACTGAACCGCTTCGTCTGTTGTAATTTTGCCTGCTTCCAATAATTCTAAAACTTTTCTTACTTCGTTATCCATATTATATACCTCCTAAAAATCAAATCCATAAAATTTGTCTAAAAAATATTCAAACCTGCCGATTAACTCATTAGTTTTATACTTAAAGTCCTCACAGAAAGCACAAGTTCTTTCTTCTTTCGGCTCTTGTGTGTATCTGATTAAAATTAAAGCTTCATCAACGGTAATTTCCTTAGTGTCAAGCTGATTTAATATATTCAAAATTTTTTCTTCCATGGCGTTACCTCCTCATATTTATCTTAGTTTGTAAACTCAATTATAGTGTAGGGAAGAGTTTTGATTGTTCCGTTTTTGATTGCGGAGCGGTCAAGACCGTTTCCTACATTTCGCTTTTGCGATAAATCAAGTTTACATATTATATTCTTATTAACTATTCATATTAATATAACTTTCCAAAGTTTCCCTTTGTGATTTATTGAAAAAAGGTAATAGGTTTTCGATTTTGTCACTCGATATTTTTTTAAAAATAATTTTTTCAATCAAATCCAATTTTTGTTCCGATGTTAAAAACGGCATGACATTTTCAAGCTGTTCCAAATTTTCTTTTTCCAAAAAATAATCCGCGATAACTTCCTTTACATTCGGCATCAAAAACGGCAATAATTTTTCGATAGCGTAAAAATCATTATCTTTTAAAAGTTTTTCTATAATTAACAGTTGCTGTTCAAAATTAAAATAGTGTATAATTTTATCAAGGTGATTTGCATAACCGCCTAAATCTAAAAATGCATCCGTCAATATACTTTTTTGTTTGTCGTTCAGCACGAAAAATACATCTAAAGGTATTTCGAGTTCCGATACATCGGTGGCTTGTAAAAAATCGCTGAATATAAATTCAAAGATATTATCATCGACAAAAGACGTTATCATTTTAAGAACATCTTCCTTTGTAATATCTTTTTCGCCACCCGCAAGAATTTCTTCCACTGTTGTGTTTAATAAATCCGCAAGTTCACGCAGAGAAGATATATCGGGCAAAGATTCGCCCCGTTCCCATTTTGAAACCGCTTGCGGAGAGATTAAAAGACTTTCCGCCACCTGCTGTTGCGTAAGATTATTTTTCTTTCTAAGAAATTTGATGTAGTCTTTAATTGATGCCGTGTTCATTTTTTACATCACACCCAAAAAAAATTTGTAGTTACCTTATGACGTTAATAGTACCAGTGTAAGATGATAAAAACAATAAACCATTAGTTGAGAATTACAATATATATTTTTTAGCTTTCGGTGAAAAATGCCCGCACACCGAATTTGCAAGGAAAAATGCACAAAAATATAAACTCAAGCATCTTGATTCTAATCATTTTGACGAGAAGAAAAAGGGATAAAATTATCGAAATCGCCACATATTCGACAGCTACCGCGGTTGACTAATACTCAATAAATATATATAATATTTCCAGTATTCATAAGAAGAAGAGGGAGAACTTTATGATTAGAAGTATGACTGGTTACGGTAGAGGGGAAGTTTTTTTACATAACAGAAAATTTATTGTGGAAATAAAGTCTGTTAACCACAGATATAATGACATCTCTATTAGACTTTCAAAGGTTTTAAATGTGTTTGAAGATTCTATCAGAAAAATAATTTCTAGTAATGTTTCGAGAGGCAAGTTAGATGTATATATATCTTTTCAAAGCTTTTCCAAAGCGGATATTAACATCGAATTTAATGAGAGTCTTGCTGATTCATACGTTGATACAATGGATAAAGTTTCTGAAAGATATGGATTTGATTCCGCTGATAAATTAAAACTTCTGCTGTCTTATCCGGAAGTGTTGTCTGTTAATAATAAAAATCTTAATGACCAAACATCGGAAGAAATTTGGGAGGCTCTTTCCGAAGCTCTTTTAATTTCTTTGGAACAATTCACAAAAATGCGTGAAACAGAGGGCGAAAATTTAAAAAAAGATTTGCTCGATAAAATTAACGCAATATCTATCCTTGTGACTAAAATTAAAAACAGACACCCTGTGGCGACCGAAGAAATAAAAACCAGAATGAAAACAAGAATTGAGGATTCCCTAAAGGATTTTGAAATTGACGAAAATAGAATTATGACAGAAGTAATTATTATTGCTGAAAAAGCTTCCATTGACGAGGAATTGACTCGTCTTGAGAGCCACATCTCGCAACTAAGGACTTTCATCATAAATGGAGGAGTTGTTGGCAAAAAACTAGATTTTATCATTCAAGAGCTTAATCGCGAAACAAATACGATTGGCTCAAAAAGTAACGACATAGAAATTATGAATTTAGTTGTTGAATTAAAAAGTGAAATTGAAAAAGTTCGTGAACAAATACAAAATATTGAATAGTTTTTTAAAGGAGTTTTTTTATGACAGTAAAGTTTATAAACATAGGTTTCGGCAACATAGTACACGCTAACAGAGTTATTGCAATCGTTAGCCCGGAAAGTGCTCCGATAAAACGAGTTATCCAAGATTCACGCGAAAAGGGAACCCTCATTGATGCTACTCTTGGAAGAAGAACTAGGTCTGTAATCGTTATGGACAGCAGTCAAGTTGTCTTATCCGCATTACAGCCGGAAACAATTTCAAACAGAGTTGAGTCTAAGGAAAATAAAACTATAGAATAAACAAAACCTCCCCCGAAAAATGAATTGTGTAATTTGCGGTTCATTCTGCCACGTAATGTGGCAGGGGGGTTTTTGCCCCAAAAGATAAAATATTTTTAAAATTTACTCTTTTAAAAATAGTAATTTATCTCGATTAAGATATAGGTTGAATCCTTTGTGAATTATTTTTAAAATCGATTCCGTTAAATTTTATTTGCTTTAAGACTAAAATTGCGGTAACATTAAAAAAATCGTAAAGTCGGCTATCTTTTAAAATGCCTTGCTAAAATTATTGCGTTATACAAATTTAAATTTTAGAAAGAAGGGTTTTGATTGCATAATACAGGCATGTTAGTGATAATTTCGGGTCCGTCCGGCTCCGGAAAAGGAACGGTTGTCAAAAAGTTATTTGATGACGAAATAGGTTATGCACTTTCAATCTCTATGACAACCAGAAGCCCCAGAGAGGGAGAGAAAAACGGCACGGATTATTTCTTTTGCACCGAAGAGGAATTTATTCGGAAAAGAAATAATAACGAATTATTGGAACATGCTGTTTTCTGCGGAAATCTTTACGGCACGCCGAGGGATTATGTTGAACAGCAAATCGCTTTGGGTAAAGCGGTTATCTTAGAAATCGAAGTTAACGGCGCGTTACAGATAAAAGAAATTTTTCCGGAAGCCGTTTTGATTTTTTTGATTCCGCCAAACATAAAAGAATTAGCAAACAGATTGAAAAACAGACGTACCGAATCGGAAGAAACGATTCAAGACAGATTGCGCCGAGCAAGAGAAGAGATTGAGCTCATCGAAGAATACGATTACCTTGTTGTTAATGATGAAATTAAAAATGCCACAAACAGCATAAATTGTATTGTCAAAGCAGAATATTTAAAGCCTTTACGCCAAAAAGCTTTTATAACGGGCTTGGAGGAGTCAGAGTAGTTTTTTTACATATATTTTTTTTATTTTTTTAAAAAACATATTTTTGTGGTAAAATATATTAATAAACTTATTAGGGAGCTGAAAAAACATATGTTAAGACCGTCTTATTCAGATTTAATGGAAGTTTTGGAAAAACAAGAAAATATTGATTCAAATATCGCAAGTCGCTACACAATTGTTATCGCGGCGGCTCGTCGTGCAAGAATGTTGATTGATAATTCAGAGTCTTATATCAAAGGAGACAGAGATAAAGCGGTTTCTTTTGCTGTTGATGAAATGTACGCAGGGCATCTCAAAATGAATGAAGGACAGAAAAACGTTCCCAATCCGGAAGCTGTTCTTGTTGAGGAAACCTTTGTAAACGATGCGGCTAACTAAGTAAACAGATTTTTTATTTTTAAAAATGAGTCTTCATTTATGCGGAGTCACTTTAGTAAAGCGGCTCCGTTTTTGATGACCGTAACAAAAAACAGCAGATATAAAATTTAAAAATATTGGCGAAATCTTTTCAGTCGCCTCTTATTCATTAAAATCCTGTTCATGCATTTTTCTGTATTCTTTCGGAGACATTCCGTATTCTTTTTTGAACGCTCGAAAATACGCCGAGTAATCATTAAATCCATATTTTTCATATATACGGCTTATCGGTATGTCGCTCAAAAGCCCGTCTTTGCTTGCATTCAATCTTTTTTTTGTTATATATTGATGAATGGAAATTCCGATATTATCTTTAAACTCATGAGATATATAGGATTTGCTCATATAAAATTTATTCGCGAGAATTTCCAAAGATAAATCTTCGTTCAAATGCTCGGAAATATATTCGCACAGCGACATGTACAAACTTTGATTGGTACGATTTGCAGACTCTACTTGAGTCCGCTCAAACACTAAACGATTAAGATAAAATATAAAACTTTTCAATTCTAAATATATTCCTGTTTCTTTGCCGAATCTCTCAGACTGCATTTCTTCAATCAAGCGAAACAATTTAGAACATATCGCGTTAAACTCGATTATATCATTGGAGAAAACGTAATTATGAGTTTTCAAAACGTGTCGCATGAGGTATACATAATCTTTTGATTCTTTAAGTAAACTATCAAAATAATCGGCACTTATCCAGAGTATAAATCTTCTGTATGCCCCTTTATTATTGTGTATAATGGGATAATGCTCCGTGCGCGGCGGAATCAAAAGAAAATCACCCGATTTTATTTTATGCATTTCGTCCGAAATAGAAAGCGATAAATCGCCCTCCAAAAAAAAGTAAAATTCATAATAATCGTGGGTGTGAGATTTAACGGAATTAGGGGAAAACTCAGCATAATAATAAAGCTCAAAATCTTTTGAGTTCATGTATTGGCGTGAACTGAATTTTGTTTTTAAATTATCTTTCATGAAATTCCCCTCCGTTTACTTTTTTATTCGTACTCTCGAAAAGTCGAAACATTTGATTTTACCGAATTAAAAAAATATTTTCGTGCACTTTCAAAAAGTTTTTTCCGAGTTTTGGATATTCGTCTTTTGCCCGAGCACTCTTCATTATTAATTTCAAGCATATCATTAAAAAGCAACTTTTGCAATGTATGAAACAATTATGCCAATAGTTTTTAATACGATAATAATTTATAATGTAATTAATATTTAAAATCAAGGCTTGCCTTGACCTTAATTCAAATTCAAGAAAGGTGGAAAAAAATTATGGAAATGACTTTCAGATGGTACGGAAAAAATTTTGACTCCGTTACATTAAAAAAAATTAGGCAAATACCCGGCGTTACAGGTGTAATCACAACTCTTTACAATACCGCGCCCGGTGAGGTTTGGACACGTGAAGCGATTCAGGAACTTAAAAGAGATGTGGAAGAATCAGGACTTCATATCTCAGGAATCGAAAGCGTAAATATTCATGATTCAATAAAAATAGGAAGAAGTGAAGAGCGCGATAAATATATTGCGAATTATATTGAAACGCTTGAAAATCTCGGAAAAGAAGATATTCATTTGGTTTGTTATAATTTCATGCCTGTGTTTGATTGGACGCGTACCGAACTTGCGAGAGAACGCGCCGATGGCTCTACGGTGCTTGCTTACAATCAAGATGCAGTTGATAAACTTACGCCGGAGGATATGTTTGCATCTATCGATTCCGATTCCAACGGTTTTATTTTGCCCGGTTGGGAGCCGGAAAGAATGGCTAAAATTAAAGAATTATTTGAATTATATAAAGAAGTGACGGACGAAAAATTATTTGAAAATCTTAAATATTTTTTAGAAAAAATTATGCCGGTGTGTAATAAATACGACATCAAAATGGCAATTCATCCGGACGACCCCGCGTGGAGCGTATTCGGATTGCCACGCATCATTATTAATAAAGAAAATATTTTAAAAATGATGAAAATGGTTGATGACCCGCTTAACGGCGTTACTTTCTGCTCCGGCTCTTACGGAACTAATCTTGAAAATGATTTGCCGGATATGATTCGCTCATTAAAAGGCAGAATCCATTTTGCGCATGTCAGAAATTTGAAATTTAATACGCCTACCGATTTTGAAGAAGCGTGCCATCTTTCTTCCGACGGTAATTTTGATATGTATGAAATAATGAAAGCTTTATATGACATCGGATTTACAGGACCGATTCGTCCGGACCACGGCAGAATGATTTGGGACGAAATCGGAATGCCGGGCTATGGGCTTTATGACCGCGCGCTTGGTGCGACTTATTTAAACGGTTTGTGGGAAGCGATTCAAAAAAACGCCGAAAGAAGCGTATAAAAAATATTTTTTTTTTTTTTTCTTAACTTTAAATGTATGTAAAATTTTTTCTGTAAACAGATATAAATAAACCTTCCATGATGATAAACTAAAATCAAAATGGAGGGTTTTATTATGTCAAGAAGGATAAAAAATAACACCGGAAAAGAAATTGCATATCAAAATATCCTTGAAGTCAAAGAACAATGGGGAAAAATTTATCCATCTGAACAATCTCTTGAGAAAGCACTATTTTTAGGGATTGAAAAAATCACGAAAAAATGGGGAATGAAAATCCGAGATTGGGGACAGATTTTCGGAGAACTTTCAATTATGTTCGAAGGCAGACTCTAGCAAAAAAGGCATAGCTAAGGGCTTTCTGAAAAAGTGTCTTCAGAAAGCCCGGATACAATTTTGTTTTTTTATTCTTCGCCTTGACAAAGTTTTAATGTTATAATAAGCATATATTTCATCATGGAAGATTTTAGTTTACAGAAAACTATTTACACCACCCCGTTAAATAAAAATCCCATTTCAATTTTTAAAAACAGTATTTCTTTTTCATAACTTTATACGATACACTTAACGTTAAGTTTAAAACACGCAAAATCAAGGGGAATTATGATTATCTCTGTTTATGTAAAACGGCTCTGAAATGATTGTGTGAAAATTAATATTTCACCGTAAAAAAATGTTATCACAATTTCAATTTAATTTGCTATATAACCATCGGCAAAAATATTAATAACAGTGATGTATATTTTCCAAAAATAGGGCGAGAATTATTTATACATAAGTTTTATTTTTTAAAAATTTATTCAAAGAAAGGACGTAATAACATGAAAATAACAAGCAAGGAACTCACTTATATTAAAGAATTAACAACCGCGAATCAAATTTTGGCATCAAAACTTTCAACTTATGCGCACCAAAGCCAAGACAACGAGGTTAAAACACTTTTTCAGAATGCCGCCGACACGGTTTCAAAATCATTATGTGATTTAATTAACATGTTAGATTAAAAATTTAAATTTCAGGAGGAGAAAATATTATGCAAGATAAAGATATGGTTTTAGATATTTTGAGTACGACAAAAAGTAATTTATCCACTTACGGCACGGCAATTACGGAATGTGCGAATCTGAATATAAGAGAATCGTTACAAGAGATGAGAAATTGCAAAGAACAAATGCAATTTGAGATTTATCAATTGGCAAACAAAAAGGGATTTTATCCCGCACCGCAGGAAACGAGCGGACAAGAATTATCGAAAGCCAAATCGGATTTAACTCAGGCGGCGGCACAACAGCAGGGCTCAGGACCGTCTATGAGGTAGTTTTTAGTGATTAGTGAAGATTAAAAGATTTCCGAACCGTGAACTTTTATCCGAACAGGTCTAATAAATTCACATCAAAAAAATAATAAGTGGGCAAAACTGAAAATTCTAATTTGCCCACTTCTATTTTAAATATTTTTATTTTCGCGATGGCAATGAGCCAAGCAAGAGAGTTTACTCTCACATTTGCGAATGTCCGCGAGGTGATTTACTTATCCGCTTTAAATTTAGTCCAGATTTCATTGTGAGCTTCTTCCGCTTCCACACTTACTAACTGAATCATTTCCATATCTTCAATATTAATTCCCGCAGGCAAAGTTAAAAACTCTTTATATTCGGGATTAATTAATTCGTCCGCTTTAGCGTTAGTTGAATAAAAACCTAAATATTCAAAGCATCTTGCGCCGACTTCCGCATCTAAAATATAGTTCATAAACTCATGAACTTCATCTACATTTTTTGCGTTATGCGGAATAAATTCTGCCATAATTCCGAATCCTAAGCCCTCTTTCGGGAACACAACTTCCAATTCAGGCACATTTAATTTCGCAAGCGTTACTTGAGATGTATACATAACAGCGGCGGAAACTTCTCCTGAAATCAAATCGTCTTGCAAGCTGTCATCTTTTATCAATCTGATATTCGGTTGAAGTTCCAATAATTTTTCGCCCGCTTTTTCTATTTCCGCGATATCTTCCGTGTTATAGCTTACGCCGTTAACTTTTAAAGCCATGCCGTTTATAACGCGATAATTTCCGATTATGCCGACAGAATCTTTTAATGATTCATCCCACAAATCCGCATAGCCCGTAATTTCTATATCTACAGTTGCAGGATTATACGCGATTGTTTGGATTCCCGCGCCGTGTGGAATTGTGTATTCGTCTGTTTTATCAAAAAATTGCCCTTGATACAAAGGATTTATATTGTCGTAATTAGAAATTTTGTTTTTATCTAATTTTTGCGCCAATCCCTCTGCGATAACGCTTTCGATAATATAATCGTCCGCGATAATCAAATCATAAATACCTGTTTGGTCTGCTTGAAGTTTCGCAAACATTGTTTCATCGGTATCAAAGTTTGAATAATTAATCGTGATTCCCGTCTGCGCTGTGAAATCGTCCAAAACTTCTTGCGGAAACATTCCCGCCCAAGTAAATAAATTCAATTCTCTTTTTTCTTTTGGTGCTTCCGCCGTCGGAGTTGTTTCAGGTTCTTTTTCGTCCGAATCTTCCGTTGCGGTTGCTTCCGCAGGTGGTTGCTCCGTTGCGGTTGCTTCATTGCCGCTATTCGCATTTCCGCAACTCGCCAATGCAAATATCATAAATAATAAAATTACTTTTAAGCTATGTTTTTTCATATCTTAATATCCTCCCAAAAAATTTTTTTAATTTATTTAAACAATAAAAATTTTTTCATAAAAATTTATTGTTATAAACATCGGTAAAGCAAAATCTTTTTAATTTAAGTATTATATTCGGAATCCTTATTTCTCAGCATCAAAGAAATTCCCACTATAATTATTGTCGCGAAAAACATTATCGTACACAGCGCGTTTATTTTCGGCGAAACCGACGTTTTCAACTGCGTATAAATTTTCACGGGCAAAGTATTAAATTTTGAGCCGTTCACAAAAATGCTGATAACGACGTCGTCCATACTCATAACAAACGATAATAATATTCCCGAAAAAAGCCCCGGCATAATCGCGGGCAAAATTATATCAAAGAAAACTCGTAATTCCGACGCGCCCAAATCTTTCGCCGCTTCCGCATAACTCGGATTCAACCCGACAAGCCTGCTTCGCACCTGCGAAAAGACATACGGAATACAAAAAGAAGTATGCGCGATTACTAAAGTGCCGACGCCTAAAGGCGCTTTTAAAAGTGAGAAATAAGCGAGGAATAAAATCCCCATAATAATTTCCGGCGTCATTATCGGAATAAACGAAAGATAAACCAACAATTCTTTTCCTTTGAAATTTAATTTATTTAAACCGAGCGCCGCAGACGTGCCGATAACTCCCGCCGATAAACTGCTTACACTCGCCAAAATCAAACTGTTTTTTAACGCAATCATTAAATCTTTGTCTTTTATTAATTCGATATACCATTTCAAACTGAATCCGCTCCAAACGGAATTGATTCGGTTTTCGTTAAAAGAATAAAGAATTACAACCAAAATCGGTAAATACATGATTATCAAAATGACATACAAATAAATTTTTGAAAAACCGGAAAGTTTTTTCACATTAATCCCTCCAAATCTTTCAATTTAAAAATTTTGCGATAGATAATCATAAATATTCCCGTGATTAACATTAAAATTACGGCTAAAGCCGTTGCAAAAGGTAAATTATGCGCCGTCGTTGCCTGCTCGGAAATTAAATTCCCGACCAAAACAACTTTGTTGCCGCCCAATAATTCTGCGATAAAAACCAATCCCATTGACGGAATAAAAGTTAAAATCACGCCCGAAAATAATCCCGACAAAGTTAATTTAAAAGAAATATCTTTGAATGATTGAAACGCCGTCGCGCCCAAATCGCGCGATGCTTCAACCAATGACCAATCCAATTTTTCCGCGCTTGAATAAACCGAAAAAATCATAAACGGCAAAAGCGCGTAAACCATTCCGACGATGGTCGCATTTCTTGTGTATAACAATTTCAGCGGTGCGTCCGTAATTTTCAAAAACATTAAAACTTTATCCAAAATCCCGTTACTTCTGAAAATTACAATCCAACCGTAAAGCCTTAACAATGAACTGACCCAAAACGGAATCATCAAAAGCGCGTTTATAATTTCCTTTTCTTTTTTACCGCATCGCGCCAAAAAATATCCGAAAGGATAGCCGAGTAACGCAACCAAAAAAGTTGTCAGCAATCCGAGTATCACCGAATCGATTAAAATCTTTTTAAAAATTCCATCGAAAACTTTTATGTAATTTGAAAACGTAAAAATAAATTCCACACCCGTAACGCCTTTGTTTGTAGAAAAACTGAGCACAACCAAATATACCAAAGGTCCTAAAATAAAGAATAACGTAAACAGCACCAAAGGAATTGTCAAAATAACGGAAAGTCGTTTTGTTTTCATATTATCCCTCCAAATCCACGACGACGGCGTTATTTTTTTCCCATTTAACGCAAACCGCATCGTCAACTTTTATGGGATAATTAATTCCGTGTACATGTGCGACAACTTTGTCACCGTTTGAAAGTTTGACCGTAACATTAAGAAGTCCGCTTGAAAATCTTTTATTCGTAACAACGCCTTTAAAACAGGAATCCGCTTTCAAATTCGATACGTCGGAATCCAAAATTAAATTTTCACCGCGCACCGCGACCGTAATTTTCTCACCGATTTTTATAAGTTTGGTGTTTTTATTTTCTGCCGACTTACTTAAATCAAATTGTCCAAATCCGTTTTCGTTTTTAAAAATCGCGCAGTCGTCTTTTATTTCCGTTACAGAACCTCTAATTATATTAGATTCTCCGATGAACTCCGCAACATAAGAAGTTTTCGGAAAGCTGTAAATATTTTCGGGCGTTCCGATTTGTTCGATAAGCCCCTCACGCATCACAACGATTCTGTCGGACATATTCAAAGCTTCTTCTTGGTCATGCGTTACATATATAAATGTAATTCCGAGCGTTCTTTGTAATTCTTTAAGTTCGATTTGCATTTGTTTTCGCAGTTGTAAATCAAGCGCGCCCAAAGGTTCGTCCAAAAGCAAAACTTTCGGGCGATTTATAACCGCACGGGCGATTGCGACACGTTGAGATTGTCCGCCGGATAATTGATTCGGCATTCTTTTTTCGTATCCCGAAAGCTGAACTAATTTCAAAACATCTTCAACGCGTTTTTTAATTTCTTTTTTATGTACTTTTTTTAATTTTTGCCCGTACCCGATATTTTCTTCAACATTCATATGCGGAAACAAAGCATAATTTTGAAAAACAGTATTCAAATCTCTTTTGTTAGGTGCAAGATATGTAACATCGTTTCCGGAAAGTTCCACCGCTCCCGATGTCGGCTCTAAAAGTCCCGCTATAATTCTCAAAGTTGTTGTTTTGCCGCAGCCCGACGAACCTAAAAATGTTATAAATTCGCCTGCTTTTATGTTCAAAGAAATCCCTTTTAAAACGTCGGTATTTTCAAAATTTTTTTTAATATTCTTTAGTACCAAAATATCGTTGTTTTCTTTTTCCACCGATTCACCTCCGTAAAAATCTAAAAATCACTAAAGCCTACTTGTTGTTTTTGCAATGCATACACGACAAATAACAAATCAATAATTTTATTTGTTCTTCGTTAAGCTGATATCTCGTCCATTGGCATTGCTTGCGACACGTAGTAATTTTCGCTTCACATAAAAGTTTCATGTGATAAGATAAAGTGGATTGAGAAATATCTAACCGCTCTAAAATATCGCACGCGCAGATTTCGCCCGCAGAAATAATTTCGCAAATTTTCAAGCGCGTTTCATCGGACAGAACTTTAAAAATAAATGCATAATTCATATCCTCCATAGTTTTCCCCCACCCGTATAATTATTTTTTTTGTTAAAATGAAAGCAGAGTTCATTTTTTGATTTTATACCTTATATCGATAAGTATCAATATATATTTTTTGAAACGTTTTAAAAAGTAATTATTTTTAAACAATAATAAATCGCGATAACATTTAAAAACATAAAAAAATACAAGATTGCAGATTTATAAAATTATGATTTATAAAAATAAGTTATCGATTTGATGAAAAAATGTCATTTGTTTTTGTGAGTTTTTTACAATTTAAAAATTATTTTAAAGTGAACCATCGCGAAAATAAAACAAGTACATATTTTTTATTAAAAGCAAACATAATAAATTTATCTAAACAATTTTAAGGTAGTGATAAATTTGTATAATCTGATTACAATTGCGATTATTCCCGTTATTTTATTTTGCGCATACATTTTCATAAGAGACAAATATGAAAAAGAACCTTTGATTTATTTAACGCTCGGCTATGTTTTCGGCGTTGTGTTTTCCGTTGTGATTATAAAAACGGCATCTGTTATGTATTCCTTTAAACCCGCCGATATTATTTTAGGAAATTTTTATAATGCTTTCGTGACTTCCGCTTTCGTGGAAGAAGTTTTTAAATTTCTGGTTTTGTATTTTTTATTTTGGAACAACGGGACTTTTAACGAATGGTATGACGGAATAGTTTACGCGGTTTTCATCTCTCTGGGATTCGCGACCGTGGAAAATATTTTATATGTTTTTAATCCTACATTCGGCGGAGTGGAAACGGGATTTTATCGGGGATTATTTTCTATTCCCGGTCACGGACTTTTCGGTGTGACGATGGGATATTATTTAGGACTCGGAAAATTCATCGGACTTATTGATGAAAAGAAACAGAAAAAAAATTATATTTTAAAATCTCTTTTCATACCCTTTATACTTCACGGATTTTATAATTTAATTTTATCCATGAGTTTCAAATATTATTTCGTAATTTTTATTATTTATAATTTATTGTTATGGAAGTCTTGTTTGAAGAAGATAAAAGCACATGTGAGAAATTCCCCGTTTAAGACACGAAAAGCTCAAGGAAACAATATATAAAAAGTTCGTAAATTACAAAATTTCGGCTTGAAATAATAGTAAATTACGGGTATACTTTTTTGATATAGCTTATATTTAATTTCAAGGCGTAACACTTGCCTTGAATTACACGGTGGTACAAATATTTTTCATAAAAAATTCGCGACATAAAAAAATAAGTTTTTAGTGCTGCCGTAATAATCTTTTTATCACTTTTAACATGATGTGTGATAAAATTTTTATAGCGGAGGAAATTATATGTTAGAAGCAATAAGTTGTGGGGGCGTTGTTTTCCACAAAGGCAAAGTCCTCTTGTTATATAAAAATCAAAGTGGTCGCTATGATGGCTGGGTTTTGCCGAAAGGAACTTTGGAAACAGGCGAAACTTTTAAACAAACAGCTTTAAGAGAAGTCAAAGAGGAATCGGGCGTTACCGCAAAAATTATAAAATACCTCGGGAAAACGGAATACAATTTCAAAAACCCGAAAGGTACTATTAATAAGACCGTTCATTGGTATTTGATGGTCGCGGACGATTTCAAATGCAAACCTCAAGCTGAAGAGTGTTTTACTGATGCCGGATATTATAAAAGGCATGAGGCTCTTCATTTAATGAAATTTACTGATGAGAAACAAATGGTAAAAAAAGCTTTTATTGAATACAGTCAACTTAAACGAAACAAACGAAACAATAACGATATGATTTTTAAACAAGGGGTAAGCTCTTAAAAAAAGTTATAAATAATAAACCCAAAATTAGGAGGAAAAAAACATGAAAAAGTTAATGCCTGAAGATTTCACGTTACAAGAACTGAAAAACTTGCTCAAGAAAGAAGATAACACTTCGTGCAAAAAATGTATCAAGATTGCTGTCGCGGTAATTGCGGTTATCGGTATCATTGCGGCAATGGCTGCACTTATTAAGTATTTTACAAAAGATGATGAGCTTGATTATTTTGATGATTTCGACGATGACTTCGATGAGGATTTTATTTATGCAAACGAGGAAGATTTCGTATAAGAAACAAAAATCGGATTTGATTACTGATTAAATCCTTTTAGAAATTACTTAATTACTACTCAAAAATCTTTGAAATAAGTTTCGTATAAATCCTTTTTATGCAAAGCTTTTTCAGAGATTTTTTTGACTCTTCATTCAACATCACGGGAATAAGTTTAGAGTTCGTTTACTTTTATTTCAGGGGGATTCTACATGCAAAATTTAAGCAGAGAATATATCGATTTATTATCGCGTTGCTACGGCGTAATGCATTTAAGGCAAAAAAATCTCGCAAAAATGCTTATGGCGAATTGGAATATTGATTTAGCCGAGGGCGTTATTAAATTTGACAACGGAAAAAATTACAACATCGCTTTTATCGGCTCGGAATCAAGCGCGGACAACACTTTTTTATGGGGAAGTAAAAATATAAATAACTTCGCGGATTTTATAGTGAGCGATGTAAAAAACTTTCACGCAAGCAATATTATAAATCCCGTTTATGAAATAAGAAACGAATGTTTTCCCGTAACGGAATTTATAAACGGCGATATGGTTTCCGTGTTCATGGCTTATTTTATGAAAAAATGTTATTACAGATGCGACCACGGCGGCGGTTCTTTTTTTGTTATATTAAAAAATACCGATGATGAAGTTTTAGCTCCGCTTTCATGCGAAGAAATCGCGACCGCGCTCCCCGAAATTTTGGAATCCTCTTACGCCGAGTTTTTGAATTTTTACATCTTTATGAAAAGTATTTTTAAATGTCACTGCACTTCCATAGATGAAAAAAGAAAAACTTTGACAGGATATTTTGATAACGGAAACAAAAAATATATTCGCTGTACTTTCGATGATATGGGAAGCGTCGTTAATATAAATGCGGCTTTGTGATTTTATAATTTGGAAAGGGGCTTATAATTTATGTTTGAGAAATTCGATAATTTTTTGATTGATTTTTTAGTTGAAAATTCAAGTGAGGATTATTGGTACGACTGCGCTGTTACAGAAGCACAAGAATTATTATGTAAATTCACTGCGCAAGATTGGAAAAAATTATTTCAAGTCGGCAACACGAAAAGCGACCTATGGAAAATACGCGTGGTATATTGCATCGAAGAAGAAAACGGAATGGACGGCTTTGATTTTTTACTCAACATGCTGAATGAAAATAACGATGAAGTCGTTGAATATGCGATAGATTCTTTACGCTCGTTTAATACGGAAAATTACAAAAATTTAATAAAATCAAATACAGATTTAAAAACAAAAGCCGAATCACTATTAGAAAACGCCGGTTTGCCCGTAAAAAGAGCACTGGAAGAATTTTTAAAAATTTATTGATTTTATAAATTCAGAAATATAGGGCTTTATCTGATTTCCGAGAGCACTAAAACAATAAAAGATGAAAGAAAATTTTATGAGAATAAAAAAACAAAAGCATTAAACAGCTGAGAGAAAACGGAAAAGTGCTTAATCCCGTGCCGACAGTCCAAGATTTTAAATTAGTTAAGCTCCTCGGAAACCACCTTAAAGCTGACGAAAACTGCGATGGTTTAACGCGTTTCTCGTCAGCTTGTTCAAGTTTCCGAGGAGGTCTAGTATCTCACTTGAGTTTTCTCTGATATATTTTTCATATTTCAACGTCATTTCTTCCGAATACAAATTCGGCTCTGATAAATATCCTTTAACGCATTGATTTTTTATCCCGATAATTTCGATTTTGTCTAAATCGATTTTCGGAAAAATTAACGGCATATCCGCATGAGCAAAATATTCAAAGTCATTAAAATCGTAATTTATTTCCGTTATGCCGAGCGCGCGCAAAAATTCAAGATTCGGACATTCATCAACCGCGGTGGAATATATTTCCGTCACGCTTTCGGGGATAACCACGGAAGAAAGTCTTGCAGAATGTGAAAACGCACAACTGCCGATTGAAGTTACTTTATCGGGAACAACAATGTGCGAAAGATTATTACAACCCGCAAAAGTAAGATGATTAATTTTCGTAATATTTTTAGGCAAAATAACATTTTCGAGTTTTTCGCAATATTCAAATGCAGCCCGACCGATTTCCGTTACGCTGTCGGGAATTTCAATCGATTTAAGGTTCACACAGCAAAAAAATGTATAGTCAATTATTTTCGTAACGCTTTGCGGTATAATAAAAGATTCGAGCGCATGACAATTTGAAAATGCCGCCCTCCCAATCTTCGTTACACTTTCGGGAATTGTAATTGTTGAAAGTGCCTTGCAACCATCAAATGCGGAGTCACCGATACTCGTTACGCTTTCGGGAATTATAACGGATTGAAGATTTTCACAATCGGAAAATACACGAGCGTTAATTAATTTTACGCCGGCGGGAATTACAACAGATGAAAGTTTGACGCATGATTTAAATGCGGATTTTCCGATTTCCGTTACTTTGTCATGTATGACAATTGATTCGAGATTTTCGCACCTATAAAATGCATTTTCATTAATTTTCGTAATATCGTTCGGGATTTCAAACGAAGTCAAATTGGGATAACCGCAATACATTTTTTGATTGGTTGACCATAAATGTGCAGGAATCATTTCAATAGGCAGTTTATCACAATCATCAAATGCGGAATCGCCGATTGTCATTACGCTGTCGGGAATAATAATTGAGGAAAGTTTTTCACAACCTGAAAATGCGGAATCACCTATTTTTGTTACGCTTTTATGTACAACAACAGAAACGAGGTTTTCACAAGCTAAAAAAGCATTATCGCCAATTTCCGTTACATCGTCGGGCACAACAAACGAAATTAAACCCGAATAACCGCTGTACATTTCTTGATTATTTTTCCATAAATGCGACGGAATCATTTCTATCGGCAACATTTTGCAGTCGTCAAATGCAAAAACATCAATTTTAGTTACGCTATCGGGAATAATAATTGAAGAAAGTTTCTCACAACCGGAAAACGCGCTGTCACCGATTTTCGTTACGCCATCGGGAATGACAACGGAAGTTAAGTTTTTACAATTTGAAAAAGCATAATTATTAATTTCCGTCACGCCGTCGGGCACAACAAACGAAATTAAACCCGAATAACCGCTGTACATTTCTTGATTATCTTTCCATAAATGCGACGGAATCATTTCTATCGAAAGCATTTCGCAACCACAAAACGCTCCGTTACCGATTTCCGTAACACTTTCGGGAATTTCAATTGAAGAAAGATTCATACAACCATCGAATGCACCACCACCAATTGTTGTTACGCCGTCAGAAATAATTATAGATTTTAGATTTATACAATCTGAAAATGCACCATTGCTGATTTTCACCGTACCATCGGGCACGACAAAAGAAGTCAACCCCGGATATCCGGCATATATTTGTTGATTATCTTTCCATAAACGCGGCGGAATCATTTCAATCGGCAGACTATCACAACCGACAAAAATCCAATGACGCGTTTCTGTTAAGCTATCGGGAATGACAATCGACGAAAGTTTTTTACAATTATCAAACGCATATTCATAGATTGCGGTCACGCCGTCGGGAATAATTATAGATGTGACATTTTCGCAATCTTCAAACGCATCGATGCCGATTATTTTTACTCCGTGCGGAATAATAACTTCCGTTTCCTCGCCGAGATATTTATATAATATATTTTTCTTAATTTTAAAATCCATTCAATTCACCTTTGATTTCCGCACTTTTTTTCACGAGGGCTGTTCGGAAACCTGAACAGCTTTACTCAAAATGCATTTTTATAATGCTCGATTTTATCGCCCAAA
>JGI994J12354_10002133_pt1 | contig 19589 bp, 19 predicted proteins | sample IntmicLarv3ML3BL_FD_12354 | JGI IMG/M metagenome (IMG submission 12354)
CGGGGCTCTGCTTCTTGACGGGATTGGCGATACGATTCGCGTCTCGCTCACGGCGCACCCCGTGCGCGAGGTCACGGCGGGAATCGAACTGCTCCGCTCACTTGACCTTCGCCCGTCGGGCGCAAGGTTAATCTCCTGTCCAACGTGCGCACGCTGTAAGTACGATATGTTCCCCATCGCAAAACAGGTCGAGGCTCGCCTTGCCGAGCTCCCGCCGGAGCGCAACATCACCGTCGCGGTGATGGGTTGCACCGTCAACGGCCCCGGTGAGGCGCGCGAAGCCGATTTCGGTATCGCAGGCGGCGACGGCGTTGGCGTTCTCTTCCAAAATGGCGAGGTCGTCGGCAAAGCGCCGCAGGACGAGCTTGTCGCGCAATTATTTACGCTGATTAACAAATGACACTGCTTAACAGACATAACAAAACCGCCTCTACATTCTCACGTAGAGGCGGTGCTTTTTTATTGAAAGAAAAGGTGCGAAATCAGTATCTTACAGCCCATCGCGAAGAGGATTATGCCGCCGAAAATCTCCGCCTTTGACTTGAATTTTTGTCCGACACCTTTACCGATTAGGACTCCGCACATCGACAGCGCAAGCGTTACAACTCCGATTGAGATTCCCGCTACGACGATATTCGCGTCCACAATCGCAAACGAGATTCCGACCGCAAGCGCATCTATGCTCGTCGCGACGGCAAGCGGAAGCATTACCTTAAATGTCGGAGATTTTACGCCGCCATCGTCGTCGCCCTTTCGGAGCGCGCCGATGAGCATTTTTATGCCCAAAAATGCCAGCAGCACAAATGCAATCCAGTGGTCAACTGCCGATATTTTATCCGCAAATTTCGATCCCACAAAATATCCAATTAGCGGCATTGCCGCCTGAAATCCGCCGAAATACAGTCCGATTATCAGTGAATTCTTAAAATTCGCCTTATCTAAAGTAAGCCCCGCGCAGATTGCAATGGCGAACGCGTCCATTGCGAGCGCGATTGCAGTTAATAACAGTTCCAGTGTCCCCATTTACATCACCTCTGTCCGAGAATGATACCATTTCCCGCCCGCAATGTCAAGGAAAAAGCGTAATGTTTGCAGTTGGTTTAAGCTAACTGCAGGGTGTCTTCCAGAGCTTTCAAATATAGGATATCGCGAAGCATTTTGCCGGAATACGGACAAAATCCCGCCGCATAGACTTTCCCATAAAGAAGTATCGGGGGTGCTTTTATGCTTTCAGCAGTTTTAGCGCTGTTATTCACGTCGCCGCTTTTAATGCTGCGAATGAGCGAGGTCGGCAGAGCGTTTCAAAAACCGCTCTCACGCGCGGAGGAGACGGAATACGTCACGCGAATGCTTGATGGCGACGAGGATGCGCGCCGCGTCCTAATCGAGCGCAATCTTCGCCTCGTGGCGCACATAATGAAGAAATACTATACACAGGAAAACGACCGTGAGGATTTGATTTCCATCGGAACAATCGGGATGATTAAAGGCGTTTCAACATACAAGCCGGAGAAAAATGTCCACCTTTCAACGTACCTGAGTCGTTGTATCGAAAATGAGATTCTCATGCACTTTCGGCGCACGAAAAAAATGGGCGGCGACGTCTCGCTGTCCGACCCTATTGACGGCGATGGTGACGGCGACGCGCTGACACTTATCGATCTGCTGTCCATCGAGGATAATATGATTGACGATATCGCCGCTGTCGAAACACGCGACCGGTTAGAGCGCTACATGCGCGAAATATTGACAACGCGCGAGGCAGAGATTATCGCCCAACGCTACGGGCTGTATGGGCTTCCGCCCCGCACTCAGCGCGAGGTTGCGGCAGAGCGTAACATCAGCCGCTCGTACGTATCGCGCATAGAGAAAAAGGCGCTTGAGAAGTTACGCGTACGGTTTGAGGAAGACGGTTATTAGAATTTACAGGACTAATAGTCCTATTTTGCCAATACCGTGAAAATTTAGTATACAATACCTTTGAGAGAAGGTGGTGCAATGGATATTAGTCCTGTAAATTGCTTACAAAGCAAGCTCATGCGCGAAAATTTCAAACACCTACGCGAGCGGCGCGGTTGGTCAATTTCCGATTTATCGGTGGCAACGCAAATTGACGCAGAGGTGCTTAAAAAGATTGAGGACGGCGGTAATTTTGATATCGTTCACCTCGAAACGCTTTGTCTCCTGTACGACGTGCCCATTCACAAAATATTCTTGCCGCTTTCGTGAGGCGCTTTCGCACCATAAATGTCTGCCGCAATACGCTAAAAATCCCCTCTCCGCCTTTGGCGGAGAGGGGATTTTCTCTTACAACTTACAACTTATTCCGCATTATCTTGCCCGAAACCGTTTTCGGGAGGTCCTCGCAAAACACGATGATTCGCGGATACTTATACGGAGCCGTATGCTCCTTAACGTACGCCTGAATCTCCTTTTTCAGCTCGTCGGACGGGTCGCGACCCTTCAGAACAATGCTCGCCTTGACAATCTGACCGCGAATCTCATCCGGCGCGGCGGAAACGCCGCACTCTAAAACGTACGGAAGTTCCATTATAACCGACTCAATTTCAAACGGCCCGATACGGTAACCGGACGACTTAATCAAATCGTCCACGCGCCCGACATACCAGTAATACCCCTCCTCGTCGCGCCACGCCGTGTCGCCCGTGTGGTACATGCCCTGCCTCCAGACCTCTGTCGTGTTTTTCTCGTCACGATAGTACTCGATAACAAGTCCCGGAGTCTCGCCCGGCGTTGTGCGCACGACAATCTCGCCAACCTCACCATCGGGAACGGAGTTGCCGTCATTATCGACAAGGTCGATATTATAAAGTGGCGTCGGACGACCCATAGAGCCCGGCTTCGGTGTCATGCCTGCAATATTGCCAATCAGTACCGACGATTCGGATTGCCCAAAGCCCTCCATAAGACTCAGCCCGGTGTGCTTTTGGAATTGATAGAAAACCTCCGGATTCAGTGCCTCGCCCGCGATTGTCGCGTGCTGTATGGATGACAAATCGTACTTCGACAAATCCTCGCGAATCAGGAAGCGGTACATCGTCGGCGGTGCACAGAACGTCGTAATTCCGTACTGCGAGAACATCGGCAGAATGTCCGCCGGGTCAAAGCGGTCGAAGTCATAGACAAAAATCGCCGCCTCACTGAGCCACTGCCCGTAGAGTTTGCCCCACGCCGACTTTGCCCAGCCCGTGTCGGAGATTGTCAGGTGCAGACCGTCCGTCTGCACGCACTGCCAATACTTTGCCGTGATGAAATGTCCGAGCGGGTATTTGTAGTTGTGCGCCGCGATTTTCGGATACCCCGACGTGCCGGACGTGAAGTACATCAGCATATAATCGTCGCCGCAGGGCGCGTCCTCGCCGCGCTCGTACGTGCTGCGGAACATCTCAAACTCTGAATCGAAGTCGTGCCAGCCGTCAATCAGACCGGAGCATGCAATCTTCGTCGTTACAGACGGGCATTTTTCGAGCGCTTTCAGCGCCTCAACAGGCGCAATCTCGCTCTCCGCCGTAATCATAACCGCCGTGACACCCGCCGCCTCAATTCGGTAGACGTAATCCTTTTCCAACAACTGATCCGTCGCCGGAATCGACACCGCGCCGAGCTTTTCAAGCGCAATCGTCGCAATCCAGAACTGCCAGTTGCGACGCAGGACGAGCATAACGCGATCCCCGCGCTTAATTCCGAGCGAGGCGAAGTAATTCGCCGCACGCGCCGACTGGCGCGAGATATCCTCGAACGTGAAGCGGCGCTCCGTCTTATCCTTTGCGATGTGAAGCATCGCGAGCTTATCCGGCTCGCGCGTGGCAAGCGCGTCGACAAGGTCGAACGCAAAGTTGAATTTTTCCGTGTTTTTGAACGAAATTTCCTTCAAAACACCGTCGGAATCCTCAACGGTGTCGATGTAATTCTTGTAAATTCTGTCGCGACCCGTGTGCTTGATACCCTCAATCTTCGGTGCGTGCAGCTCACGCGTGGTGATTACCGTACCTGCCTCCGGCTCGTGGACGCCCTCAGCGTCGATAACGATTGCGTAAAACTCGCAATCCTCGCCGCCAACGGCAATCATGCCGTGCGGCGTGGAGGAATCGTAGTACGCGCAGTCGCCGGGATACAATGTCTCCTCGTAATCACCGATTCGCAGGCGGAGCGTGCCGGAGATTACGATATCGCACTCCTGCCCCTCGTGCGAGGTGACCTCAATTTCCTTGTCCTGCAACGACTCATCGTAGTACGCCGTGACGCGGAGAGGCTCTGTACGGCGGCCGCGGAACGCGTGCGCCAGTGAGTAATACACCATTCCGTGCGCCTGCTCGATACGTTGACCGTCGCCTGCGCGGGTGATGACGTACTCCGTCAGTCGCGGCGAAGCGCCCTCGATAAAGTCCGTGACATCGACCTTCAGCGCAATTGCACAGCGGTACAAAAACGCAAAGCTCATATTCACGCGTCCGGACTCGCTGAGGCGGTATTCCTCAACCGTTACGCCGGTGCGCGCCGCCATGTCCGCCTCTGAAAGCCCCTGAATCTCGCGCAAATCGCGGATTCGTAACGAGACCTCCATCAGTTTTTGTTGCACATTGTTGATTTCCATAATAGCACTCCTTTTCTGTAGGGGCATTTTTGCAAATAAAAATCGCCCCAAAGATAAATAAATCCTTGAGACGAGATAATTCCCGCGGTACCACTCAAATTGCGCTTTCGCGCCGCTCATCGGGTTCCAACAAACCCTTGACTTTTAACGTAGTCAACACGGGAACTTCTACTCACGCCGAGGCGTTTTCTTGTTCCGGCTCCGGGGTGACTGGCCCCATCAATGCCTTTGCTATTGAATTGTAGTTTCAAATATACCACGTGGTTTTAAATTTGTCAAGCGTAAATTTTCAGAAAATGCGAATTGCCTCCGCCGCGAGGCACTTTCCGGTATCAGCATCGACCGTAAATATCGCACCCTCAAGCTTCGCGGGAGGCGGTGCAACATCGTGCCGGACCTTTGGCATTCCGATAAAAAGCTCCAGCGCGCTCTTCGGGTCAATGCCGAGCACACTGCGCACGCCGCCCGTCATTCCAAGGTCGGTGATGTAACCCATGCCGGCGGGAAAAACCTCCGCGTCGGAGGTTTGCACGTGCGTGTGCGTCCCCCATAGCGCCGAAACCCGCCCGTCAAGATAGTACGCCATCGCAAGCTTTTCCGACGTTGCCTCCGCATGGAAATCGACGAGAATTATGCGGCAGCGCGCGACATCGTCACGTTTTAAAATACGGTCGAGCTCGAAAAACGGATTGTCGGACAGCGGGTGCATATCCACGCGACCAAGCAGATTTATAACGCAAATCTCACCCGCGGGCGAATCAAAAATCCCGAAACCGCGTCCCGGCGCCGACGGCGAGACATTCGCCGGACGCAGGATATATCTGTTATCATCAAGGAAATTAAAAATCGAATTTTTATCGAACGAGTGATTGCCGAGCGTAATCACATCCGCACCGTAAACGAAAATATCCTCTGCATTCGCAGGCGTTAAGCCGCGGTTGTCGGCGTTTTCGCCGTTCACGACGCAAAACGAAATATCCCGCTCGCGCTTCAGGCGCGGCAGTGTCTTCGCGAGGAAATCAATACCCGTTGTGCCGCAGATATCGCCCACGGCAAGTATGTTGAATTGCATTTAAACCCCCAGCATAAAAGCAATAGCCGCGCATGTGCGGCTATTGCGGTCTTGTCTAATGGAAAATCTGCGAGGATTGCAAGAGCTCTAGCGGCTCGTCCTCCTCCGGGATATGTATCTGAATCGCCTTTGCGTGATTTTCAATCACAATTTCGCGGTGCGTGCCGCCGTTTTCACCGTCGCGCGTCCACGCGACAGGCTCTTCAAACGTAAACTTCGCGTGCGAGGTCTGAATCAGCCGGATATTATCCGAATAATACGCATTCGTCGTAATCGCCGAGACAATCTCCATCAAGTCGCGAAGCTTAACGGGATTCCGCACAAGAATAACCTCAAACTTCCCGTCGCTAAGGTCGATATTCGGCGAGCGCAGACGCACAAGCCCCGCAACGGACGTTGTGTTCGTCACGCCGCCGAAGATAAAGCTATCCTCAATAACGCCCTCGTCGTACTCAACGCGAACCTTCTTCGGCTTGATATCCGCAAAGCCCGCAAGCCCAGAGACGACATACGCCAAATGCCCAAGCGCACGCTTCGCACTCTGCGGAGTGGAATACGAAATGCCCGTAAACGCACCGAACGCCGCGATATACGTGAACGTCTGACCGTTATAGCTCCCGACATCGAGGTCAACAAGCGGACCGTCAAGAATCGTGTCAACGGCAGTATTCAAATCGCGGGAGAGTGCAAGCGTCGTCGCCATATCGTTCGCCGTACCCATCGGAATATAACCAATCGGCGGGCGCTTTTCAAGAGGCATTTGCATAAGACCCGTCACAACGTCAGACAGCGTTCCGTCGCCGCCGACGCAGACAATCATGTCATAATCACCCGCGTTGTCGCTCACAATCGCAGCGACACTGCGCACCTTTGTCAGAAAAACAGATACCACAAAATCACGCTCCGCAAACTGCGTAACGATATCACCGAGCGTCGTTTTTGAAATCCCGCGCCCGGAATATGGATTTACCAACAGCATCAGCTTTTTTGACATGAATTTCCCCTCAATGAAGCGATTCTATTTCAGAATACGAACCTTAATAACGCCGTCAAGCGCCTCAAGCGTCGCCTTTGCAGAATCTGCGATATCCGCCACATCAACCATCGTGTAGGCGACATCAACTCCGCGTGCCGGAGCCGACACAACTGCCAGAGCCTCCGCACCAATCGCCGCCGTAATCGCCACCGCGTCGACAGCGCCGCGGTGAATCACGCAGACGCGCACCGCGCCCGCGCGCGGCATTGTGACACGCGGCATATTCACGGAATTTACGATATTTCCGTTTTCAATGTAGTCAATCGTCTGGACTGCCGCCATGTATGCGCACTTCTCCTCACTCTCGGGCGTGGAGGCGCCAAGGTGCGGGATTGCAAGCACTCCCGCGGCTCCCGCCGTTGTGTTATTCGGAAAGTCGGTCACGTATTTGCTGACGTGACCCGCCTCAATCGCGGCGAGTATATCGTCGTCATTGACAAGCTCCGCACGCGACAAGTTCATAATCACAACACCTTTTTTCATCTGCGCAATCGTGTTTTTGTTGATATAGTGGTGCGTCGAATTCTCCTTAGACGCGTCAATGTACGGCACGTGGATTGAGATAAAGTCGCAATTCTTATAAATCTCGGCAACGTCTTTCGTGTGGATGGCATTCGGAGTGAGCTTCCACGCCGCCTCAGCCGACAGATACGGGTCAAAACCGTACACATTCATACCGAGCGAAACCGCGTCATTCACAAGCTTCGCACCGATTGCACCAAGCCCAATAACTCCGAGTGTTTTCCCGTAAATCTCGCCGCCGACGTAGGCGCTTTTGCCCGCCTCAACCTGAGCCGCGACATCGGGCGTACCCGCAATCGTCTTGACCCAGTCAATACCGCCGATAACATCGCGCCCGGACAGCAACATAGCCGCAATCGCAAGTTCCTTAACCGCCTCAGCATTCGCGCCGGGCGTGTTGAAAACGACAATTCCCTCCTCCGCGCAACGCGCCGTGGGGATATTGTTCGTACCTGCACCCGCGCGTGCGATAGCGAGCAGCTGCGAACCGAACTGCATATCGTGCATCTTTGCCGAGCGCACAAGAATCGCATCCGGAGCCTCCGGCGCGTCCGAAATTTCGTACTTCGCCTTGTCGAAAATGTCCGTGCCCTGCTTTGCGATTTTATTTAAAGTCTGAATTTTATACATTTGGATTTCCCCTCTTAACTGGCGTGTTCGGGCGGCGTTTTTCCGCCGTCAACACGGGCTTTATTACTTATTCTTCGTCTCGAAGTCCTTCATAAACGCAACGAGCTTCTCAACGCCCTCAACCGGCATCGCGTTGTAAATCGAAGCGCGCATACCGCCGACGTTGCGGTGACCTTTAAGGTTGTCAAAGCCCGCCGCAGTTGCCTCCTTGACGAATTTTGCGTCAAGCTCCTCGTTGCCCGTATTGAACGTGACGTTCATGTCAGAGCGCGCCTCGACATCGGCGCAACCCGCAAACATCGCTGACTCGTCGAGCAGGTCGTAAAGAAGCTTCGCCTTGCCGGCCTTAATCTTCTCCATACCGGCAACGCCACCCTGCGTCTCAAGCCACTTGAGCACAAGCCCGAGCATATAAATCGTATAGCACGGCGGAGTATTATCCATGCTGTCCTTTTCAATCGCGGTTTTATAGGACATAATCTTCGGCGTAATCGCAAGCTCGCGCCCGGCGAGAGCCTTGTCGACAATAACCATCGCCATACCTGCGGGCGCCATATTCTTTTGAACACCGGCGTAAATAACGCCGTATTTTGCGACATCAATCGGTTTCGAGAGAATGTTCGACGACATATCGCACACCAGCGGAGCCGCCACATCGGGGATATACTTCCACTCAGTACCGTAAATTGTGTTGTTCGCGCAGTAGTGGAAATAGCTCGCGCCCGCAGTCGTTTTCAGAGCCGACTGCGGCGGAATATACGTGTGATTGCGGTCCTCAGACGAAGCGGCGATATTCACCGTGCCGTACTTTTTCGCCTCCTTCGACGCAAGCGTCGAGAAGTTGCCCGAAAGAGCGTAATCGGCGACACCGTTCTCACCCATCAGATTCAGCGCCGTCGCGGCGAACTGAAATGTCGCGCCGCCCTGCATAAAAACAATCTCGTGCGTATCCGGCACTGCGAGAGCCTTTTTAAGATTCGCCTTAGTCTCCTCAAAAATCGAGATATAGACTTTACTTCGGTGGCTCATTTCCATAACGGACATGCCGCTACCTGCGAAATTGGTCATCTCCGACGCCGCAATCTCAAGCACAGAAAGCGGAAGCATCGAAGGCCCTGCCGAAAAATTGTAAATACGTTCGTTTGCCATAGCGGTAACCACCTTAAACTAAAAATAATTTAACCTATATTATACCTTTAACGGAAACAGTTGTCAATCACGAATTTTGTCAAGACTAACTATAACGGGTACTATTTTTCCGCGCACGCCGACAATCGGCTCGCAGAGCTCTAAATAATTGCCCGAATGCCCTCTTGAAAAGCCGTTCTCCTCGACCTCAAAAAGCACTTCAAGCGTGCGTCCAACCTGCGACGCGCGGAACGCTTCCCCCCTCCGCTTTGCCACCTCGCGAAGCTCTGCGGCGCGCGCTTTTTTCACCGCGTTCGTCAAATGTCCGTCCATTCGGTCGGCGACCGTTCCGGCGCGCCGCGAATACGGAAAAATGTGCGCGGAGGCAAATCCGCACCGCTCCAAAAACGCAACCGTTTCGGCATGCTCTGCCGCCGTCTCACCGGGGAAACCCGCAATTACATCCGCCGTGATTCCGCAATTCGGAAACGCCGTGCGAAGCCGCCCGAGTGCGGCGAAAAACTCCGCGGTGTTGTACTTTCGCTTCATTCGTGACAGAACTCCGTCCGAGCCGGATTGGAGTGACATATGAAAATGGTCGCACAAGTTCGGAATCGCCGCCATCGCGTCCACAAACTCCTGCGATATCGTCGATGGCTCCAAAGAGCCGAGGCGAATCCGCGCCTGCGGAGCCGAGGCGGAGACCGTCCGCAACACATCCGCAAGCCGCTCCGCACCGAGGTCGCGCCCGTAAGAGCATATCTCAATTCCCGTCAGAATAATCTCCGCAAATCCCTGCGCCGCAAGTTCTTGCGCCTCTGCCGCGATTGCGTCAAGCGCCAAGCTTCGCACATGTCCGCGCGCGTATGGAATAACGCAATACGTGCAGTAATTGTCGCACCCGTCCTGAATTTTCAACATCGCGCGGGTACGTCCTGCAACTCGTGCCGACGGCAAAGCCTCAAAATCGCGCCGCAGTTTCGGGTCGTCAACGAGGTCACGCACCGCCGTAACCTCCCGCTCAAGCAGAGCCTCAATCTCCGCAACAAGCCGCCGCCTGTCACCGGAGCCTGACACGATATCCGCACCGAGCTCCGTCGCGGCACGCTCATCAATCTGCGACGCACAGCCGCACACGACAAGCTTCGCCTCCGGAAATTGCACCCTCAGCCGCCGCGCCGATTGGCGCGACTGGCGCGAGGCATCGCCCGTCACGGCGCACGTGTTGATGATTGAAACATCGCGCACCTCGGCCTTTCCGACCTCCGTATGTCCGCCCTCCCGAAGAAGCTCGGCGATGGCGGCAGATTCATATTGATTCACCTTACAACCAAGTGTCTCAATGTAAAAACGCATATTATCCTCCTGATTTTCGATTGTGCTAGGTTCACATTATATATGATTTACACATAGAATGCAACGTCAGAACTATGACACAGCCTATGAAAGGACTGAAAAAACTTGCAAGACTTCAACACAACCCGGCAGAACGCGCCCATGACGGGTTCAGAGCTCATTCCGACACCGTGGCAGGGCACAGCTCAGCCGCAGTACGCACCCGACGAGGCGCTGACGCGCGGAACGCTCTTCCCCGGGCTTGACCTGCCGTTTATGAACAAAGGAAATACCGACAATCCATACGACGGAACGCCGCTCGGCGAGCTTATGGCGATTGGCTTCGCCACGCACGAGTTGACGCTCTACCTCGACACTCACACCGATGACCGCGACGCGTTTGCGCTTTTGCGCAAGCTACTCGCGCTGAAAAAAGAGGCGCACGACCGTTACGTCGCGCGCTTCGGACCGCTACATGTCGACGACCTCGTTGCAGAGGGCAGCTTCAACTGGTACAAATCCCCGTGGCCGTGGGAGACAACGGAAAGGGAGGCAAAATAAATGTTCGTGTATGAGAAAAAACTGCAATACCCGGTCAAAATCGCGCGGCCAAACCCACGGCTCGCGGCGATTGTAATGTCGCAATACGGCGGACCGGACGGAGAGCTCGGCGCGTCACTGCGCTACCTGTCGCAGCGGTATACAATGCCGTATCCGGAACTTCGCGGACTGTTAACTGATGTCGGCGTTGAGGAACTCGGCCACCTTGAGATGGTCGGAACGCTCGTCCACCAGCTAACGCGCGGCATGTCCGTCGAGGATATTAAGCACGGCGGCTTCGACGCATATTTTGTCGACCACACTGCGGGCATATACCCGCAGTCGGCGGGCGGCACACCCTGGAGCGCGGCGGGAATGTCCTCCTCCGGCGACACAATCGCCGATTTGCAGGAGGATATGGCGGCAGAGCAAAAGGCGCGCAAGACGTATGATAACATTCTGCGCCTTAGTGACGACCCCGACGTTTCGAACGTCATCCGCTTCCTTCGTGAACGCGAAATCGTCCACTTCCAGCGCTTTGGCGAGGCTTTAAGGCTCGCCGTAGAGCGTCAGGATCAGCGCAACATTTACGCCGTAAATCCCGGCTTCGATAAATAGCCTCACTCGGCATAGCAACACAAAAAGCCCCCGAAACGGGGGCTTTTGCATATACTCAGTTTGTCTATACCGTCTGAGCAAACTTAGCTCAGATGCTCACCGCTTTAGGCAAAAGCGCCACGGGAAATCTATCGCCTCTTCGGCGTAATTTATCCCGACTCTCGGCCCCGCCTCTATCGAAAACGGCTCTGTCAGCGCGCCGTTCCACGTGTCGGTTATGAACAGCTCTCCTCCGCAAAAATCAAGCCCGTTGTCGTCCTTTGTCACCGCCATCGCCCGACAGAGCTTTCCCGGACCGTTCGTGAAATTCTTCCTCTGCGCTGATGTCAGCTCATCAAGCGGCTTGCCATAGCGCAACTGCGCCGCAAGGTCTGCACCCTCCAGAAGCTCAACGCCGCGCAGTAAAACTGCCGCCGCCGAACCCTCTTTTTCCGTCACAACATTCATACAGCAGTACATTCCGTATATCAGGTACACGTAGCACGTGCCGCCCTTTTCGTACAGCGTCTGCGTGCGTTTAGTCTTTTTTCCGCCGTACGCGTGACACGCCTTGTCGATTGCACCGATGTACGCCTCGACCTCCGTAATTTGACCGACGATAATCCGCCCGTCGTATTCGCGCACCAAGTATTTCCCAAGCAGTTCTTTCGCGATCGTCAGCGTGTCCCGCTCTTCAAAAAAGGCTCTGTTTAAAGCTTTCATTCGTTCTCCCTTTTACGGATTGCAATTTTTGCACGGCTCGTAGCCCGCGGCAATCGCCTCGGCACGCGTTGCAAATTCTATACGGTTTTTCTCAAGCGGCAGACCCGAGCAATCCGGACGATGAAACTTTTTCGAGTTCACATTCCCGATATAAAACGCCGCCTCGACAGAGCCGACGCTCGGATTCGTCTCGGCATTCGCGTTCTTCTCGACAGAAAATGCCACGGTGCTCCCGTCACTCGTGCAGGTAATCGTGCCCTGCATATCGGTGCGAAACAGCGTCACGTCCGCGTCGCGCAGGCGCGATAGCGGCCCGTCGTGCGGATGTCCGTAGGAGTTGTTCGCGCCGCAGGAAATCACGGCGTACTGCGGCATAATCTCACGCAGGAACGGGTACGTTGTCGAGGTATCACTGCCGTGATGCCCGACTTTCAGAACCGTCGCCGACAGGTCGTACCCCGCCTCAAGGATATCCGCCTCCTCGGCACGCTCCGCATCGCCGGTAAAGAGGAAACTCGTTGCGCCGTAAGTGATTTTCAGCACAATTGAGGTGTTATTCGACTCGTCCGACGGGCGTGTCGGACCCAGCACCGCGACATCGGCGCTCCCGAGTTTGAATTTATCTCCCGCACTCGGAACTGTAATCGTAAGCCCACGCGACTCAAGCGCACTGATAAAATTGCCAAAAACCTTGGTGTCGTAAGAGGTCACGGGTGCAAGAGCAACTCCCGCCGTCGCAAAATTCAGCGCACCGGCAAGACCGCCGACGTGATCCTCATGCGCGTGCGTCGCAACGATGTAATCAAGGTGCGAAATGCCGCGTTCCTTTAAAAATGCGTAGATTAGGCTCGAATCCGCCGCGTTTCCGCCGTCAATAAGCATCGCCGCTCCGTCGCAGAGTACGAGCGCGCTGTCCGCCTGCCCGACATCAATGAAATACACCGTAAATCCGGACACCGCAACGGTTTTATACGCGCGCAGAACCGTGACAATGCTCTGCTCAATCGTGTACGCGCCGCGCGGCGAGAAGCGATTCTCACCCACGCCGCCCATAATCCCACTGATTTGCATTTGTCCGACTGCCGCCGTCGCCCAGTCGGAGACCTGTGCCATATCCGCAAATGTCATCGTGTGCGGCGAAATCGCCCGCCCGACAGCGCCGAGCAACCGCGCAAGCATAACAGCCGCCTGCTCACGCGTTAGAGTATTGTCCGGGGCGAAAACGCCCTCCACAACTCCGTTCACAACGCCGATATACGCCGCTTTTTCGACTGCAGCATCGTCCGTGTCCGTGAATGTGATGCGCCCTGTGATTTCACCCTCAACCGCCTCATAGAGCGCAACCGCCAATGCGCAAAACTCCGCACGCGTCGCGGACTCGGTGTAGCGCGCCTGCATTGACGGCGGCACAAGACCGAGCGCGACTGCCTCTGAAACAGCCTCCGCCGCCCACGCTGACGGAGCCGCCGCCGCGTTCGGTATCAATATCGCAACCAACATCGCGATGAGTATAATTACAGACAAAATCCGTGTGATTTTCTTCATTTTGCACGCTTCCTCTCATCTTCATATGCTTCATATTTTATAGATTCCGCGCCAAAATGTCAATGTCTGCATTGCACCGATAGCATAAAAATAACGCCCACCTTTCGGCGGGCGTTATTTTTACATAAACTCAGCTACTGCTGTTTTGCAGTTTTTCCTCTAAGATGGCACGCAACGCACTGCCGCTGCCGCTGTGCGACTGCACCAGCTGTATATCGCTCTGCGCCGCGCGGGACCGCGCCGCTTTCGCCATCGTGTGCGAAACGGGATTCGTGAACAGAATAATCAAATCCGGACTCCCGATAACGCTCTCGAGGTTCGTTTTCGGCTGTGTGTAGACCTTCGATGTGCAGGCATACTCCTTACAAATATCGTTATACTGCCGCACCATTCGGTCGTGTCCGCCGACAATTACAACACTCATACGCCACTCCCAACTTTGCGACGCGCCGCATCTTCAATCGGTGTAACGCTCTTCGCGCGGCGGAACAGCAGATATATGATTCCGGCTACGAACAGGATTGCGATAAACGCCCCGACCCCGACAGAGCCGGTGAATAGCAGTCCGAGGTGGTATACGCAAAACGCCACAATGTATGCCGCAACGCACTGGTAACCGACCGCGACCCAGAACCATTTGATGTTGTTCATCTCGCGCTTAATTGCGCCCATCGCCGCGAAGCACGGCGCGCACAGCAGATTAAAGACGAGGAACGAGTACGCCGCAAGCGGAGTCATCGCCGCGGCAAGATTGCCCCAGATTTCAAGACCGTCCTCAGCAACCTCGGCAAAGCCGTAGAGGATACCGAATGTTCCGACAACGTTTTCCTTCGCTACAAGACCCGTAACAGCGGCAACGGCGGATTTCCAATCGCCCCAGCCGAGTGGCTTGAATATCCAAGCGAAAACTCCGCCGATTTTAGCCAGAATGCTGTCAGCCATATCGACAGGACCGAACGAGCCATCCGACCAACCGTAGCTGGAGGCAAACCACACGAAAATCGTCGAGAGCAGGATAACCGTACCGGCTTTTTTGATGAATGACCAGCCGCGCTCCCACGTACTGCGTAGGATATTCGGAACGGTCGGCAGGTGATACGCCGGAAGCTCCATAACAAACGGAGCCACATCGCCGGCGAAAAGCTTCGTTTTCTTTAAGATAATTCCCGAGCCAATAATAGCGACAATACCGATAAAGTACGCGCTCGGCGATACCCACCACGCGCCGTCGAACAGCGCGCCCGCAATAAGCGCGATAATCGGAAGCTTAGCGCCGCAGGGGATAAACGTGGTCGTAATAATCGTCATACGCCGGTCGCGTTCGTTTTCAATTGTGCGCGACGCCATAACTCCGGGGATACCGCAACCCGTTCCGATAAGAATCGGAATGAACGACTTGCCCGACAGACCGAAACGACGGAAAATACGGTCCATAATGAACGCAATACGCGCCATATATCCACAAGATTCAAGGAACGACAGGAACAGGAACAGAATCAACATCTGCGGCACGAATCCGAGAACCGCACCGACACCGGCGATAATTCCGTCAATTATTAAGCCCTTGAGCCAGTCGGCGCAACCGATTGAATCAAGTCCGCCCTCAACAAGAACCGGCACACCGGGAACCCAAACGCCGTAATCGGCTGGATCCGGCTCCTCAAAGTCGACAGCGGCAAGGAATTCCGATGACGTGACGCTGACCGCGTCGGCGACGTTGCCGTCCTCGTCCTCGTAGGCATATTCGGCGGTAATTCCGGCAGCTTCAGCCGCAGTGGCAAACGATGTTATTATACTCTCGTCCGGCTCGTCGGGTTCTTCCGCTTCAAGTGTTTCAGTCACGGCAGAGATATCAATGCCGGCGGCTTCAGCCTCCTCAAGGAAAGCCTCAATCTTACCCTGTTCCATCTCAAACTCGACAGAAGCGTCGCCGTAATCGGCAGAGCCGATACCGACGAGATGGAAGCCGTCACCGAACAGCCCCTCGTTCGTCCAATCGGTGACAAATGTACCGACGGTCGTGACGGAAACTGCGTAAACGATAATCATAACAATCGCAAAAATCGGCAGAGCCAAAATGCGGTTCGTAACAATGCGGTCAATCTTATCAGATACGGACAACTTGCCCTTATTCTTGATTTTGACGCAATCCTTGATGATTGAGTCTATGTAGCCGTAGCGCTCGGCTGTGATAATGCTCTCAGAGTCGTCGTCGAGCTCATCCTCGCAGGAGCGGATATCGTCCTCAATGTGAGCAATCATCTCTGTTGAGATGTTGAGCTTCTTGATAATTTTCTCGTCGCGCTCGAACAGCTTGATTGCGTACCAGCGCTGGCGATCCTCGGGGAACTTGTGCAGAACCGCCTCCTCTATGTGCGCAATCGCGTGCTCGACAGAGCCCGAGAAGTGGTGCTGAGGCATTGTACGCTCGCGACTCTGCGCGGCTAATACCGCCGCGGCGGCGGCATCGGTGACACCTGTGTTCTTCAGCGCCGAGATTGATACAACCTTGCACCCCAGGGCTTTCGACAGATTCTCAAGATTCACCTTATCGCCGTTTTTGTTCACGATATCCATCATGTTGACCGCAACAACGACGGGGATTCCGAGCTCGACAAGCTGTGTCGTCAGATACAGATTACGCTCAAGGTTCGTACCGTCAACGATGTTTAAAATCGCGTCCGGGCGTTCGTCGATGAGGTAGTTGCGCGCGATGACCTCCTCCGGAGTGTACGGCGACAGCGAGTAAATACCCGGAAGGTCAGCGATTATGACATCCTTATGCCCGCGCAGTTTACCCTCTTTTTTCTCGACCGTAACGCCCGGCCAGTTTCCGACGAACTGGTTTGATCCTGTCAGAGCGTTAAAAAGTGTAGTCTTGCCGCTGTTTGGATTACCGGCAAGAGCAATTTTTATACCCATTGGTTTTCTCTCCTATTCATTGTGATATCAGTGGTTTGCGCTTATTCTACTTCGATAATTTCCGCGTCGTCGCGGCGCAGAGACAGCTCGTAACCGCGCACAGTAATCTCAACCGGGTCGCCGAGCGGTGCAACCTTACGGACATAAACCTCAACACCACGGGTTATGCCCATATCCATAATTCTGCGCTTAATCGCGCCGGCTCCGTTTATTTTTGCGACACGGAGCGTCTCTCCTGTTTTTGCCGTTTTCAGTGTTCGCATATTCTTCTCCTCTTTCTGTCGCGCGTCGTCATTTTACGGTGAAAATGTGCGCACGTAATTCAATTTCGATTTTGGCAGGTGCTTAGACCATAATTTTGCTTGCCATTTCACGGCTTATCGCGACGCGCGACTCCTTGATGTTTACGATTACGTTCCCGTCGATTTTCGTGACTATCGTCACGGCGCTTCCGGGCACAAAACCGAGATTTTCAAGAAACTGCCGCACTTCGGACTTGCCGCCCACTTTTTTAATGAGGTTCGGGGCTCCGATATCCGCCATACTTAAAGGCATCATTATATCCCTCTTTCTTATGAGATAAGTTTACAGTTAGCATTCTCTCATTCAATAAGTTTCATCTAACTCAAAAGTCTTAAAAGTCAGTTAGCGCATCACAATTCAGTTAATTTGCGCTAACCTATTTTTGTAATTATATCAGTCTTCATAAAACTTGTCAATAGGGGTTTGTGAAAAAACAGGCGCTCAGAAAACTGAGCGCCTGTTTTTTCTTCTTGTTGCCTCTTCGCGTTAAAAAATGTCGTTAATATCCACAACCTTCGCACCCGCGGGCACATCCGTGCGCGGAACCTGTGTCGTCGTCTCACTCTGCGAGTTTAGTGTGAGCGTCATTGACGTATAATCGTCCGTCAAACTCATCTGCATCGCAATTGTGTTTTTACCTATTTCAAATGACAGGGTAAGGCTTTCACCATACTCCGACTCAGCGCTCAATGCAACTACAAAAGCTGTCGCTGTACCCGCCGCGTCGCACTTTATCGTGTATGTCACGGTCATCAACGTATAATCGTCGTTTACCGTGTACTTAGATACATAGTTGTTGCCCTGCTTTTCAAACGAGCTGTCCGCAAACTGCGTAGAGATCAAGTCCACTACCAGCTGCATCTCTTCATACGCATAAATAGAATCAATCCACATTGAATTGAGCTGATCTTCAATCAGCATATCAATAAAGGTCTTGATATCAGGCACTGCCGTAATCTCGGTCGCAACGCTGAGGCTCTCGGCAGGCAGACCCATATCAATCGTTATCCAAGTTCCGTCCTCCGCCGGTCTAACTCCAAGGAACGACTCTGACAGAGCATATAAGTCATCAGACTGGAACGCAATAAGTCCTTTTTGGAGGTTCACAATCAACTCCATATCAACATCAATCGTTGAAGTGACACCTGCCATTGCCGTGCCGCCCACGACCATTTTCAGGTTCGCATTTACATCAATTGCGTTCGGATTTGCAATCATGGTTGCCGTGCCATTGAAATTAATGTCTAATGTATCGGCTCCGTCTTCAACCGAAATGTCAAGCTCCGCGTCAGCCGTCGTCTTAGTGTTCGAGGATGTCACCGGCGCATTTAGTGCCTGCAATTTCCCCAGAATTTCGTACGTGTTGTCGTTCTGTAAAAGCGTTGCTGTATCAATGATAATAACGGTACGGGTTGAGCCATCCCAACCGACGCGAACACCGATAGCTTCAGAGAAAAAGCGGATAGGCACAAGCACGCGCCCGCCGCGAGTAATCGGCGCAACCTCAAGCGCAATCACATTCGCCGCGGTATCGCCTTCGGTAACCGAAACCTTGTCAGAACCCTGAACGTATTCGACCTTCAAATCACCCTTAACGGCGACCGCGGTACGCGTAGCCTCGACGTAATCAACCATGAAACCGAGAGCCGTAAAAAGGTCACGGAACGGGACATAAACGCGTCCTGCCGCCGGGTTATAGTACGGGCGAACACCGCTCTCATAACCGATAATCGCGCCGTTGACCTGCACCTCGGCAGATCTTTCGTTTATGAGTTCCTCAACGGACATCGGCTCAATCGGCTCGATAGGAGCGCTGATTGGAACTGCAACTACGTCCGCCAACGCAATCACTCCAACGCCGGAAAGCATTGCTACAACGAGCAGAATTGACAATATGCGCTTGATTGAGTTTTTCATGTGGTTCCTCCATTTATTTGATTTTTTATTCGCAAAATATATTCTCAGTTTATCATCGTTTTGCGCGAAATTATATGAACAAATTGTAAACTGTGCATCAAAGCACAACGATTGTAACGCCGTTATTGTGCCGCTCCAAATCCGGGTCGCGGCGCAGCTCGTCGCAGAGCAAAAACGCGGCGCGGGTCGCCTCGTCAAAAATCGAAAAATCCTCACCGGTGATAATATCGCGTATGAGACCTTTACGCTTTTGGTCAGCGAGATAGTTGCGTGTTTTCGTACGGATTACGCCTCCCTTCCCGCTGGAGCCGTAGCCGTGTATAATCTTAACCGCCGCCGCCCCGAGCTCTTTCCCGTTGCGGATATTGTACGTGACGCGGCGAATCGCGGCGTCAGATGTTGGCATATCGGACTTTATATCAACTGTTTTCAGGTAACCGGGCATATCGTACCGCCTTTTGTGTAGTTTTTGGCTTTCAAATCGCAATAAAGCCTTGACAAAAGCATTATACTATTGTATCATATCTTGCGCAAGTCTTTTTGAGGTGTGTAGAGTACAACAAGAGGCATGCGGAATTATATAATGTAGCGGGCTTGTGTAATGGTAGCACGACAGACTCTGACTCTGTTTGTGAGGGTTCGAATCCTTCGCCCGCTGCCAAGTGCCTCGACCTTCGGGTCGAGGCACGCGTAGTTTTGCGGAG
>JGI994J12354_10002134_pt1 | contig 19588 bp, 21 predicted proteins | sample IntmicLarv3ML3BL_FD_12354 | JGI IMG/M metagenome (IMG submission 12354)
GCGAGTCCGTCGTGTTACTGTCCCACAAGTCACCCGATAGTCACATTTCTGTGACAGTAGAGTTTGGTAAGGAAAAAGGGCAAGTACCATTGGGTGATATTGTGAAAAGGGCAGAGGAATATAAGACTAAAAAGTGAGCTGTCTACAAAACAGTAAAAAATAGTTTGTGAAAAACAAATAAGAAAATTATGCTTAGAAAGGAGAAGGATATGGATATAGAAAAACGGTATTTAGCACAGATTATTGATGTTATAAAGAATACAAAAAATAAAGTAGAGATTACAGTTAATTCGGAACTAATAATGTTGTATTGGAATATAGGGAAAATAATTAAGATTCAAATTCTATTAGACACAAAACCCGAATATGGAAAAAGTGTTATTAAGAGTCTAAGTGAAGAATTGGTTGCTGAATATGGTAGAGGTTATAGTCAGCGTAATCTTTTTAATATGGTCAAGTTATATGAAGTATTTAATGATGAATTAATTTTGCACACAATGTGTGCAAAATTGACATGGTCACATTTCAGAAAACTAATCTATATTCAAGAACCGCTAAGAAGGGAATTTTATATTACTTTATCACAAAATGAGAGGTGGAGCGTTCGTGAACTTGAGGAACGGATTAATAGTCAATTATATGAACGAACGAGTCTGTCTCAAAAGCCAGAGCAAGTTATATCAAATGACTTGCAACTTTTACGTAATCATAAGAAGATGTCGACTGATTTGGTTTTAAGAGATCCTTATATATTGGATTTTTTGAGTCTGAAGGATACATATAGCGAGAAGGATTTAGAGAGCGCAATCATTATTGAGATAGAACGATTCATTCTAGAAATGGGGCGAGATTTTACATTTGTTGGTCGTCAAGTAAGGCTAACTTTTCATGATGTGGATTATTATATTGATTTACTATTGTATCATCGGAAACTAAAGTGTTTAGTGGTTGTTGAATTAAAGTTAGGAAAATTCAAGCCAGAGTATAAAGGGCAGGTTGAACTTTATTTGAATTATTTGGAAAAATATGAGATGAACGAAGGGGAAAATCCACCAATCGGAATTATACTATGTTCATCAAAAGAAACAGAGGTTGTTGAACTGATGAAAATGGATGAAGCTAGAATACATGTAGCAGAGGTTATAATAAAGGCCCTAGCACATAAATTACCAGAAGTTATTGATAATGCCAAGGTATGTTTGGAACAACGCAAATCATATTTGGAAGATGAATGAGTTGATTCAAGTGAGAGCGAAGTTGCATAAGCTAAGGGATAGTAATATAAATTCAAACTATTGTCCTTATTGCAATAGTCAATATGACAATGCTGAGTTATTGGAAGCAGTATATGATTCTTTAAGTATACAGCTAAAAGCTTCGCAGAGCGACCTTTCAATAGAGATAGGGGAGAAAAAAGCAAGCTGAGAGAATTATGTTAAGCCAATCGCAAATTTAATAGGAAAAGTATTTGAACAGTATAATGAAGATGAAATGGATAATATGTACTGAAACTTCTATCCATGGCTTTATGAGAACATATCGAAAGAGTTAATTTCGATGGCATGGTGGTCTGTACAGAATTACTTTTGAGACAGGTTGAGTGTACAAGAAAGATGATCTCTATAATATAGCGTTGAATAGGGCAAGAGTTACCGATTAGCTGTAGTGTAGCAATGGTCAATACAATTCTAATATAGCGTGGAGGAAAGCAATGAATTTGGGGAAATATGTTGAAAATTATGAAGAATTGAATAAGAAAATAAACACTGATGATAAGTTACTTAGAATTGCAATTATTGAAGCTTATCAATATATTTGCCATTATGAAGGAAAACCAATTACATACGAAAATTTTGATATAGACCATATAATTCCTAAAGAAAATTCAAAATCCAAAAATCAAGAGGACTGGGAAAAAATTAAAAACAACCTTAAATTACCTTCTGATTTTGAGTTGAATAGTATATTAAATTATGTTCCTACAAGTGAAAGATTTAATCGAGTAAGAAAAGGAAATAAAAAATTAAGTCAATCGGCAATAGAAGCTGACTTAGCGACAGCTAAAAGTAAGGCTGGACATGTATTTAGGATAATGAAGAAATTGAAAGGTGCGCGTGAAGTAGAGCTAGCAAAAAACGTGCTAAGCGAATTTATTAAAAATAATCCTGATTCCCGTTCGGAAATTTTAAATGAGTTAACAGGCAATAGTGAGATCGGAAATTTTTTGATGCAGTTTGGTAATTATCAAGAGATTATTAAATCACTTGAGGTTTTTAGAAATCATATTACTCAAATGACAGCATCTGAGAAGGACAATTATTTAAAGAGTTTTGAAACTACTTATGAACCTAAAAAGAATGTGACAAATGAGGGATTTAATGTGGCACGCAGCCAAGTTCAAATTTCGGCTTTTGCTCCAGAAATAGAGAGCTATTTACCGAATTATCTCATAACATTTACAAAAATTACATTGTCAGATATGATGCTAACACCTGATTATGAGTATACAAAAAATTATTTATTCAAAAAAGTTTTTTCTGATGATGTTACAAAGCGAGGATTCTGGAGATCAGATTTTTATGGACATGAAGAAAATGTATTTTTACAAGTAGGGAATGCTCGATTTGATGTACCAGCTCATACGGCGGTTGAATTGTCTGAAATAGTTGACGAATATTATATTTGGTATTCTGATTTTTTAATTGAAATGGAAAGAAAGCGCGGTACATTGGGCGCTCAATTATTCACAGAAGGTAGATATGTTATTACTGAAGTGGATGAGGAAATATGGAGAATTTTAAGTACGTATATTTCTCAAGGAATACGAAAATTATCGAACGAAAAAATGAGATTAGAAGAGGGGTGGATGGGATATTTAAAGTTTTGGTTTGATGATGAAATCGTTCTTTGTTTAACCCATAAGGTTATCAATAACCGTGCTTATATTCTCTGGGAAGATAATTGGGGAACTAGTCATATGAGCGAATATTGGGACTTTGAGAAAGCAAGTGATTGGTTTTTTAAAGAATTACTACCTATGCTATTTGAATTGAACGAAAAACAAGTGAAGAACATTAGATGGGGTGAAGAAAACTTAATTAATAAAATTCGATGCTTTATAAAGAGAGTTCCTATGAAAGATTATAGCAACGAAAAATACGGATTTAACTTTCAGATAGAGTTTAAGGATTTGAGAAAGCCGCACCTATTCATAGATATTAGAGAAAAATTTCAGTCAGACGAATATATAAAGATAGTTCAAATTTTGCAAAATTTTTATGACAGTAGTGGAAATTGGAATAATATTTATTTGAATGAAAAACAGATCCATGATTTCTTTGAAGCGATGCTGATAATCCTCAAAAAAGAAGGTGTTCGAACACACCCAGGCTATCTTGCAGGAAATTTAAGCTTTATAGATAATAGGTTCAGAGATTTAAAAATGGAAGACTTGATTCATGAAATCGAAAAGGCAAGAATCAATTTACCATTATTGAATGATTATGGAATTTGCTTTGCGATTAGGAACATTCAGGTAGCCTCAGAGGAGTGTGAGTTGCCGTTCACATCAGGTGAAATAAAGGATATACTACGGAATTTAGAACCTCTTGTTGAATTCTATAATAGGAGTAATGTAATTGAAAAATTTGGTAGGCACTTGAAAAATGATGTTTTTGATAGGTTTTAGAGCGAAAGTCTATCCCTGCCAGTTAAGAACAAAGAGGGACAGTAAGTTAGTAATATACCAATACCTTTAGATGCGTTTAGATAGGCAAAGAAGGAGCCAGTAAAAGAGGAGAGAAGATTATGAATTTTGCAATATCGTACAGTGGCGGGAAAGATAGCGCCCTAGCTTTATATCGAATGATAGAACAAGGACATACCCCCGTAGCAATGATAGCGACAGTAAATGAAGAGCATAGTCGTTCATGGTCGCATGGAATCCAAAAGGAAATGCTCTTAGCAGTTTCCCAAAGCTTGAATATTCCCTTACTTTTTGCGGAATGTAGCACGGATAATTATGCCCAAATATTTAGTGACTGTCTGCGAGCGGCCCAAAGTATGGGGGCGGATTCCTGTGTGTTTGGAGATATTGATATAGAAGGTCATAGGCAGTGGGATGAAGTGAGATGTCAAGCGGTAGGATTGGACTGTGTACTTCCCCTTTGGCAAGAAAATCGAGAAGCATTGGTATATGAAATGTTAGAAGTAGGATTTAAAACGATAATTAAAGTAATTGATGGAAGTAAGCTTGACCCATCACTTTTGGGACAAGATTTGACAATATCGCTAGTCCAACAGTTTAAGCAATCAGGGATTGACCCATGCGGTGAGAATGGAGAATATCATACTTTTGTATATGATGGTCCTATTTTCAAGGAACCTATTTCGCTTAAGGTAGGAGAAGTGGTGGATTTGGGTGTTTATAAATCTGTTGATTTATCATTATAAAACGTCATAATACCCTTAAGACTTTGCCGATATGTGCACTTCGGTGCAGCTTGTTAATATTGGAGTTGGGTGAATTATTAGTTGCATCGATGAATTTGTATCAGTCGATAAGCTATGTGATAACAGATAATGATAGGCAGTAAGAAATGATTATGTAGTAAAAAGCAATTATGCAGTAAAAAGTGATTATGCAGTAAAAAGTGATTATGCAGTAAGAAACGATTATGCAGTAAGAAAGTGATTATGCAGTAAGAAGCAATTATGCAGTAAAAAATGATTATGCAGTAAGAAACGATTATGCAGTAAGAAAGTGATTATGCAGTAAGAAGCAATTATGCAGTAAAAAATGATTATGCAGTAAAAGTGATTACATAGTAAAAAGTTGGAGGCATAGCGAAATGAGCGGACAAGATAAGATAGCAGAAGTAAAAGCAATAGAGTTTTTATGGTTAAGTTTATACGGATTTGCAGGATTTAGCTTAGAATTAATCCTAGGTGTAGTAACTAATATGATCGGAATAGAAGAATTAGGAAAAGGTCTTAATTCGCTTATAACGGGTATCTTATGGTTTGCTTTTGCTATATTATTATTCCAATTTGTAAAGCGTAAATTTCACTATGATTTACTTGAAAAGCGAGCGAGCTTGACGGTTTCAAAATTAATAGTAGCTATTATACTGGTTGTTCTCATTATAGCGATTACAATATGGGGGTTTGGCGGATTCAAACCCTATGTAGAATTCCATGGCGGCTCAAAGGGAAGTATCTTATTATATTTATTACAAGTATTTTATTATCTTGGAGAAACAGCCTTGATTGCTATTACGATTGCGCTTGGCCAACAATTTGCGAAGCGGCAGTTTGGTTTAGGCGAGAAATTCCCTAGTGGCGGAGTGTTTTTGGCATTGACTTGGGGACTTATGCACTTCCTATTACAAGGCATGAATGGTGGTATATACGCCATGTTCTTCTCCATAGTAGCAGGAATTATTTATGTGGTCATGGGAAAAGATTTTAGGTGGTCATATTTATTTATAGCATTGGCGTTTATACTATAGGAGAGCTCATCAGTTTTTTCTTTTTTAGGTTTTTTTTATGACCATTTTATAAAAAAAGTTTGGCAATCCTTGAAAATATAAGGTTTGTAACAAAAAAGCGGTAGTAAATTTGACACTACCTTAAATCATGTGGAGGAAAGTTAAATGGCTAAATTGCATAGCGAGTTCAACTACTATTTTGAAACCTTTGAATTACTAGCATACTGTAAAAATTTTGAAGATAGTAAGCAAAGTCTGATTCAAGAATTAGACAATCTAGGAATGGTCGGCGTGAAAATATATGAGGCACATTTCTTGATTTGGGAAAAGGTGGTTTTGGAATTTAATAATAACAAAAAGGTAAATGAAAATTATGACTATTTCTTTAAGGTAATAGACACAGATGAAAACCATTTCGTAACAGTGCTGTTACTCTTAATAGGCGATTATTATGAACTGGTTAAAAAAAATCAACTAACCAAAAAATCATTACAAAACACCTTAATAAAATGTATTTATGAAATTTTAGAAGGGGAAAATGAAGCGAAAGATTTAACGCCATTAGCTTTTTATAATTATCTGGTTCCGCTAGAGCTTTCAGAGCATGAAAAATGGATGTTTTTCTCATTTTATCAGTCACCACTGGAAGAACTGGCTAAGTTAGGAAAGTTAGTCGATGACAACCTTGCACTTTGTAAGCAAATTTATGAAAAATATAATATTACTAAATTAATTACGAATGTGGCTAGTAGATTGGCAGAAGCTACCAATAACGATATACCCATACTAAAGCTATGCGAAAGCCGACCTATTTATCCGACTTTTATCCTGCCACTATCACAAGTTCTTTTGGAAAATACGTGCTATTTAGGACTTTTCACTTTTGATATTTTTTCCCAGAGTGATTTTACGAAAGAAGTAGATGATGATACCTTGATGAAACTAAAACTGCTTTCAGATAGAAGTAAATTTACAATATTGACTTGTTTAAAAGAACGACCTATGTATAGCTTGGAACTAGCGAATAAATTAAATTTATCGGCGGGAACGGTTTCGCACCATATGTCGATATTGTTACAAATGGAATTAGTTACTGTAGATAAAAATGCTGGCAAAGTCTATTATCAGTTAAATGTAAATACTATTAAATCCTTAATGGCAAGAGTAAATACTTTGCTTATTTGATAAACGTAGAATTAATTTGACATATATCGAACTTAATGTTACAATCCTCCTATATATTTGAAATAGGAGGGTTTTATGAAACAAATTTTAAGGAAGAATGGATTTTTGCTAACTTGCTCTATCGTTTTAGGGATTATTTATTCAATATGTTCGGTTCTAAGCTCAAAAATTCTACAGAGAGTTATTGATGCTTCACTAGCGGGGAATTTCGGTAGATTCAAGGCAATACTTTTATTTGCAGTTGGTTTTCTCGTGGTTCTTGGTGCTATCATATATATTTATGAGCGAGTCAATAATAAACTGATAAATTATGCGATAAGAGATTATCGTAACCAAGTGTATTCGGGAACTATAAATCGAAGCTACAAAAGTTTTAACGCAGTAAATAGCGCAGAATATATATCTTCGCTGACAAACGATATGAAATTAGTTGAAGAAAATTATCTTGTTCCATTATTAACATCTATTCAACATCTGTTTGTGTTTATTGCGACCCTGATTATGTTATTTTCCTTAAATGTAATTGTAGCATTATCGTTAATTGGGAGTGTAATATTAATGTTTATTATTCCTAGCATCTTAGGAAAAAACTTACAAGATAAACAGGAGCGAGTTTCTGAGCGGTTTGCCTTGTTGACTTCAAAATCAAAAGACATATTTTCGGGATTTGAAGTAATTAAAACATTTAATGTTTTCAAACCCTTTGATAATATTTTCGATAACGCCAATACGGACATAACCGATACAAAGATCAAAGCGGATAATCTTTTGGCTTTAAATGAAACAGCTTCCAATATACTAGGGGCATTATGCCAATTTGTTGTGGTATTTGTTTCGACATACCTAATTATTAAGGGCGAAATCACGGCTGGAACTAGCATTGCTTTAATCCAACTTAGTGGAACATTTATTATGCCAGTGATCATGATATTAACCAACATACCTAAAATTAAAGGGGTAGAAGGAATCATTAGTAAGCTGAATACATTTTCTAAAATAGAGCAACTTTCTTCCAACAAGCCTATTACTAACTTTCAGGATGAAATTTTAGTAAAAAATGTATCTTTCGCATATGATGAAGAAAGTCTGGTTTTACAAGATGTGAACCTAAAGTTTGAAAAAGGAAAGAAGTATGCCATTTTAGGGAAAAGTGGTTGTGGTAAAAGTACTTTAGCTAAATTGCTTTCGGGATACTATGATAATTATGCAGGAGAAATTATTTTTGATGAAAAAAATATCGCCGAGTATAATTTACAGCTATCACAGAGTTTGATTTCAACAATCCATCAAAATGTATATATGTTCGATACAAGCATCAGCAATAATATTACGCTTTATGATGATTATAGTGAAAATGAATTGCAAAAGGCCTTGTTACAAAGTGGGGCAAAAAATTTTATTGACGATTTTCCAGATGGATTAAATGCTATGGTCGGTGAGAATGGGAATAAATTATCGGGCGGGCAACGTCAACGAATAGCAATCGCACGGGCTTTAGTTAAGGATACACCAATACTTGTTCTGGACGAGGGGACTTCTTCGATTGACAAGCAAACCGCTACCGAGATAGAAAAACAGTTGCTTGATATTGGTGACTTGACGTTAATAACAATTACGCATAGTTTAGATTCAAATTTGCTAACAAAGTATGACGAAATTATATTTATGGAAAATGGCAGAATTGTTGAATTTGGTGCCTTTGATTCTTTAATGAATAATAATCAAGGCTTTTCAAATTTCTTTTCGCAACATCTTCTGAGTAAATAGTAAATATGATGGCTGAGGAGGATATATTACTAATAGCTTTCAATTTATGGTATGATGGAGGGGGAGATAATGGCAGAAGCTGGAGTAACATGAAGTGTTACGAGAGTCGTAGTATACGACGGGTTTCGGTTGTTAAAAATATGGGTATAAATGAGAAGTTACCTAGCATGGTAAGATGAAAAAGTTGTAACGAATTTTGATTTCATTAGTCTAATTTAAGAAAGCTGATAATTTACATGATAAGGAGACATTGGGTGATGAAAAAACTAACTGATTTAAGTTCGGATCGTTTCGGGCTAAAAGCAATATTTCATTCTGCTATGGGGATAGTAATTCTAATTATTAGTAGCCTACTTACGATGACGATTTTTGAATTATTATATTTTGTTACAAAGTCGGAAACAATACCACTGGCGGGACTGCTAAATCCAATGTTAAATATATTGATTTTGATTTTTCTGATATATTTATACATTACCAAAATATTAAAGTTGCCTATAAGAGATTTTCGCATATCTAAGCCAAGAAATATAGGCATATGGATTTTATGTGCAATCGCACTCCCAGTTCTAGTTTCTGCTTTTTTTATTTTTCTAACGCCGGGAAGATTTACCATAGTCAGTTTTAGTTCGGCAGAAGTAAAACTGCGTGCCATAGAGGCGGTTTTCTACATATGCCTTGTTGCGGGAATAACAGAGGAATTAATATTCCGGGGATTCATCATGCACTTACTAGAGATTAGGTGGAATAAATATGTGGCAATAATTGTACCATCAGTATTGTTTGGGGTATTACATATAGTAAATATGGCAGAACCTAATATTGTGGATATTTCAATGCTATTGATTGCAGGAACGAGTGTAGGAGTCATGTTTTCAATGATTGCATACCAAAGTAAGTCTATATGGTCGAGTGCGGTAGTACATGGTATTTGGAATTTGATTATAATTGGTGGAATTTTAGAAATAAATACAGAACCTAGTCGGGTATTGTTTTCCTACACGTTAGAATCAAAATCAACATTGCTAACAGGAGGTGCTTTTGGCATAGAGTCCTCAGTACCAGCTATAATAGGATATATCATGGTTACTCTTTTAGCATGGTATTTATATCGAAGCAATCATACTAGAGCAGAAAGCTAAACCGCAGTTGACAAGAGTAACATAAATGAGGATTGATGAAAGGATTGCGTTTTTAATAAGATTGACGGTTTCAATATGCCACATTTTATATAATTGGTAAAAGAATCTTAAACGCTATAATCTCATCTTTCCTTTCAACATGGATATCGCCCTTCATTGCATGAATAATAGTTTTTACTAAGTAGAGACCCAGACCAAGATGACCTTGGTTATGAGGTACTTCTTCGGTATAAAAACGCTCAAAATGGTAATAATTGCAATAAAACACGCGGTAGAATCAGAGATGATAGCGGGATGAAAAATTCCCCTTTATATTATGTCAAAACTTTCACAAGATGGAAGAGGGCATAGTCGCATCAAGCCTGTAGGCGGGGGTTTTATGCTAGTTTATATTACCAATAGCTTTCAATTTATGGTATGATGGAGGAAAAGATACTGACAGAAGCAGGAGTAACATGAAGTGTTACGAGAGTCGTAGTATGCGACGGGTTTCGGTTGTTAAAAATATGAGTATAAATGAGATGGTGTTTCTCTCAGGGCATGCTACAAGTTGCCCAACCTACGATTTTAAACCATTGTGGCATCTGATGAGGGGGCAGTACAACATGGCAGTGGTTGAAAGACCCGGATATGGATGGAGTGAAAAATCATCCCACAGTAAAAAACAAACTTTTGAACGAAGAAGAACAAATGGCAATGCAACGTGTTATTGAAAAGCAACTTCTTAGCAAAAATATGATAGATGAAATTGATTATGTAAAGGAAAATGCTCATAGGGTTGCAGTAGGTGAATATTCGGTTGTTCCTTTACTATGTTTTTTAAGTAATGATAAAGCGATTTTGAAAAAAACACCCACGTGGGGACAGCTTCAGCGAGACTATTTTTCTGGTAACAGTGAAACGAAATTTATTGAGTTGTCATGTGGTCATTATGTTCATAGTGAGGATTCAGACACGATTTATAAGGCAATTGTTCGATTTTTCAGATAGACTTTAAGTGGAGGGAATGTTATGAAAGTATTAGCAGTTATTTTATACCTAGTAGCACTGTGTGCATGGATAATAAGCATAATCAGTATAGATTATAGAACTGTTGCAATGGGGATCGGTACATTGTTTTTGTGCTTAGGAACTTTTGTAATGGTGGTAGATAAGAAAAGAGAAATAAAGTAAAGCGTAGTTTGCAGAGTAACATAAATGAGAATTTATGGAAGGATTGCATTAATGGAAAATAAATTAGCATACCAAAAAGCAACGGTGGCAAATATTGACGAACTAGTTACAAGTCGTATCAAGGTTCTAAGAACAGTTTTCGGTATATGTGAAACTGAAGATGTGAAAGAAATTAAAGAAGCATCTGCAAAGTATTATAAGAAGGCTATTGAAGATGGCACTCATGTAGCTTATTTGGTTTATGATAAAGATGTATTGGTTGCAGTAGGCGGAATTTGCTATTACCAAGTTATGCCCATGCCTTATAATCCATCGGGAGAAAAAGCGTATATTATGAATATGTATACTGATGAAAAATATCGTGGTAGAGGAGTTGCAGGCAAGGTGGTTGATTTGTTGGTTGAAGATGCAAAACAAAAGGGCATTTGGAAAATAGCATTATCAGCAACGGAAATGGGTAAGCCGGTTTATGAAAAACATGGGTTTATTATGGATAATGATACTATGATTTATGGAAAGCCTTGATGAAAGGACTGCGTTTTTACTACGATTGACGGATTCAATAGGCCACGTTTTGCCCTGCCTTGCTTAGCTTGACACATTTCTAACAATCTTCATGTTTTTTGGAGAATGAGGCAAATCGTTGTAAAACACGACATTTCAAAGTATTCCGAGAGTAGAATTGTATATTATTAAGGTACTTTTTGTCTGCCACGGCAGGAGATAGTATGATTGCTTGCAAATGCAGTGTTTACGGTATTTTGCAGAATGTGGAATGAGAATTTACTACCAATTTACTACTACGGAAAAATTATATGAAAAGGCTTAGCACGATAAAGAGTGATCCTTCAGTATGGAGGGTCATTCTTTTTTAGGTTTTTGTGATGCCCTTTTAGCATGTATATATTGGTTAACCACTTTGTACGAAAATACTACAATGAACAAAGAAATGTAGCGTGGAAGTTTGTGGTTGCATTGGATCGGTTATAAAGATATAAATTGCATGAGAGCCGCTAGGGTAGAATATGCTTTGACAATATAGAAACAATGTGCTAACATTATTGGTGAATGTTAGCGTTTGGTTTGCAAAGGTGGTGATTATATGTCGAAAATAGATAAATTAATTGAGAAAAATAAAGGCTATATTACTTATAGTGAAGCAAAAAAATCGGGAGTTTCATATAATGATATTAAAAAGAGGATTATCTCTGGCGAAGTCATTAAAGAAGATGCAGGGATTTATAAACTTCCAGATATGTATGTTGATGAATATTTCACCTTGCAATATCGTTACCCTAGAGGAATATATACGCTAGAGACAGCCTTGTGGTTACATGGATTATCATTGACAGTGCCATTTGAACCAGTAATGAGTTTTCCTTATGGAACAAACACAAAGCTTATAAAAGATGCGGGAGTTAAGCCTGTCATTTTGCGCTCTAATTATAATGTTGGAATTGTGGAAGTGGCAACGCCGGGAGGGCAAAGTGTAAAGGTTTATGGAAAAGAGAGAGTACTTGCAGAATGTTTGCGACCTATCTATAAAATGGATGTGCAAATTATTGCTCCAGCATTTAAGGCTTATGCAGCAGAAGGGAAAATCAATTATACGAAGTTGCTTAAGTATGCGAAGATGTTTAAAGTAGAAGATAAAGTATTATCTTACTTGGAGGTGATCGGATGAAATTTACAAATGCAAATAGTTTCAAAGCAAAAATTAAAAATATTGCTAAAGAAAAAGGTATTCCAGCACAACAGATTCAGCAGAATTATTTGATTGAGCAAGTCTTGCGGTTAATTTCAAAAAGTGACTATCGGACGAGTTTCATTGTGAAAGGCGGATATCTTATTGGTAATATGATTGGTATAGATAAGCGGACAACGATGGATTTGGATATGACGCTAAAAGGAACTGATTTATCAGAAACAACATTAATTGATATATTCGAAAAAATATTGGGCGGTTCGGATGACGGATTTAAGTTTGTAGTGGACTCATTAAAACCTATTCGCAAAGATGATGATTATGGAGGATTTGAGGTTAAGATTAATGCGACATTTGATGCTTTGCGAGAAGTCGTGTTTATTGATGTGACAAGGGGAGATAAGATCACACCTAAAGAAATTGAATATTCCGTCAAGTCGATTTTTTCTGGTGACGATATAAAAATATTGTCTTATAATCTAGAAACGGTATTGGCTGAAAAGTTGGAAACGATTATAAGTCGTGGGGAAGGTGGAACTAGACCACGTGATAGGTATGACTTATTTACAATTTGGAGGTTGCGTAAAGATGAGGTTAATCTTGAGGTTTTGAAAGAGGCTCTGGAAAACACAGTAGCCAAGAGAGGGACTAGTGAAGAAATAGAAAATTGGAAATTACAGTTGGAGGTGATTCGAGATTCAGATTATCAAAAGTCATTGTGGGAGAGGTATCAGCGTAGTTTTAAGTATGCTGTAGAGATTGGTTTTGAAGAATCTGTTGATGCGGTTGGAGTGATTATGGATAACATTAATGTGAGTAATGATAAGTGGGGGATAAGCATATGAAATTAATATATATATGGATTAACAAATCACAAAATGGTTTTATTAAGGGGCAAGGGTTTAACATATCAGGGGAAAATGAATTTACCTTTGATGAAAAAAATAGATTGCTGACATCAAAGAAAAAGGATAGGTATATAAAGAACTTTTTCGGAAACGCTAACATTGAAGAGTTAACAGCCGTAGTGGGTGAAAATGGGACGGGAAAATCCACACTATTGGCTGAAATTATGAGGTATGATATTATAATTCCAGATAAATTAGAAAGCAGGACAAATGAGCTTGCAGCGGCTCAACGAAAGGAAAAGAACAAAAAAGTAGTTGTTTATGAGGAAGATGGAAAACTTTATTTCGATCATAATTTGGGATATGAAATATCTACGTTCCCTATATTGTGTCAAAAAATGATGAATACAGTAGAAGAATGTACAAAAATATATGTGTCAAATTCAATGAATTCTCCTGTTAAGGCATCAATGTATAAGGGGAAGGATGTACTCAAATACGCATTAACGGATAGCACAATTACTGAACAGGCGTGGGCTATTATGGATAAAAATATAATACCAGATTATATATATCCTTCAGGAGAAGAGGGTATGTCTAGATATTACGATGCACCAGAAGAGCATCGAAATGAAGAGAAGTATATTAAAAGAGTTAGAGCGTTAAATGATATTATTGATATTGGCAAAGATGCATATAAAAATATAAATGCGATAATACAGATGTATTTCTTGGTGAAGTCGAAAGGTACGGAGTATGCAGGTAAGAAGTATGAATATATTATCTTGAAGTGTAAGAGTGAGGAAGAAATGTTTGAAGGTAAAAACAGCCTTTGGTCAATGATAAAAGAATTAAAGCGAGAAAAAGTGTCCCCAATACTTGATGAAATGATACTCTTTTTCTTATACGAATATTGTTATTGTTATGAAGAATATATGAAGGAGCTTAAGGAAGCAAGTATAGAGCAGGTAAGCGTAATAAAAAATATCATAAATGGGCATAAGTTCAGAAAAACAGAAGATTCATTGCAAGAAAATATGACAATGGATGAGTATTTCATAAATGCAGCAAATGACTTGATACTATTTGCTGATGTAATAAGCAAAAATCATATTATTAATTCGGGATGGGACAAGACTAATCATAGCTACTGGGAGGCACTACAAGTTGATTTAAGCAAAAATAAAATTTTTTTTAATAGATTATTTACTTTTTTTGACAATAAGTTGCCCTCAATATTTTTTAGATATCTAAAATTTGAGTTTGCAGGATTATCTTCAGGAGAAGCAGCATTGTTGAATTTGTATAGTCGAATTTTTTGGATATATAATTCACAAGGATGTAAAAAGGAGAGTTTAATACTAATTGATGAAATAGATCTCTATATGCATCCTAAGTGGCAGAGGGAACTAATACACTACATTATAGGGGATATTCCAAAGTTAATAGGGGAGGAAAACAAAGCGCAGATTGTGGTATCGACACATTCTCCTATTATTTTATCGGATGTGCCAAGGCAAAATACAATATTTCTTAGAATGAAAGACGGATATTGTCAGGTTGATGATGCGGATAAGCACAAACAAACATTCGGTAATAATATACATACCTTATTTTTAGATTCCTTCTTCTTAAATGATCATGGAACAATGGGTTGGTTTTCAAAGGATAAGTTAAATGATATCCTGTCAGGATTAAGGAATAGGGAAATATTTAATGATAAGGGTGAAAATATTTTGAAGGTCATTGAATGTATTGGAGATGAATTAATACGTAAAAGATTGTTGGAACTATATGAGAAGAAGATGGGCATATACCGTAATAGTAGATATAGAAATGATAATTATGATTTACAGGTAGTTGATAATACAATTGGTCTTCTAAGAAAACAGATAGAAACGATTGAAAGTACTATACAGGAATTGGAGAAAGCACGGAATGATTAAGATACAATTGGACAATGAGATGATACAAGGTATTAAAGAGTCTCATTGGAATGATATGAGGAATGCACAGACAGGATTATATAAAAAATTGCAAGATGAAAATTGTAGGGATATTTTGAAAGGGAATCCAAATTATGGTGGATTGTATGAGTATTTTTATGATGTTGCAGATGATGTGATTGAAGAAAATGTAAAGAGATTAGTGCTTGCAAATAAGAGCGATATGCAGGAGTATATTTTTAGTTTTGGAAAATTCAGCAAGGGCGAATCAGACGAATTGCAAAAAAATATATTTCGGTATGAACAATTTAGCAAAAGAAAAAATGCGCAAGACATCTTAGGAAAAATGAAAGTCAATGTGTGCCCATATTGTAATAGACAATATACATTTACTTTGAAAAGTTATAAGGTGAGACCACAATTTGATCACTTTTATCCAAAGTCGTTATACCCATATCTTGCGGTATCTATATTTAATCTTATTCCGAGCTGTAGCATTTGCAATCAGGCAAAAGGTTCACTTGATACATACAGAGAAGATATATTGTATCCATATGATGATGAATTTGGAGAAGATGTCAAATTTGTGATAGATGAATATGATGTTTCAAGTCTTATGGGAATGAGTGAAGATTTTGAGATTAGTATTGATTGTTCCGGAATAGATTCCAAAAAGCGTTGTAAAGTTGAAAGGCAAAAGGAGTTACTACATTTAGAAAAATTGTATAATATGCACAAGGATTATGCTTGTGATATTGTATTAAACAGGTATATTAATTCGGATGATAGAATAAACGAAATTTTGTCGAAATTCCCTGGTTTATTTACTTCAAGAGATGATGTATTACGAGTAATGTGTATGAATGACACGCAAAAGGATAGCTGGGGTAAAAGAGTATTGGAAAAATTCACACATGACATAGTTAAGTGGAATGAAGTTTAGGTGTGTTTAGTTTTAAGATTATTTAATGTATCTGGGTGCAGGGGGAGGAAAATGGGAAAATACTTGTAGTTATCAGGCGATAAAGAAGAAACGAAATTAAAGAGGGGATAATAGGTTAGGAGTGGAAAGCCATTAATGTTGGTAGGAAGCTTAATATATGTGGGAATTATATTGGCAGTGAGGTAGTAGAGAATTACTAGAACTAAAATATTGTTTATAGGATAAAGTAGGTCGTTCATTATTATGATGAATGGCTTACTTTATTATAGAGGAGGAAATTTCATGGCATCAATTATTCAAAGAAACAAAAGTTACGCTGTAATCTATTACAACAAATCGGAGGGAAATAAGTCAAAGCAAAAGTGGGAAACATACTCTACAAAAGGAGCAGCAGAAAAACGTAAATGGGAAATTGAAAACGCAACAGCATTTTTAGGAATTGCACCTAAACTCAGTTCACTATCAGAGCTACTTGATGAATACATTCGTGTCTATGGTGAGGTTAGGTGGTCATACACATCTTATTCATCTAGGGTTTCACTGATAAAACGGTATATTATACCTCAAATAGGGAAGGTGCGATTATCAAAAATTGATGGGCGATTCATAAGTCGATATTTCCATAAACTTTATAATGCCCAAATTGTTGACAATAAGTATAATCCAGCAAGTAGTGATGTAATAACAGGGAATACGGTACATGATATATACAAATTGTTGAGAAGTGTATTTAATCAAGCTGTTATTTGGGGTATTTATAGCGAAAGTCCAATGAAAAATGTTAGAGTACAGAAGCCTTTTAGTAGACCAAGGAATATCCTTAGTATAGAACAGGTGAAGGAGGTAGTTAGGGTTGCTACAGAGGAAAATACAAGTTTATCAATCGCTATTCAGCTTGCTTTTTTAGGATCGCTTAGAAAGGGTGAAATCTTAGCATTATGTTGGAATGATTTTGACTTTGAAGAAGGATGTGTTCATATAACAAAAGAATTGATTCGTATTGCAGATAGGTCATTATCGGCAATCGTGGCACAGAAGCCATTATATATATTTCCGACATACAAAGTTAATTCTAAGACGCATCTCGTTTTGAAAACTCCGAAGACATTGACGGCACTCAGGAAAGTTTTCCTTCCTAAGACGCTTATGGAGAATCTATTGGATTACAAAGAAAATCAAAAACAGAAAAATGGAAAAATCCCATATCAACTGATTTTTTCAAATGAAAGGGGGCAACCATTAGAAACGGGATGGGTAAACAAGCAATTTGATGCTTTGCTTAATCAATGTGAGCTGCCTAAAGTGGTTTTTCATAGTCTACGTCACTCTAGTACAACATATAAATTATTAGTCAGTGGAGGAGATATTAAATCTGTTCAAGGAGATAATGGCCATGCTAGTGCTGACATGGTGCTCAATGTTTATGCCCGGATTCAAGATGAGCAAAGGAAAGATATGGCAAATCAAATGGAAAATGTTTTCTATAACTAACAGGGGTACAATGCCTATTAGCAGGATGTTAGCAAGGGATTTGGGAATATGGGATTAGCATAAGGAATCGAACGCAGAACATAACCTTAGGAGGGGTGTGTTTTATCCGATGGACTATTTTTATTAGCAAAAACATAAAAAATGAAGAAAGGGGAAATAAAATGAAGATTGTATACCTGTTTCAAACTGTCATAAACAGCAAAAATTTATATGAATTAGCGGACAATATTGAACGATTAATTTTATCATTCCGAGAAATAGACAGCCGATGTAGACAGAAATTAATGGCTGAATTTTATCATATGATTTCTGTACGAGCCTTTTTATGAACAACAGAAATAAAAGAGTTCAAATATATAGTGTCGAAGAAAGCGTTATCGAATATTTTTACAACTATTGGGAACTGGCCACAAACTTCAAAGAGAACAAAAGAAGATTGCAAGGTATAGTGAGTAAAATCAGAAACGAAATGATACCAGCAAAAGCGACTGGATTGTCGCAAGAAACAATACAAAACTTAATAAATCTTGTTGAGAAAAAATTTCAATACGTTACAAAAGTTTTGAAAGAACAACCGTTAAAAGTCCTACAAGTAGATTATTCGCATATTGATTTTAATTGCTATTACACGGCAACTATTTTGGAAGATCAAATGGCAAATGATTATGTGATTATGACGTGTAAGCATAAGAACGAAAAGCATCAAGAATTTAGTTTTGTTCATGAATTAGGGCATAAGTTGCACACCGCGTCAACAAGAAAGCTATCCACCCCGCCTAAATCGTTTGAATGTTTTCATTATTTGTATGGTGAGGGAGATAGAAAAGATAATAATATTATGGTTGAACATTTTGCGGATGTCTTTGCAATAGCAGTTCTCAGCAAGTCGTCGTATGAGCATTGTATTCCATTTGAAGTTGTATCTCATAATATTCAATTATTTGCGGTATATATGATGATAGCAATTGTGACTATGGATGAAAAAATTGATGATTTACAAATTAGGATGAACCATGCAATCAAAACACTAGAAGAAAGGATTTGTTAACGAAGTTAGATATAAAAGCAATATAACCGAATAGATACACTAATGAACTATCCCTAAATATTAAGTAGGGATTTTTTTATTTACGAAAGAACATGAGGAACAAATATGAATCAGAATAATAATTCAAAACACATACTGAATGTTCTCGTTTGGGAGAAATTCAATTTGACAATTAATGAAGCAACCACCTACTTCAATATTGGCGAAAAGAAATTGCGGAAGTTAATTGATGCACATATGGAGGCAGGGTTTGTTATCCAAAACGGAGTGAAAATATTAATCACCAGAAAGAAATTTGAAGAATTTTTTGGCTTAAACTACGAGTATTTAAGGATTATACAGTTGGAAAGCAGGTTAAGCAATGATATAATATAACCCATCAGCAGGAAACCAAGCACGAGCAACACGAGTATTTGGTTTCACCTGATGAGTTAACGAAAGACCGTGAGGTCTAGAGTGTTATAAGAAGCAACATTTAAAAGAATTAGTCGAATCACGGATTGGTACCATGCTTAGTCAGATTAAGCCACATTTTCTATATAATACCCTAACGACGATTGGCGAACTTTGTGACCTTGAGCCAAAGGTAGCAAAAGGAGCAATGATTGCTGAAAATGCAGTAAGGCATGGCACCATGAGACGGGAAGAGGGCGGAACGGTCACGATTCGCAGCGAAGAAACCAAGACTGCCTATGTGATAACGATTGCAGATGACGGCATTGGCTTTGATGAAAATGCTCCTCGAGTAGATGATGACGAAACACATGTTGGAATTGCGAATGTCAAATCACGTTTGCAAATGATGACAAATGGCACGTTAAGTATAAAAAGTGTCAAGAATAAAGGAACAA
>JGI994J12354_10002135_pt1 | contig 19585 bp, 12 predicted proteins | sample IntmicLarv3ML3BL_FD_12354 | JGI IMG/M metagenome (IMG submission 12354)
CCTTTACTCAGCTCAAATAGCCCGCTATTATCGCTTCATAAAGTAAGCAACTACCCGAAAAATAGTTTTGAAAAATATAACGAGCAAAATTTAAACAGTCTCTTAATATAATCCAAAAAATGGCAGAAATATTTTTTTAAAGGAGTCGTTTTAGATTTTTTTTGGCGACATAATAAAAAAAAGAAAAAAATACCCCAAAAGTGGCATTTTTTAAGGATAATAATAGCCTTAATTTTATCCCCTGAAATATTGGTTTGACTTTATGCTGGTATTGAATTGTTTGTTAGAGAGTTAATGAATTGTGAGATATATGTATTATAAAAAAAATTAATTTTTTTGATTATGAAAAACTTCAGATTATTCAGATTTAAAGCGCAATTTTTAGTGATTGCAGCAGCTGTTTTGACATTATGTGGTTGTCCGGAAGACAAAGAACCCGACACATTAGCGGCAGATTTAAGTAAAGTGACTTTTTCGGCTGATGATACGGCAGAAAAATCAATTACTGTGACCTCTAATACAACATGGGCCTCTTCCAGGTCTGACAGTTGGATTGAAACCAGACAAAGCGATAACAAGCTTTATATTAAGGTTGAAAACTACACAAACACATCTAATTCAAGAACCGGAACCATCACATTAACAGCGGGAGATGCCTTGCCTGTAACAATAACAGTCGAGCAAGATAAAAAAGAGCTCAATAGTTTAACCGTTGATCCGCCTTCGCTTAATTATCAGGCGAATGAATCCGGCACAAAAACGGTTTCAGTAACTACCAATTCAAAAGACGGTTGGAATGCAACAAGTGATAAATCATGGATAACTCTTACAAAAAAAGATAATACGATTGAAGTAAAAGTCGGAACAAACACGAGTAATTCAGAAAGAACGGGTATTATAAAAGTGACAGCAGGCAATGCACCGGAAAAAACGATAACAGTAACGCAAGGTTTTGCAACAACATTGACAGTGTCACCCGAAAAACTCGAATTTGATTATAAAGCAGGTAGTAAAAACATAACTATTGCTACAAATGCAAGTGATTGGACATACTCTGAAAATGCCTCATGGATTTCTGTTACAAAAAGTAGCAATAGACTTGCGGTATCGGTGACTGAAAATACCGGTAAATCCGAAAGGACGGCAGACATAAAAATCACCGCAGGCGACAAAGAGAGTACAGTGTCGGTGAAGCAGGATGGTGCCCAACCGGATATATATATAAATACATCTGATGATTTATCATTCGGAGCTAATCAAACATCGGAACAAACTATACAGGTAAGCACAAACGCTTCGACGTGGGCGGCCTCTACGCCTGTGTCTTGGTTGACGCTTACCAAAAGTGGCCAGACGCTGAGGGTCAGAGCCGCAGCAAATTATAATTCTGCTCGTTCGGCTACCATTACTTTCAATGCAGATAATGGGAAAGCAACTGCATCTGTAAAGGTATCGCAAGCATCAGGTTTAAATGATCAACTTCCACCGGATTTCGCTACATATAGAGGGTCAGGTACACCAAAATTACTTCAAACGTCCGGACCTTCATCATGGACAGGAATATGGCTTCTTAATAGTGGGCTGCGCTACAGTTTAACCGGATGGGGAGGTAAAGCTATAACATCATTCATGAATTATAATTCTTCAACTAAAAAATTCATCATTGAGTATAATACATCTGTTATAACAGATGGCTCAAATAGTCAAATAAAAGGTTACTTTGTCGCATTTGTAATAGATAATAACAATAAATTAACGGTAATTAAAGATTATGAGGTTTCGTATAATCACAGTGCAAGGACTGTTGACTTTAGCGGTAAGATCGGCGGATACGATGTGTGTGTAGGAATTATTGCCGTGAATGGCGCATTTGGTGACAGTTTTACTTTAGCAGGAGGTTTTGCCGAAGGTTATGCAAATGCAAAAATTGTGTTTGATAATTATTCTAATGCACCGCAGATGGATTATAATACCGGCACAAGATCGCTGAAAATATCCGGCGAAAAGATAAAAATAGATGCTGAAACTATTAAAAAAGCAGAGGTTAAGAGTATACATGATTTTTAGAAAGTTTATCTAAAATCCTAATAAATCATTATGAATAAAGTAAAATATATAGCCTTATTTTTTACTGTAATATTTTCTTTTTTCGGATGTGATGAAGATCCTAAATATCACACATCACATCCGGAAGAAGGAGGTGTTATCTTGACTATGGATTGGTCAAAGTCAGGTTCGCAGATGCCGGATTCATACGATGTGTATGTCGTTTTACCCTCCAATGAATCAAGACTATTTGAAGGATTCAGAGGAGCTACAAACACTCTTGTGGTTCCACCCGGAAAAGCCATGTTATATGTATTCAATGCAGCGGAAAATATTACAAGATCAGGGGAAAAGGTGACAATCAATAATGCCGGCTACGGGATAACTTCTAATCCGGGGTTGTTTTATTCCTGGTCCGGAACGGTTACTACGGAACGCGACAGGGATATACCCCAAATGGCATCAATGAAAAGGCAAATGGGTGAATTAAAGCTGTCGATAGCCATAAAACCTGCCTCCATGATAGACAAAGTAAAGTCTATCAGCGCAGTATTTGATGGAGTAGCGTCGGAGTTTGATATGAGTACAAACGAGCCTCTGAAATCATCGTCCATAAGTACGACTTTACCAAAAAGTACATACTATGCAACAACAACGATAAGATCGTTTGGCTTTATTTCATCCGCAAAACAGAATCTCAGGCTTGAGATAGAACTGGAAAACGGCAATACAAGGACCGTTACGCACGATCTGACGTCACTTCTCGAAGGATTCAATAATTCAAAGGAGTCACTCTTTACACTCAATGCCGAGATGAATGTGTCGAACGACGCGACAACCGTGACTGTAGATAACTGGACCAGTAATACCGAAAGTCGTTATTTGTCCGCTTCGCCTTCAAATATTGACCTTTCGCATGAATCGTCTTACGAAACAATAAATATTGCAACAGATCAATCCTCATGGGTATATAGTGTCATTAAATCCGGCGATTGGCTCACTATTACTGAAACTGACAACAGTTTAAGGTTGTCGGTAGAGAATAATGACACCGATTTTGAACGTAAGGCAACAATAAATATTTCAGCGGGAGGGATAAACGAGAGTATTACTATTACTCAGGATAAATACTCGATTGATTATTATTATGACATGGAGGTAGTCAAATTGCAAAGTGCCACTGTCGGTAATGGAGTAAATATTGTATTAATGGGTGATGGGTACATCGTTAATGACATGGTTAAAAAAACAGGTAAATACGAAAAGGATATGCGTGAGGCAACAGAACACTTTTTCTCTGTTTATCCTTATACGAAATATAGAAATCATTTCAATGTATATATGGTAGCTGCCATATCTAATGAGAAAGGTATAAGTAATAAAAAGACAAACAAGACTGTCGATAACAGGTTTAAATCAATAATGGAGGGCGGTGAATCAACAGGTATTTCAAGCGATGTATATGCCGTAATTGATTACCTTAACGAAATTGAAGAGTTATGGTATTCTAACCTCAACGATATTTCTGTGATTATGCCTATAAATGAAAATACTTATGCCGGTACTTGTGCAATGTATCTCGCAGAACCTTTACCTGATGAAATTGGGTTCGCAGAAGGTTTTACTGTCTCTATGGTTCCCGTATCTACGAGGTCTTACAGGGAATTAATTGTTCACGAAGCCGGAGGGCATGGCTTTGCAAAAGTAAGGGATGAGTATATATATAACCCTAACCAAACTATTCCTTATGATGAAAAAGAAAAAACAATAGAATTAAAGACCTATGGATGGTGCGAAAATATTGATTTTTCGGCTGATATCATGCAGACTTCGTGGAGAGGTTTTGCTAATAATTCGAAGTACCGGATGGTATCTACTTTCGAGGGTGCATTGATGTATGGAAAAGGGGTGTGGAGACCGGAATTTAACAGTTGTATGAATGATAACGTATTTTATTTTAATGCCCCAACTCGATGGGCACAAGTCAGACGTATAAAAAAGCTTGCAGGTATACCATACTCTTTCTCTCAATTCCTGCAGGATGATGTTGTGCCTGTATATCCTACATCCACGCGAAGTAAAACTGAGAATTTCAAACCGCTCGCTCCGCCGATTATCGGGAAATTGGATAAAAACAAACTCAATTGGCGATAGTTATTATGAAAACAATTTTTATTTTTAGAGTGGCAATATTTTTAAGCCTTGTATTCGTAATTCAAGCGAATGCCCAGACACAAATTACGACTGCGGATGAATTGGCATCTATTAATAATGATGTTACATCATTGAGGGGCAGATATATATTGATGAACGATCTGACTGTTGAGAACTGGACACCTATAGGTGATGCTAACCAACCTTTTTTAGGTATATTCGACGGCGACGGGCATACTATTACAGTTATTAGTTTAGGTGAGGTTAGCTTTGCACCGTTCAAAATGAGGTCAGGAGAAAAAATCCCGACGCTCGAAACATCATATATCGGCGTATTTGGATTTAATGGAAGGAGAAGCATAATTAAAAATCTTAGGGTAGAGGGTGAAATAAAGTATGAGAGCGTAAAAACCGGAAATTTAATAGTTGGTGGCATTACCGGAGCCAATTATGGCTCTATACTCAATTGCGTATCCGGTGCGTCGATTACTGCCATACACAGCAAAGAAGGCGGCCTTAATGAAGGATCCTTCTTTGCCGGCGGTATTATTGGAGTTAATAATGGCGTTAACAGAAACTGTTATTCGTCGGGTATGGTTATTGCAGAGGGGGGGACGACCAATTATGCAGGAGGTATTACCGGTTTAAATGATTTTGATGCAGGTATTATCCAATGGTGTTATGCCATAGGAGATGTTTCCGCCAAGAACGGAAACATGTCGTACACCGGAGGTGTTGCAGGATTAAATGTCCGCGGAGGTTTGGTGCAGTATTGTGTGGCGATGAACGGCAGTATATCTTCGGATGAATCGGAGAATGCTTTTACCGGACGTTTTTCAGGTAAAAACCTTGGAAGTGCAGGAAATAATTTCAGCAGCAATGATATTTCCTTATCAAAAGACGATTCCAAACCAAACGACAGGACAATTTATGAATTGTCGTCTCTTCAAAGTACGGAGTGGTGGACCGTAAACCGGCATATACGTTTTGCGTTCGGGTCTGATGATACGAGACCGTGGGCTTGGAATGATGATGCAAGACGACCGGTATTGCATTGGGAATCGGGTGCAGATTTGGAACCGGTGACAGCGAGAAACAGGCGGGTAGCAGCAAGTTCGTCATCACAAAATGTGACAGAAATAAGGAGTGCAGAAGAAATGCGTTTGGTGGGTGCAGATTTGGTAAATCTCAGAAAGAATTACATTCTGATGAATGATATAACAGTAGAAAACTGGACTCCTATCGGGTACGATAAAGGTTCATTCACAGGATCTTTTGACGGGAACGGATATACCGTGACGATTACGAGTGTAATTTCCGATACTGCACAGACAAGAAATATGCACCGTACACTTAATATAGGTCTGTTCAGTATAAATAATGGCCTTATAAAAAATCTGCGAGTAACAGGAGATATAAAATGTAACAGCGGAACAAAAACTTTATATATGGGAGGCATCGCAGGGACAAATGAAAGGACAATAATGAATTGTGTTTCTGAGATTAATATTTCGGCTGACGGAGGTTTGGAGTCAGGAAGACGGTCAGCAGGCAATCTTTTACTTGGAGCAGCGGTAGGAGGTATTTCGAAGGTGGCGTCTATTGCTATTTTTCAACAGGGAGCCTATGCAGGATGTATTGCAGGGCTTAACCATGGTAATATAAAGAATTGTTATGCAACGGGTGATATATCGGTTACCGGAAACGGAAATAAATCCGGCGGAGGTATAGCCGGCGGAAATGGTGTTGATTGGTGCCGCATTACCAACTGTTATGCGACCGGTAATATTTCTGCCAAAGAAGACAACGGAGCGCGTTTTGCCGGTGGTATAACCGGTTATAATGTGCTGGCTCATGTTGAAAATTGTGTTTCATTGAACGAATCGCTTACGGCTATAGGAAAGGCCGGCGGTGTAACGCTTTCAATAACGGGATTCTTGGCAGCAAATAATATAAATTATACTGTCGGAGTGAATGCCGGTGATGGAAATCGTAACGGTATCATCAGTTATTCTTATTATCGCGGTGATATGAAAATCACAAAAGAAAAAGGAGAGAAGGAAGAGGAAATAAAAGAGGAACCGGAGCCGGAGATACAACCGGGAGAGGATGAAGGAAATTGGTTCAAACGAACAAATAAAGGCCGCAGAATAAACTATGAAGTTACCCAAAACAAGGAATGGTGGACAGGTACTTCTAAAAAATTCGAGTACCTTTTCGGAACAGAAGAAGAAACCCCTTGGGTATGGGACGAAGGACTCAAACGACCTGTATTATATTGGGAAGCTGATGATTTCGAGCATAAAAGTTCCATCTCGGAAGAGCTTGAAGAAGAGTAAGTTGTAAGTCACCAAATCAGTTTCATATCGTATGCTTTCTTAACCATTACAGCCATATTATTGGCGTTCATTTTTATTAGGAGATTACGCCGTTGTGAACGAACGGCTTCAACACCGCGGAAAATCTTATCAGCGATCTCGTTTGTGGTAAACCCTTCGGCTATGTACTGCAGGACTTCTCTTTCGCGATTGCTGAGCCAGATGACGTCTTCATTCCTGTTTTTAGTCAGAAGCATATCTATTTCTTCACATAAAAATATATCTCCCTCGCTTACTATTTCAATTCCCGCAAGCATCTCTTCGCTTTCGGCATTTTTAAGAATGTATCCTTTAGCTCCATAGTGCAAAGCGCGCTTAGCTATACTGAACTCTTTATATGAAGTCAGCATGATTACTTTCAGGTTTGGATACTTTTTTGTTATCTCTTTGCAGAAATCAACTCCGTCACCGTCAGGCAGTCCGATATCAAGCAATATAATGTCAGGCATATATGTTTCTAATCCCCGACGACAAGACGCCAGATCGTAATACACTTCCGTTACTTTAGCCATGTCTGATTCGTTTATCAGTTTACTCAGACTTTCTACCACCATTTTGTGGTCATCTACAATTTGCAGACTTATCATAGTTCATATATATTAATTTTGACTTCGTCCAAACACCTCACACTCGGCAGAAACAAAGCAAGCTTAACTTCTGCTCTCGCTTAATCGGTGTTTTCAATTTTTAATTCAATCGTAGTTTCCGTTCCATTGCCGGGTGAAGATGAAACATCTATTTTTCCGTTGCAGGATGCTATGCGGTCGTTGATACTTTTCATTCCAAATCCCTTTTTTACGGAATTTTCATCAAAGCCGCAGCCGTCGTCTTGAACGGTAATAGAAATATGTTTGTCGCTTTGTATCAACTGGAGATTTATATTATTTGCTCCTGAATGTCGCAGGGAATTATTTACCAATTCGCTGGCGCAACAATATACGACAAACTCTATTCTGTCTTCAGCGCGTTTTTCTTCTCCGAAAAAATGAAAATTGACATTATCATATTGTGCGGCAAAATCCCCGAGTGCTACTTTCAGTCCGAATTGCAGAGAAGCAGGCATAAGGTTATGAGCTATGCGGCGTACCTCATCTATGCATTTATCTAATTTGTCCTGAATACTCAGAATAGATTCTCTATTGTCTTTAATACCCATTTTTACAGCCGACAGGTTTCCGCTAAGTCTATCGTGAAGGTCGCGAGCTAAACGGGAACGTTCTCCCATTTCACCATCAAGAACTGATTGAGTTGCAACCAACTGTTTCTCTTTTCTTGCACTTCTAATTCTCAGCCATAATGCAACACTTAAGGCTATTGCCAATAAGGCCCCTGCGACCCCAAGCCATATATACATTTGCCTCTCTTTTTCTAAAGAAGCAATTCGTATTTCTTTTTTCTCGGTTTCATATTTGATTTCCATATCGGCAATACTATTGTGAAGACTCTTTCCACTCTTTTCATCTCGAATATCTTTATATTTCTGTAAGTAATAGAATGCCTTTTCTTTGTTTCCTAAAAAAATATTTGAACTACATAAGTAATGGATAGCATTGTCGGCATTTTCAATATCCATAGAGTCAGCCTCCCATGTTTTTGAAGCATACATTTCGCAGTCTTTATATCGTTTTAACGCAAAGTTGACTTTCGCCATAATTATCCACGCGGTAAGTATTTCTTGTTTGCCACCATATTCGTTTGCTGTATCCAAACACTCTTGCGCATATTTTTCAGCATTTTTTAGATCACCCAAATCGGAATATATTCCTGCAAGCATTTGTGTACTAATAATTATATTTATTTTTTGGTTCAAAATATGACCTATTTCATATGACTTATGAATAAAAACCAAGGCACTGTCTAGTAAACCTTCATCATTGTAAATTGAGCCTAAATTAGAATAACAAGACATTTTTGGTTGCATTAAGTTTTGTTCTTCAGCAGTTTTTAATGCAATATTAATATAGTACTTTGCTTTTTCAATATTAAAATGCCGGCTATGGATAGTAGATATATTGATCAAGGAATTAGCATAATCAATGTATTGTTCTAAACTATCAAGGGATGATAAAGCGTCTGTATAGTACTTCAACGCTAATTCTTCTTTTCCGGCTTTGAAGTACATATTGCCTATTTGAATATTTGAAGCATTTTCTTCACGTTTGTTTTTTGCCTTAATGGCATACTTAACTGCATTTTCCAAAGCTATTAGAGATAAATCATATTCCCCTTTAAAATAGTAGGACATACCTAATGCCCTATTAAATCTTGATATCCAAGAGTCATCATTCTCTTTATTTGCATAGTTTAAGGCTTCTTTGGCATATATTATGTTTTTTTCTAAATCAGTATTCCAATAACAAAGCAAAATATCCCAGTATAGTCGCATTTTGTTTTCAGTTGGCATCTTTTCCGTTTCCAGTACATAGATCAATGAATCAACATTCTGATTTTGACTATAAACACATGTAAAGCATAATGTCATTATGCAAATAAAAATTGTTTTTTTCATAATAAAAATGAGTTATCAATATTTTTGACAAAAATACGCCTTTTAATTGCCACAACCTATAACAAAAAGGGTGTTTTTTTTAATAATGGAGTTTTTTCACCCTTTTAGGGGATTTATGAAAAAGAATATGATTTTTTTCGAAATATCACCCTTTATGGGATTGTTACGAATTTTTACGATACTTACCTTTGTCGTGAAAATAACCGGTCGATTAGTATGTTGATATTGTTTTATATTTCATTAATATATAGATGTTAAACCTTTTAATACATTAAGCTATGGCAATAAATTTAGAAAAAGTAACTCTCGAAAAACAAGGCGATAGTCACAAAATCGATTTGACAAAGAGCAATTTTTCAAATAAAGAGATTATAATCAATCTTAATTGGTCACAAGAGAAACCGGAAGAACAGGAACAAAAAAAGAAAGGCTTTTGGAGCAGATTATTTGGTGATCTGCTTAAATCTGAAATAGACTTGGATCTTGGATGTTTCTATGAACTGAACGATGGTAGAAAAATGGTTATTGACGGCATACAATTTGCTCATGGACAAGGCGGTGCAAAAAATATCCTGACAAAGCAAGGGCGATATACCGATTTTCCTTGGGTTTGGCATACAGGAGATGATCGCTCCGGCAGCGGTTCCGGTGAAAATATATTGGTAAATCCTGCAGGTATATCTTCTTTGAAACGTATAATTGTATATTGTTTTATATATGAAGGTGTTGCGAAGTGGGCTGACACAAATGCGGTTGTAACAATTAAGGTTCCGGATAATCCGGATATTGTTGTGGAGATGGGAGAACAAAATAGCACACAAAAATTTTGCGCTATTGCGGAAATATTATTCAATGGGAATGATTCAATAACCGTTAAAAAGCTTGTTACTTTCCATTTTGGAGCTGCGCAATGTGATAAGATGTATAATTGGGGATTAACTTGGACTGCAGGAAGTAAATAATTATTTAATATAAAAATGAAATGAAAAAGGTATTATTATTATTCGTATGTGTGTTTGTGATGGCTTCTGCGGAAGCTCAGGTTTATATTGGCGGAGGCGTATCTGCTTGGATCGAAGATAGAAATGGTACGGAAACAACTACTCTTGAGTTTCTTCCCGAGATAGGTTTTTTTGTAGGGAAAAGATGGGCGATAGGAGGAGTACTCGGATATTCACAGAAACTTGTTGACGGGACAAAAACATTCGATTCGTATGAGTTTGCACCTTATGCCCGTTTTACGTTTTACAGTAATGAGTTAGTACGCTTGTTTATTGATGGCACTTTCTCCGTATATTCAAGTGAAACAGGAAGCTCAAACAGAGTAGAAACATACAGCTTAGGCTTAAAGCCCGGTCTGGCGTTAGACCTTTCCGAAAAAATAAGCCTTTTCGCCAAGTTTGGCTTTTTCGGATTCCGGCAATATGATGATAATCATACAGGCTTAGGTTTTAATCTTAATGGCAATAATTTGAGTTTAGGTATGTATTACACTTTCTAAGCGCCCATTGTCACAGCAGATTTGCAATCCATTTTATTGTTGTTTTCTAATGCAAAAAATACTATACGACAAAGGTGCAAAATATAGAGGATTACCTGTCTGTAGCTTTTTCCACAATAATTTTTATCTCCTTTAACGTTAAACCGGTGAGTGAAGAAATAGCGTCAAAAGTGGAACCTGTGCGATGCATAAAGAGAACCACATTTTCTTGTAGCGCTTCTTTTTCTGCTTGAGCAGCTTCTTTTTCTGCTTGAGATGTTATTAGTTCTAATTTCAGGAGGTCGCGTTCGGCTTTTCCTTTGGCAAGTCCTTTGGCAAGTCCTTTGGTAAGTCCTTTGGCAAGTCCTTTGGCTTCGCCTTTCATTAAAGCCGTATCGATTGTGTTTCGTTCGTACTGTGTTTGTTCAAGATGGAGTTCGTAATCCCGCTTTTCCTGTTCCGAAAGTTTGTCGTACTTGAGGCGTTTTCGCACTTCACTCAGACCGGGCGCCGTAAAGTCGTCCGGTATATCATTATTTTTGAAATAGTATATCCATTCATCCAAGCTGTTTTTTGCTGCATTGTCGAAGTCTTTAACGCAAATAATATAGTAATAAGGATACAGGTCTTTCACCTCCGTTACATTTTTTCTGTTTTCTCCGGCAAAAAACTTTTTCTGGTCGTTTGTCAGTTGCAGCACATCATCGTAGTGGATGCCACGAAACTCCGTGCTGCCAAAGTATACATAGTCCTTGCCGTGACCCAGCTCAAAATAGACAATGTTGATGTGATACACCTTACGTACTTTACCGTACGGTTCACCAACTAAAATATGTTCGGTAATGGCTTTGGACACACCATAAAGCATCCGCAGAAAATAATCTACTTCTTCACTGTTTTGAATTTCAATAATCATCAACTCGCCAAAGCTGTTTTCAACAAATATATCTACACGGTTGAACTTGGCTTCCGGGCTTTCCTGATTACTCTCGCTTTCTTTCAGATTGATGATTTTTACTTCTTCATTCAGAAGTACCGACAAAAAACCTTCCAAAACAGTGTAGTTTGACTTCTGCCGCAACAGACGTTTCATCGCCCAATCGAATCGAATCAGGGGTGGGCGGGCGCTTTGTCGTTTGCTTTTGCTTTTCATACGTAAATAAGTGTTGTTATATGTTTGTATCTACAAAAATCATCTTTTGTTTCATATTATTATCTACCATGTTAGCACAAAGATAGTACAAGTTGAGTGCAATACAAAATAAGTTCACTTATTTTTATTGCCGAAACGCAGCCTGTCTTCGCTTCTTTTAGCAAAGATAGTACAAGTTGAGAGAAGTACAAAATAAGTCCGGTATATTTTTTAATTATTACGAAACGCGCAAATTGCCGATTATGGAACTGTTTGTGGAAACTATACATACTGATGACGCAATAATCAATATTGATGTTTCAGATTTATTGGAAAGACTACTCACTAATCCTTATGTAGAACAATAGTGAAAATTTTTCAAAAAACCCCCAATAGTGGTATTGTATAAGGTTAATTCAAAGTGTAATTTTGCATCATTATTCAATTTTTAAAATATTAGTTATGAAAAGAAAAGAGTATTTTATGACAACATTGTTGTCGATATGTATTAGTATGATGATGTTTTTTGCATGTTCGCGAGAATATAAAGGCACATTGATTCCAATACAAGATGAAAAAACCGGTAAGTGGGGCTATTCCGACACGTTAGGTAAATCGGTTATCGCTTATAAATGGGATATAGCATCCACTTTCTCAGAAGATATGGCAGTGATTGGAATAAATGGAAAATATGGTTATATTGACCAAAAAGGTACAGAGGTCATACCTTTAAAGTACGATATAGCAGAAGATTTTTCAGAAAATGTGGCCTTAGTGAAAGACAATGATAAATACGGTTTTATTAATAAAGCAGGAGACGAAATAATACCATTGAAATATGAAAATGCCAAAGCATTATCCGGTGGTTTGGCAGAGGTCGAATTAGATGGTAAAATAGGGGTGATTGATACTGCAAATAATATTGTTGTTGCGTTTCAATACAAAGAGTTGCAATATCTTATCGGATCGTGGGCTTTGGAAGAATTATCTATCGAGACAGATAAAAATAATATATATAGTTTTAATGGGGGTTTTTCATTAAATAAACCGGAAAACTCTTTATTAACCTTTGAGAAAGAGGATGTTTGCAATTCGAATATTAGTTACTCTGATGATGATATATTTCTGAATGTAAAATCTTTATCTTTTGACAAAAATAACAAATGGCAAATAGATGATTTTGTATTGGGACAATCAGATAACAGCAAAAATAGTATCATCTTTTCCGGTAATTTGAAGTTATTCCCACAGGCTGAAAAATTTAATTATAAGCTACTTCTGCAGGAAAAAGATGTTTTGATAATTCAAGTTTCCGAAACAGTATTCAGACCCGGTCGCACTTTGGATTTAGGTTATGTAACCAAAAGCGGAAATATACGGTATAACTTTGAATTAAAATTTAAGCGCTTGGAAAGCCTGAAAAAATAAAGAAAAGACGATTTATATATGTAAAAACTAATAATTCTAAATACTAACGAAAAAGGAGATAATAAAAAATAAAATAATCGATTTATTTGCTTTTTTCAATTTTTGTTTCCATATTCGCAGCCAAAATAAGGTCTTTATGTTATATATGTTTCTCTGTATAACTAATCACTTTAACAAGTCCGGTAAAGGGCTGTATGAGTGCTGGATTATTTGATTATATAGTCCTCATACCTTATTTTGTAAAAAAAATCCCGTTTTTTTAGCGAATCAATTAACTTTATCCATAAAATAATAAAGATATATTGTCATGGAAACAATAGCACAGCGTGCGCCTAAAAGTTTGTCGAATTTTGCGCCGGCAGACGAATCTACCGCCTTAGGCATGAATGACCGCATCAAACGGTTAAGGCAGGAGACATTTGATGCTCAACCATCGTTATCTATCGAAAGGGCTTTGATAGAGACACGTTTTTATAAAGAAAATGAAGGTAAATATCCGATACCTGTTCTCCGTGCGATGAATTACTACGAGATTTGTAAGCAAAAAACGATATATATCGGCAAGGATGAATTGATAGTCGGGGAACGCGGACCTATACCCAAATCCGTTCCTACATTTCCGGAGCTTACATGCCACAGCGTGGAAGACTTGCATGTGTTGAACACCCGTGAACTGCAAAGATATACAATTACGCAGAAAGAAATTGATACTTATGAACGCGAGGTGATTCCTTACTGGAAAGGTAAAACTATGCGTGAGCGCATATTCGGGCATGTGCCGGAAACGTGGAGAGCGCTTTATGAAGCAGGAATCTTTACGGAGTTTATGGAGCAAAGAGCTCCGGGACATACTGCTCTCGACGGGAAAATTTATCGCAACGGACTGCTTGATTTGAAGGAGCGTATTGCTGCTGAACTGGAGAAGCTTGATTTTATGTACGACCCCGAAGCAACCGATAAGCAGGAAGAACTGAGGGCTATGTCCATATCATGCGATGCCGCTATCCTGTTTGCAGAGCGGCATGCCGACCTTGCCGACGAGATGTCGCTTACGGAGACAGACCCGGTCAGGAAACATGAATTGTTGAAAATAGCCGAAGTTTGCCGCCGTGTACCTGCTCATGCGCCTCGAAACTATTGGGAAGCCATTCAGATGTACTGGTTCGTTCACCTTGGAACGATAACGGAGCTGAATGGATGGGATGCGATGAATCCCGGGCATTTCGACCAGCATCTGGCTCCGTTTTATGAAAAAGAATTGAAGGCAGGTTCACTGACAAGAGACGATGCAAAAGAACTGATGTCATGCTTTTTTATAAAAGTTAATAACCAGCCTGCACCTCCGAAAGTTGGCATTACCGCTAAGGAAAGCGGTACATATAACGACTTTACGAACCTTAATATAGGCGGTGTAAACCCTGATGGAGGCGATGGTGTTAATGAAGTGTCGTATATAATGCTCGAAGTTGTCGAAGAACTTCATATACTTCAACCCGGAAACTCAATTCATATAAGCAGTAAGACTCCCGAACGTTTTTTGAAGGCGGGATGTAAAGTTATCCGTCAGGGACACGGCTATCCTTCTGTTTTTAATGCTGATACATACATACAGGAGATGATGCGTCAGGGAAAAACATTGGAGGATGCCCGTGAAGGCGGTTGCAGCGGATGTATCGAAGTAGGAGCATTCGGCAAAGAGGCTTACTTGTTGACGGGATACCTGAATGTGCCAAAGATTCTGGAAGTCACGCTGAATAACGGGTTAGACCCTGTATCAGGAAAGATGGTCGGTATTCAAACCGGCAACCCGCGTGGATTTAAGACTTACGACGAACTGTACGACGCATATCTGAAACAACTTCAATATATTATCGACCAGAAAGTCCGCGTAAGTAATTATATCGACCGTATGTTTGCCAAGTATGCTCCTGCAACATTTTTATCGCTTTTTATCGACGATTGTATCGCTCGCGGAAAAGATTATTATAACTGCGGGCCGCGTTATAACTCGACATATATACAATGTACGGGACTTGGAACTGTTTCCGACAGTCTCTCGACAATGAAAAAGCATGTCTTTGAGGACGGTAAATTCACTATGGATGAATTATTGAAGGCTGTTGCAAATAATTTCGAAAATGCGGAGCCAATGCGCCAATACATTATAAATAAAACGCCTTTCTTCGGAAACGACGACCCTTATGCAGATAATATTGCCGTTAAAGTTTATAACGATTTATTCGACACTATCGACGGCAAACCGAACACAAAAGGTGAGGTATTTCGTCTGAACATGCTTTCAACGACGTGCCACGTATATTTTGGCAAAGTCTTGGGCGCTACGCCTAACGGCCGTTTTGCAGGCTTTGCTATTTCCGACGGCACGTCGCCGTCGCACGGTTCAGATACTCACGGCCCTTCTGCCGTTATAAAGTCACTTGGCAAGTTAGACCAGATAAAAAGTGGCGGTACATTGCTTAATCTGCGTTTCCTGCCGTCAATGCTTAAAAAAGAAGAAGATGTAGCTAAGCTTGCTTCGCTTATCCGCAGCTACTTCTCTCTCGGCGGGCATCATGTGCAGTTCAATATTATTGATACGGCAACACTACTTGCAGCTCAGGAAATGCCTGAAAACTACCGTGACCTGTTAGTCCGTATGGCAGGATACAGCGATTACTTCAATGATATGAATGCTGACTTACAAGCCGATATCATTGCAAGAACAGAACAAAAGCAGAGCTTTTGAGTGAAAAATGAAAAGTGAAAAGTGAAAAATATTAATGCACAATGCATAATTAAAAAAAACTAACTTTCAACTTTGGTTAAGGCCGATTTTCAATTCAACGTTTCAACGTTTCAACGCTTCAACAGTTCAACGATTTTAACGCAGTGGCTTTATTTTTTGACATAAAACGTTACTCCATAAACGACGGGCCGGGTATCCGAATAACCATATTCATGAAAGGATGTCCGCTGTCCTGCGTATGGTGTCATAACCCGGAGGGAATATCCGTGCGTAAGCAGAAGATGTACACAAAGAAAAAGTGTATAGGATGTAGCGGTTGTGTTTCTGTCTGCGCCGAATCTGCGCTATCATCGGGAGACGATGGTGTGGTTTGTGATAAAAAGCTTTGCAATTTATGCGGGAAATGTGTAGAGGCATGTCCGACAGGTGCGATGGAGATATCGGGGACAGAATATTCTGTTGATTATCTGATGCAGGAGATAGAAAAGGAAACTATTTTTATGGACAGTTCGGAAGGTGGTGTCACGTTTTGCGGCGGCGAACCGCTGATATATCCTGGAGTATTGCTGGAATTATTAAGTCGTTGCGGTGACATAGGTGTGCATCGGGCTGTTGATACAACATTATTTTCCCGCCCTGAAACGGTCATGGATATTATGCGAAAAACGGACCTTTTTCTAATCGATTTAAAGCATATGGATTCCGTCAAACATCGAGCTTTCTGTGGCGTTCCCAATGAGCTTATATTATCAAATCTGCAAATGATAGCCGGGGCAGGTGCTGATTTTATAATAAGGATACCGCTTATAGAGGGTTTTAATGCTGATGAGGAAAATATCACCCGTTCCGCAAAATTCCTGTCGTCGCTGCCGTGGGAAAGGAAAGTTGTTAATTTGCTGCCATATCATGAGATAGCAGGAGGCAAGCATGAGAAGATGGGAACTGTTTATAATCCTGATAAAATACAAATGGCTGCACCATCGGTCGAGAGTCAACAGAAAATACGGAAAATATTCGAAAACTACAGAATTTCTGCTACTATCGGCGGATAATCAAATTGATTTGGTTAAGGCGACGAAGTTTTTGATTTGTAAAACCTGTATCTCGACATTACTTCTTTTACATAGCTGAATGTTTCTGTACCGCGGAGGTATCCGTGCTTGCAGACGGGGTCGTTGTAGTATTCCGGTTCGCTTTTTAATCTTACGAAGTCGGCAACGTTATCGTCCCATATATTTGGGTTTTTACCATGCTTGGACGCTAATTCGCGGGCGTCTATAACATGTCCGCTACCGGCGTTATACGACGCTAACGTGAATTTCATTTTTTCGGTTTCATCTTCAACGCCGGAGAATTGTTTACTGAAATAATCGAGACATTTTATCCCTACCTGTATTGCAATTGTCGGATTATCAAGGCTGTCCGGCGAGACTCCGAAGCTGCATGCTGTTCTTGGCATTATACCCATAAGGCCTTTAGCTCCCGCCCATGATTCCAGATGGTTGTGGAATCTTGATTCCTGATATGCGATGGAAGCCAGCAATTGCCAGTCCCAGTCTGTTTCGGTGGCATATTTTTTAAACAATTCATCATAAGGAGATATATCGCCTTTTTTTATAATGACACCTCCGAACGAAAATTCCTCCTCTTTCGATTGCTCGAAATAACGCTTTGCGGTAGTTTTTAAAGTAAGGCCTTTTGAGATGTTATCAGCCCATTCGTTTACAGCTATTGCAAGGTCGGGATTATCTTTTCTCACTATCCACGAAGCCCGTTGCGGAAAACTTATCGATAGCCCAATGTTTATATTGCGATAGTATGTGCGGTTTATCTGCGCAAGTTTATTGTCGCTGACGGTATATTGAATCTCTCCTTCCGCAACCATTCCTATGAGGTCTTCGGTAGTTATTGTGTCGCGCTCAATGTTTTTTATGATTATTCCTCCTCCAAGCTCTGTGTTGAGGTTCACGAGTCGCTCGTGATACCGCGATTTGTCTGTCACCCACACTTCTTTGCCAATCAGCTCTGTTACATCTTTTATTATCGTGTCGCCTCTTTCGGCCCGTTGAACTATGACAAGATGGTTTTGTTGTTCAACGCCACAAAACAAATACTTGTTTTTCATTATGTTATCCATTTGTATAGGATAAGCTACGATATCAGCTTCGCCGGATTGAAGCATTTCTTCAAGGCGCGTTACATTTTCGGCAATCTTTATGTTCAACTCGAGATTAAGTGATTCGGCAAAATTCTCAACCAACTCGTATTCATATCCCATCTGCTCCATTTTATAAATGAAGTAAGATGTTGAAGTGTTCAGCGTTACAGCAGTTAGTACGCCTCTCTCCTTTATAATCTGCAAGTCCGAAGATACGACCTCCTTATCTGCATCTCTCTTTTTCGATTGATTACAGGCGGAAAAAATGATAAAATAAAAAATGAAGAAAAAGACGAAGCCTTCCCCTAACCCACTCCCAAAGAGGGGGAACCGGAGTGAAGAGTGACGAAAGGAAAATGCTTTTTTCACTTTTTACTTTTTAATCAATAGTACAATGTTTTCCACATGGTGGGTGTGAGGAAACATATCAACAGGTTGAACTTTACATACACGATAATTAGTGCTAAGTCTGTTGAGATCGCGCGCCTGTGTTGCAGGATTACAGCTGACATAAACGATTCGCTTCGGCGCAGCGGCAAGAATCGTGTCCGTTACATCATCGTGCATCCCTGCACGGGGAGGGTCGGTTATAATCACGTCAGGCTTTCCGTTCGTGGCGATAAACTCACTCGTAAGAAGGTTCTTCATGTCTCCTGCAAAGAACGATGTGTTATCAAGGTTGTTAAGCGTTGCGTTTACCTTTGCGTCTTCTATCGCTTCCGGTACATATTCTATTCCGATTACTTTTTTCGCTTTGCGGGCAATAAAATTAGCTATTGTGCCGGTACCGGTGTACAGGTCATAAACTGTTTCGTTGCCGGTAAGTCCGGCAAACTCACGGGCAATTGAGTATAATCGATAAGCTTGTCTGCTGTTTGTCTGATAAAATGATTTGGGCCCTACCTTGAATTGAAGGTCCTCCATCTTTTCTACAAGATGGTCTTTGCCGCAGAAAGTAATAACTTCTTGGTCGGTGATAGTGTCGTTACATTTACTGTTGATGATGTACAATAACGATGTTATCTCAGGAAAATTTTCCTTAACAGCGTTAAGCAGGCGTTCCCGTTTCTTCGTATCTTCTTCAAAGAAAACAACAATTATCATCACTTCACCCGTAGAAGAAGTACGAATAATCAGCGTGCGAATAAAACCTGTCTGTTCACGGAGGTCGAAAAATGTATATTTATGCTCTATGCAATAGTCTTTTATGAACAGGCGAATCTTATTTGAAATATCGTTCTGCAACCAACATTTCTTTAAGTCAAGTACTTTATCGAATTTTCCGGGGATATGAAATCCTGCTCCGTCAGTAATAGTCTCTTCTGTTTTTGTATCAAGTTCCTCTGTCGTGAACCAGCGTTTATTTGAAAATGTAAATTCCAGTTTGTTGCGATAGAAAATTTCCTGCTCGGAACCTGCTATAGGCAGAAGTTCCTCAATATCAATCTTTCCAATGCGGGTGAGATTGTCTGTGACCTGTTTTTGTTTGAATCGTAATTGTGCTTCATAAGGAATATGCTGCCATTTACACCCCCCGCAAACAGTAAAATGTTC
>JGI994J12354_10002136_pt1 | contig 19562 bp, 16 predicted proteins | sample IntmicLarv3ML3BL_FD_12354 | JGI IMG/M metagenome (IMG submission 12354)
ATGCAACGCTACTCATTAGAGCGGAGAATATATAATGCGCCAATTCAGACAAAAGTCACAGGAATCGTCCGGAGAAGGCGTCGCCAAGAAGAAAAGGGCAGGAATCAGTGATAATTGGAAGATAATCTTCGTACTTTCGTCGATAATCTTCATCGCTGCCGTCCTTAGGATCTTCTTTGCATACGACGCAGCGGTCGCCGGAGGATATGCACTGTCCGGAGGTTCAGATGCAAGTTATCATTTGAGGATAATCGAATACATCATGGAGAACGGTTCGTTCTTAGTATTCGACACGTCACTGAATGCTCCCTGGGGCGCGATGAACGTCAACCCCCCGCTCATGGATGCAATTGTCGCAGCGATCGCAAAGGTCGTTACATTATTCGGAGTCTCCCAGTCGACAGCAGCGATCGGTACGCTGGTATGGATGACAGCCATATTCGGTGCACTGACCTGTATTCCTGTGTACCTGATCGGTAAGGAGATGTTCAACAAGAGGGCCGGCATAATATCAGCGCTGCTCTACGCTGTATGCGCCGTCGTGATATCGCAGACCGTAATGTCCAACGGAACCGAAGCGGCATTCTACGGATTCTTCTTTGCGTTCACGATATACTTCCTGTACAAAGCAGTGAAAGCATGCAACAACGACGCACTGGAGATGGATGCCGGTTTCTTCAGCTACGTGAAGAAAGTGTTCAACTCGAACCGCACAGCGTACAAATACGCAATAATCGCGGCAATATTCCTGGTGCTCGTTGAGCTGTCCTGGAACGGTTTCCACGTAATCATCGTGATGCTGGCGTTCATAATGATCATCCAGGCGGCGATGGATCGCATAAGGAGAAGGGACGGAACATCCGTCGCCGGTGTCTACGCATTGGTGTTGCTGCTCAGCACATTCATTGCAGCGCCTATGTTCATTGCGGTCAGCCTGTTCACGATAGTCTACTTAGGATCACTGGTCGTTGTTGTGATATCGGTCGCTTTGACAGCACTCATATCAGAATCCAAGAAACGTCCGTGGCTGATGATGTTCATCATCGTTGCGATACTGTTCGCGGTGACGATGATCACGATGTGGTACGCATTCCCGGAAATATACGGCAAAGTGATATCCGGTGCATCGATCCACAACGACCCGACGTTCTCGTCACTTATCGAAATGAACTCGTCCACCTCGATCTCAAGGATGGCGGGTTACTACGGATGGCTCACGATGTGGCTTCCGTGGGTACTGATAGCTTACCTGTTATACAAACTCCCGGAAAACGCAGGTTCTCCGGCAAAGATGTTCACACTCATGTTCATGATCGCGATGATATTCATCAGCTGGTCATCCAGTGCATGGGTGTTCCTCGCCGCACCCGCCTATGTAGTGGGAGCGGGTGCCGTGATAGCATACATGTTCAAACGTGCTGACCTCAAGGCGTACGCAGCAGGGTTCAAGGGACAGGGCGTCAAAGGAGCGATCAGACATCTGATCAAACCTGTACCGTTGGTGTCCGTACTCATGGCCGTGTTCCTGGTCGGAGCACCGAATGCGATATACGCAATAGACGCAGCAACACCTTCCAACGACCGTACATCGGACGACTTCCTGGGAAGCTACATGGGCAACTCGGGATACTACGTCAGGAACTCCGATGACTGGAATATGAACGGTGTATGGGAATGGGGCAGCGGACTTGACAAGGACGGTTCACTTCTCACATGGTGGGATTTCGCTGCTGATGCAGTTTCAAGAGGAGGATTCGATTCGGTCGCGGGACTGAACGGTGAGGGTGTGGCAGCAGCATCCAATATGCTTCTAGCGCAAGGAGATGCTAAGATAATGGCCTCGTTGGCGGTACGTCTGATAGATTACCATGGAATAGGCTTCTTCGAAACCATACTGAAGAACATAGCTCCGGGCATCCTGTCCGATGAGCAGTTCGAGGAACTGAAGAACATAATGATCGATCCCGATTCGTACAGGAACATGGTCCTGAGGAATCCGAACGTCTACGGAAAGTTCTCCGCTAACATAACGTCAGAGAATCTGATGTACGTGGCAGCGGTAGCATATCTGTGCGCTGACACCACTGTTGTTTATGAATTGGAAGATCCGACCAAGATAGGTCCGAACCTCGATGCATCGGACATGTCGAAGCTCTATGACGCAATATGCAAGAAATCGAACAGGGACATAACGTACGTCGCGGTGTCAAGGGATATGTTCCCGATCGCATACGGCGATGGATCACTGTTCAGCACAATAGCGTTCCTTAACAACTACTTCCTGGACGGATATGCGTCACCGACACAGTTCTACACAACGAACCAGTACACCGGATATTTGACGTATACCCAGGAAATGTACCAGTCCCTGATATGGAAGACATATATCGGACCGGCGCCCGGAGATTATGGCTATACATCGGCAACGGCAATGTTCAATGCACTTGCGCTGAGCGACGGTTCCGAGGGAACAAGAGCACAGCCCGGATTCGGACTTTCGAATTTTGAGGTCGTTTATTGGCGTGTAATGTACAACCCGGACAACGAGGCGACACTCGACTCTGACGGATGGGAAGAGTGGGATGCAGAGGCCGCGATCCTGGAGCAGGAGACCAACGGAGGACTCATAAATTACATGAGCGGACTCCCGGTCGTTCTGCAGTATGTTCCTAACGATCAAATGACAAAGGTCTCCGGAACAGTGACCCTTGAAGGCGGAGAGCCGATCAAAGGAGCGCGCGTTACCGCGACCACGACCGATGACAAGAAGATCCAGAGGGCAACGTTCATCACCGGTGCTGACGGAAAGTACGAAATGTATGTGCCCAAGGACAGCTTGATCACGATAAGCGTCGGATCCACAAGCGCCAAGGACGGATTGCAGGTGGATTCATACAAGGTATCAGAGTACTTAGTATCATGGCCGACCGTAGTGAAGAAGGTCGACTTCGCATTGAAGATGTACTTCGATGACAGCAGGGAAAAGCTCGTCACGGGATTCTTCAACTTCACTATAACCGGAGCAGCTCACGGAATGGAGATGACATTTACGAACATTGACGTGGCCTTGGGAGAATTCAAGTTCAACACCCCGCTGGTCCCTGACAGATATACGATAACAGCAACAGACCTCAGGAACAACACGGTCATAACCGGAACCTATGAGGCGGTCACGGCACGCAGTGAGAATCAGATGGTGCAGTTGGAGATGTTCCTTACAACTTCTACTGTAAGCCTTACAATAAACGACGAATACGGATTCCCGTACAACGGATTTGCGAAGTTGACGAGCGTCAACGCGGTCCCGGGAGGAGAATACACCAGGTTCGTTGAGATAATCGACGGAAAAGCGTCCGTTAAGGTCATACCCGGAACATACACCGTAGACCTGGTGGATGCCATGGACTCGGATGTGGACGATCCGGAATACGCATTGTTCAATACATCCATAGCAGCATCCGGTTCGGTCTCGCTGACAGCAAAGGCTCAGAGATACGCCGAACTGAAAATAGATAATCAAACATCGCAGAACCGTGTGACCATCACCAACGGAACATATGAATCGACGGCTTTAGTTGGTTCAACACCGCTCACGGTGAAGGTTCCGGTCGGTCTCGACGGTAATGATTACGATATATACGTAAGATTCAACGATTCCGGCGTAGAGAAGATGGTGATAGAACACGTATCGGTAGCGGCCGGCGATCCAGTGAAAGACGTGGTACTGGATCCCACATCATCATCAGCAGTGGAAGTGTTCGAATACTCCCGCATACTGAGGACAGCAGCCGGAGGAACGACATCAGGATTCGTTAAGTTCTACTCTAACGACGGAAAAGTACCGTTCATCTCGGCATGGGCGGCATCCGACGGCCGCGTGAGCACGTGGCTCCCCGCAGGAGACTACATAATACACGCATACGGAAGCTCGACCAGCGTCAGGGAAGCGTACATTGACACATTCACGATGGGCACAGATCCCTCAAGGTCCGGAAGCATCAACATGGTAAGGGCAAGGACAATAACCGCAGAGGTATTGGCATCTGACAGCGGAACTGTCTATCAGCCGTACATCTCGATGCAGATGATCCACAATGGCATGTTCATCAACCTGACCACGGACGGCGAAGGTAAGTACTCAAGCACGGTCCCGAACGGCGAATATGCGTTCAGGGTCAATAGGACAATAGGCACAGTGTTCACGATATCCGGAACGGTGGCGGCCGACGATCCCACTAAGGTGGAACAGATCGTAAGACAGACGTCTACGACCGCCACAGCATCATTCTGGACATCCACGCCTACGGTGTACACCGGAGATATCTACATAGTGGATCAGACACTTTCAGATCCGAGTGATCCGGACAGTGCCCACAACTACGTTGAAGATGAGCTCATAATCACAGTGAAGCTGAGGTCATCATCCATGGCCGCGGTCGAACTGAAATACGTTCCCACCGTGGACCCCTATGATCCCACCAAGCTCACCGGGAAACTCGATCTCGACGGTTACAACCTGTCCATCGGTGAATATGACGTGGACATAACAAGGACCGTCAAATACGAGAAGGACAAGAGCAACAAGGACCTGAACAGATACTTCATTGACTCGTCCTTCAAGCTCAACCTGACCGGTGATGATGTAACGATAGAGGTCATGAAACTCAACATCATCAAGATCACCGAACTTGAAGAGCCCGATAAAGTAACAATAGAGCCTGTCGGTCTCACAGTAGGCAAATGGTTCGCAGAAAACTATGACGCAGAAGACAAGTCTCGTGTGTATTACTTAGAGTATGGAAGAGAATTCAACATCGTTGTCACAGACAAGGATGACAAGAAAGTATTCCACAAGCACATCTCGGAAAGTGATGACTTTGACATAGAGCTGGTCGATATCACCGACCCTGAGACGTCAGAGGTAGTACCGACAGTGATATTCGAGAACGGTGACGGACTGATCCCGGTGAAACTCGTGCCCGCAAAGAAGATCAGCGGATACGCAGGTTTCGCAACTAGCGGATGGGTAACGATAGAGTTCGATACCGCCACCGGAACCGGAATATACGTTGCCAAGGTCAATGCCGGAAGATACAACGCAATGCTTCCGACTGACAACATAACTGAATACAGATTTACATCTAACCTCGGTTGGGTGGAAGATGAAACCACTCCGGGAACAGGGGCATTCACATACACCGGTTCTTGGAAGGTAGATACCTTACCGACAACCGGAACAGTGAACATACTTGCACTGGGAGGCTCCGCAGCGGTCGATGAGCCCGATGTGAAGACAACAGAGACAGTATTGGCGCTTAACGAGACCGACAGAGAAGTAGATCTCAAGGTGACCGTAGAAGGTAACGACTTCGCTTCACTGTTCTTATCGGGCGGAACGGGCTGGGAGAGCATAAAGTTCTACTCCGATTCTTCCTTCACAGAAGCCAAAGAGATAGATCTGGTGAATGGTAATGGTGCCACGCCGGTCGACTTCTGGGTAAGAGGAGTGTATAAAGAGGACACAGCATTCGACAGTCCGAACCTTTCGATAATACTCAGGAACGCATCCGGAACCGTTGTCGCAACACATCAGGCGGATCTCGTGGCATCGGCAACCGACTTCAAGAACGACGTGACGATAAGCAGAGGTGAGAACGACAACTTCTCCGAAGGAGAATACAGGTTGGCAATAGTTCTGAAGAACGACGGAAATTCCGCGGTCAGATTCGAACTCGCTGCGACTGCCCCGTCCGGGTGGCATCTGGCGTTCACGGACTCCACTGCAACAGAAGTGGGGTTATCGCCGTTCACCACCAAACCGGTCAGAGGAAACTCTGAAATGACAGTTTACATCAAACTCATCAACGAGGGAAGTGCAACTGAACTTCCCGATGAATTCGATGTGACGATCACTGCGATCAACGACAAGAAGGCTGTGACCGCTGATGACATCACATTGGTGGAAGAGGACGGTTCAACGAAACTCGGTAACGTGGTAACAATGCCGATTGAAATGACAAAAGTTCAACTAGAACTGGGTAACGGAAACGCAAGCGGTCCGAACACCTTCATGAGCGGAGGCGAGACACCGACCATAGTATGGGTAATGCTGGTCATCTCGATACTGTCGATCGTGCTGATCCTTTGGTTGGGAATAAAGAGGGGGGTGTTCTCACGAAGAAAGTAATCGCGGCCGTAATGGTCATGTCACTCGTGATGACCGCAGCGCTCATCATGATGCCTTCAGAGGACGTAGAAGGTGCGCAGTTCGATATCATCGGCGGAAAGACCGTCTTCTATCCGGGAGAGAAACTTGACGCCGGTTCGGATGACGGAATATACCTGATCACTGACAGCGGCATCCACAGATACGAAGCGAGGGTGCGGGATTCATCCGGTTCTCTGCGTACTGGTGTTGTTTCGCCTGCGTCTGGTAACATTCAGAGTGAGATGGTAAGAGAATTGAGCATAACTGCACCCAGTGTTCCGGGAAAATACACTCTGGAAGTGGAATTCTTCGAAACGTCTTCAGCCGATAAAGGTTTCATCAAGACCTACCCGATCAAAGTGGTACAGCCCATAAAGCTGTCTGTTGAGCTGAGGAACAACAGCAAGACCAACGTCACCGGACTGACGGTAAAGTTCGTTGTGGACGGTAAGGAATATGACGCGACAACAGAGAACACGAACATAACGATCCCCGCAGAAGGAACCAAGACCGTAACGTTCGATTGGGTCGTTGATTCGCCGTCCGGAGGACGCCACACGTTCCACCTGACGACGGAGTTCCAAGGTGTTGCTCAAGCCGAACTAACGGGAATAGGGCAGGAGTTCAGTTTCTATATCGGACAGGACAGCAATACTTGGATCACCGTCATAGTTGCGCTGATCACCATAGTGTTAGTGATAATACTGATATGGGTGATCCGCAAACCGGTGAAGAACTACGGAAAACCGAAGGGAAGACGTTAATTCCGCAGAGAAGAATAAACAAGGTCCGTCCTCGTCTTTTCGGTGACGGATCTTGCAACATCCTGCTTCCTTCTTATCGGAAGGACGGCATCAGGAACATCGAAGCTCATCACAGCTTCGCAGATCTCTTCCATTCTTTTGAATAAACGTTCAGATCTTTCTTTGTCGCCCGCGAGAAGAAGATTGAGGATCATTCTCCTTATCTCACCGAGAGAATCCGCAAGACCCAGCGCCCAGGAACGTGACGTGATCCCAAGGTCAGAATATGACGGGATGTCCTTATTGGATACGACGGATTCGAAGATGCATGCTTCGGCAAATTCCATCAAGGCATCGTCAGCACTTCTCATCGTTTCCTGGTCACAGTTCTTGATCAAGAGGTTAACATCACTGACAAGTTCTTTCATTGCATAATTGTGATCTTCCTGCTGATGTATGGCGTGTATGACCTTCTTGGTCTTACGTATCACGACACGGGACATTGCGATAACGGACTCTCTTTTCCTTTCAGATATTTCCATTTCTTTGCCGATCTGTTCTGCCATGGTCATGACGTTCATATCGGGAATATGGGAAGAACGATACTTATTTGTTCAGTTCATTGTAGAACGAAGCGGTCAGGGAAAGTTTGAACATCTCTTCCCTGATGCGTTTGCCGCTTTCGGGAACGTTAGTGAACGCCAGCCCTTCGTAGATCACATCAGCTAACGTCAGAGCATCCCCTCTGGCCACGCCGAATGTTATGTTCTTTCCGTCCAACGCATCCTTTACGTCAGAAAGGGAATCTTTCCCGGAAGCCACTGAAACAATGGCGGAAACGATCCTTCTTATCATATTCCAAAGGAAATGGTCTGCACGGAATTCGATAACGTTCCTGTTGATGGTGATTGAACGCATGTTCACAATAGTAGAACGTTCGTCGTTCTTGCAGAAGCGTTTGAAATCATGTTCTCCTTCGAAGAGTTTTGAACATTCCTTTATCACCCCAATATCCAGGCCGTCGGTATCAAGCGTGTACCGATATATCCGCTCATTGGCATGTCTCGGATTGAAATTTTCGTCAACGATCGCGAACGATCTGTAGAATATGCCGCTTGATACGGCATTGAGCGCTTTGATCATTTTCACAGGGTCCACTGAAGTGTTGAACACTGCAACGTTACCAAGGGCGTTCACCCCCTTGTCCGTTCTCCCGGCAAGCTTCAGGTCAGGGTCGATGTTCTGTATCTTCTCCAGATCCTCAAGGATACTTCCGGCAACGGTCTTTGCGCCGGGTTGTATCTGCGACCCCAGGAATTCCGATCCTACGTAAGCGATCTTCACTGCTATGCGGTTCATTTCTTTCTCAGTTCGTTCATGTGATCGACACGTTTCTGGACCAGTTCAGATTTTCCGATATCGTGACGCACTGTTATCGCATCACCTTTGACATACTTCAAAGCGCGTTCACAGTTCTTTTCCGCTTCGGAGATGGTATCTGCGATTCCGACGATTCCCAAAGAACGTGACGTTCCCGTCACAAGTTTTCCGTTCACGACATCAACGTTAGCATAGAACAGGACACTCCCACTTTCCCTGATCCCGCGCTCATCCGCAGATATCGGCAATCCCGATTTGGATTTTACACCATATCCTTCCGGTACTACGTATTTGCAGACTGTCGCTTTTTTCTTGAATTTGATATCTTTGGATAACGTACCGGAAGCCATTCCCATGCATATCTCTGAGAAATCGGAATCCAGTATCGGAAGAACGTTCATTGCTTCCGGGTCTCCGAACCTTGCATTTATCTCAATTATCTTCGGTCCGTTGACGGTAAGCATGAACTGTCCGTACATCGGACCGCGATATGGACACCCTTCCGCACGCATTGCGTCAACGACGTCCTGCAGGATATTCAATGCAGTTTCTCTCTCCTCGGACGTTACGAACGGCAGAAGGTGGTCTCCATCGGTGTAGGAACCCATTCCTCCGGTGTTGGGGCCAACGTCGCCGTCATACGCTCTTTTGTGATCCTGGACCAATGGCATGGGAACGATGACGTTACCGTCACAGAATACCATCTGTGTGAATTCTTCCCCGATCGCACGTTCCTCGAGTATCACACCTGCACCGCCGATGTTGTTGTCAAAGATTTCGTGAATGTATTCCATGGTCTCTTCGAATGTGTGTAAGTGTTCGCCCTGGACCTTCACACCCTTCCCGCCCGTCAGTCCGATCGGTTTGACAACGATCTCATGCTTTATCGTCCTGAGGTATTTTTCGGCATTTGCGGCATCAGAGAATGATGCGAATCCCAGGTTTCCGGATATCTTGTATTTGTCAACAAGCTCGCGCATGAATGATTTTGACGATTCTATTCTTGCGGCCGCTTTCGTAGGTGCTGCGCACTTTATCCCGACAGACTCCAAAGCATCTGCGAGTCCCGCTTCCAACGGTGCTTCAGGACCTATGAACGCTACGTCCACGTTACATGAGACCGCGAAGTCACAAACACCTCTGATGTTCTTCTCGTCCATCAGCACATATCTTTCCGAGCATGCGATGATGCCCGGATTGGCGTTCTTCATCACTGCGTAAACGTCAGCACCGGATCTTCTGAGGGCATCCACCGCTGCGTGTTCCCTTCCTCCTCCGCCTACCGCTAAGACCTTCATGATATCACAGACCCAGTGCTTTGATGATGTCGTCCAGACCCTTCCCGGTTCTGACGCTGCATTCTATCATCTTCTTGTTTCCGCCTGTCAGTTTTCTGTAATCCTCAAGGATGACGTTAACGTCAACGTCAACATGTTCTGCAATGTCGGTCTTGTTGATCACTGCGATATCAGCTTTGTGGAAGATATCCGGGTGTTTGCGTACCATGTCGTCTCCCTCAGTGACGGAAATGACCACAACCCTTTTCTCAGTTCCCAGAGGGAAGTCTGCAGGACAGACAAGATTACCGACGTTCTCTATGAACAGCACATCCGTTTTGTCAAGGTCGATGTTCTTCAGGACCTTCCTGATCATGTGTGCATCAAGGTGACACTCGTGACCCGTATTGCAGTTCACTGCAGTTATTCCGGATTCTTTCATTCTCTTGAAGTCATCTTCCCCGGTAACATCGCCGGCGATCGCAGCGACCCTTTTTCCTTTTCCTCTAAGGATCTCTGCGAGCTTGATGATCATTGCCGTCTTTCCGGATCCGATGGAACCCATGAAATCTATCGAAATGATGTTGTGATGTTCTAACATATGATAATTCTCATGAGCTAATTTGTGGTTCTCATGTAACACATCGTGTTCCATTCCGATCTCGGTGACCTTATGCATGGTACCCGCATAGATAGTACGAGCTAATAAGTCACACGGTCATAAGAAAGATAAACGTATAGAGTATGGGGGATTCAATGAGCTACTCCGACCGGTTGCAGAAGATGTTGAGAACATCGAAGGTGAAAGAAGGTTCCAAGGTATATGTGACAACATCAAAGGGAGAATTCGAAGGGACGATGATGCCGCATCATGAGTTCAGTGACCCTGATGTCGTTGTATTGAAACTGAAGAGCGGATACAACATCGGCATTACGGTTGATGAAAAAACGAAGATATCCGTCATCTCGGAGCCACCGGTCCACGAACGCAAGGAAACGAAGGTCCAAGAGAAGAAAGGACTGCCGAACATCGTATTGATCGGAACGGGCGGAACGATAGCTTCGTACGTAGATTACAGAACAGGTGCGGTTCATCCGGCAATGTCCGCAGCGGATATGGTGAACGCAGTTCCTGAGATACGGGATATAGCGAACATCTCTGCCAACGTTCTTTTTTCAATATTCTCCGAGAACATGGACGTCGGCCACTGGCAGGAACTTGCCAAAGCTGTGGAAAAGGCGTTGAATGACAATGCGGATGCGGTCATAATCCCGCACGGAACAGATACGATGGGATACACCGCGGCGGCGTTGTCATTCATGCTCACGAACCTATCGAAACCTGTTGTTCTTGTCGGAGCTCAAAGATCGTCAGACAGACCATCATCGGATGCTTACAGCAACTTGCTTGCAGCAGCGAGATTCTGTGCATCGGGAACTCCCGGCGTATACGTGGTGATGCACAATGATCTGAACGATAACTCATTTGCAGTGCACATAGGTTCCAGAGTGAGGAAGATGCACACCTCTCGCCGCGATGCGTTCAAGAGCATCAACGTTCAGCCCTTCGCGATCATAGATGAAGCAGGAAGCATAGCATTCAGCGAACTGAAGGAAGGTTCAAAGAACAAGGTCAAGGCAACGACCAAGATGGAATCGAAGGTCGTTCTTTTGCAATACTATCCAGGAATGGACGTCAACGTTTTCAAAGACATCTTCATGAATTCCAAAGGGATCGTAATATCAGGTTCCGGTCTCGGACATGTCAACTCGTCAATGATCCCGTTAGTGAAGGGATCCGTTGACAACGGTGCGGTGATCGTAATGACATCACAATGCCTGAACGGAAGTACCAACATGAACGTATACAACACCGGCCGCGATCTGATGACCGCCGGTGTCATTTCAGTGAATGATATGCTTCCCGAGACTGCGTATGTGAAGCTGATGTGGGCGTTGGCGAACACTAAGAATGCGGATGAAGCGAAGGAACTGATGAAAAGATCGATCGCAGGTGAGATGGGAGAAAGGAGGTGTGTCGATGAGTGACCGTGTCATTTGCGGAATAGAGATACACCAGCAGCTTGACACGAAGAAATTATTTTGCGACTGTACCAGTCATCTTTGTGAAGACGGTCGCGGAGCGTACTACAGGAGACTCAGACCCACTACCGGAGAGACTGGGGAAACAGATCGTGCGGCATTGGTGCAATTCCAAAAAGGTATGGGATACCGCTATCAGTTATCTGATGATGTCTCCTGCTTAGTGGAACTTGACGAGGAACCGCCGCATGGTGCGAACAAGGACGCAATGGATACGGTCTTAACATTCTCGTCAATGCTTAATTCGGATATCGCAGACGAAGTACATTTCATGCGCAAGATAGTCGTTGACGGTTCTAACACAACAGGATTCCAAAGAACTGCGTTGGTAGCAATGAACGGTTTCGTCAGTGTCAACGGAAAGGATATCTCGATCCTTTCAGTCTGTTTGGAAGAGGATGCGGCAAGGAAGATGGAAACAACGAGCGGCGAGATCACGTACCGCTTGGACCGTTTAGGCATTCCGCTGATAGAGGTCGCCACCGGTCCGGACATCCGTTCGCCCGAGGAGGCGATGGAAACCGCATTACGTATCGGAACGCTTCTGAGAGCGACGAAGAAGGTGAAACGCGGTATAGGAACGATACGCGAAGACGTTAACATCTCAATACCCGGAGGCGCGCGCATCGAAATAAAAGGTGTTCAGGAACTGAGACTTCTTCCGTTATACGTTGAGAACGAGATCCAGAGGCAGCAGATGCTCCTAACGATAAAGGAGATGCTCAATTCCCGGAAGACAAAGAAGGTCGACATCAAGATCGTTGACGCATCCAACATTTTCAAGGACTGTCAGTCCAAAGTGATCAGATCAGCGTTCTCTGAGAAAGGGAAAGTGCTTGCTGTAACACTTCCGGGATTCGCAGGAGTTATGAACGGTGATTCCGGTAAACTTCGTCTGGGGGCGGAAATGGCCCAGAGGGCAAGGACGAAAGGTGTCAAAGGGATATTCCACTCTGATGAACTTCCTGGTTACGGAATAGAACAGAAGTTCATCGACGATCTGAAAAAGGAACTCAGAATGACAGGAGAACACGACGCATTCGCAATATGTGCAGCACCGGAAACGAAAGCATTCAACGCACTGACGGCAGCAGCGGAAAGAGCGAACGAAGCGTTGGAAGGTGTTCCAGAGGAAACTCGCGATCCACTGCCGGACGGAACGTCAAAATATTCAAGACCGTTGCCCGGAGCCGCGAGAATGTATCCGGAAACGGATGTTCCGCCCATTCGGATAACTGCTGAAAGATTGAAGATCATTAAGGAAAACTTACCGGAACTTCCGGAAGAGACCGAAAAACGCATAGTCAAAGAATACAAGATCAATGTGCAGCAGGCGAAACAGTTAGTGCGTCAGGGAGACGACATACTTTTCGAGAAAATATTCGGCACATATGATCAACCTGCGGTCATAGCCACAACATTACTGAGCACATTCACTGAAATGGAACGTGAAGGGCTGAACATCGGAATGATGTCCGAAACGGATGTGATCGAAGTATTCAAAATGCTGAAAGCTTCAAAATTCTCCAAGGAAGCGTTACCGGCAGTGTTCAGGGAAGTGGTCAAAGGAAAGTCACCTGAAGATTCGGTTAAATCCCTTGGGTTAGAATCCATAGGCAACGATGAAGCAGCGGAAATGATCAGAAAGGTGATCCAAGAACGCATAGACTTCGTGAAAGAGAAGGGAATGGCGGCCGTCGGTCCTCTGATGGGGCCGGTAATGGAGATCGTCCGCGGAAAGGTTGACGGAAAAGTGGTAAGTTCCTTACTGACGGAAGAGATCAGGAAAGTTCTCTGATCTCTAACACAAAGAGCTGTTCAAAGAACAGCGGCAACCTTCCGAGTTCCTTCACGGAATATCCTTCAAGCAGCGTCATCAAAGCAAGTTGCTCCATTAACGACGATATGACAATGACAAGCCTCCCGTCATCCCTCAGATGATCCGCAAGTCCGTTCAGCACCTTCGGCAGCGGACCCATTCCGTCAGGACCGCCGGACCATGCCTTTGCTTCTAATCCATCATCCTCTTCGGGAAGATACGGTAAATTGAAAATGATCGTATCGAATCTTTCAGTAACGTTTGAAAAAACATCAGATCCCCGAACATCAAGCTCAATATCATTGATCTTTGAATTGTGTTTCGCAGCTGCGACAGCGTTTGGATTGATGTCAACGGAGACCACGGAACATCCGTTCCTTGCACAATGCAATGAGACAACACCGGAACCGCATCCTATTTCCAGTACTTTCTCTGAACTTACGGCCAATGAACGTATCAGAAAGATACTGTCTTCACCCACCGGATATACTGTATCGAAGTCATCAATGATAATGGAAGGATCGTATTCCATGAACAGTAAAGGACGGCAACGCAAATTATCCTATCGTTCCCGAATTGAAAATGTATATACCGAATAACACATAACGCAAAGCGTGGAAATACGATTGGATATACTAGCAATAGGTTCTTTGATAAAAGAGGACAATGAGATAAAGGAAGCTCATTCCACGTCGACGTTGATTCGCACCGAGAACATGACGATAGTGGTGGACACTTCCAGTAAGTACCTCAAACCCGCCATTAAAACATCACTCAAACAGCTGAAGGTGCTTCCTGAAGACGTTGACGTTGTGATTCTTACACACTCACATCACGATCACATCGAAAACAACGATATGTTCAAAAAAGCAAAGTTCTACATACGCGAAGAAGAAGCGAAAGAAGGATGTGCCAGCGTATCCAAGGACATAGAGATATGCAAGGGCGTGAGACTGGTACATACGCCTGGCCACACAAAAGGTTCCATGTCCGTGTTCGTGAACGCTGACCGTAAATACGTGATAACAGGAGATGCAGTTCCGTTAGAGGACAACATACGCAAAATGGTGCCTCCCGGACTGCACTACGATAAAGAAGAGGCTATGAAAAGTATTAAGACCATCATGGCGTACGCAGATGTAATAGTTCCGGGACACGGATTTCCGTTCACGGTGTGATACATATGAGAGAGACTCCAGAGATCGTTTATTTTGAATGTCCTGAGTGCGATGACGTTACCGTACACGACGTGCTGAAAGGCAAGATGGGGAAAGCGACGCTGGAAGCAACGCTGAAATGTCAGGACTGCGGACGTACGCTGACCACGACAATAGACATTCCGAAAGAACTCACAGTCAAGATCGTGGTAAGCGAAGGCCGTAATTCCGAGCCGACGACGATAGATCTGGAAAGCGATGATCTTCTCGTTGTAGGCGATGAGTTCCTGCTGGATGACGGCAGGCGCGTAAGGATAAACGCATTGGAGCTAAATGACGGAAGACGCGTAAAGAAAGCACAGGCGCCGGATATCAGCACAATATGGGCAATTCTCTTTGATGTACTGAACGTAAAGGTCTCAATAAACGATGTTCAGAAAACGTACGCACGTTACGTAAGATCTGAGCCCGACGATGAATTCTATGTCGGTCAGACGTTAAGTTTCAGGGACATGGACTGTCTCATTCATTCGATAAAGATCAAAGACCGTATGATAAGGAGAGGAACAGCTGAAGCAAGGGACATCGTCCGTATCTACGGAAAATTAAGGAAGAAATCCTATCCTGTTCTGGAATTCGATTCAGATGAATTCGAAATCGATGAAGATGATGTGGAATGGGAAGAATGATCACAGTTTCCGTATGAACTTCGCAGGATTCCCTGCGACGATGGTCATTGGTTCAACGTCCTTGGTGACAACACTTCCCGCGCCGATAACTGAGCCGTCGCCTATTGTAACGCCGGGCAGTATCATACAATTCCCGCCGATCCAGACGTTCTTGCCGATATTCACGGGTCTTCCGGTGCAGGCGAATCTCTTCCGTTCTTCGAGTTCCTTCGGATGATCTGCGGAATAGATGTGAACGCACGGCCCAAGCATTGTTCCAGATCCGATACGGACCTCACACGCATCAAGTATGTACGCGCCGTAGTTGATGAACACGTTCTCTTCGAGAATGATGTTCACGCCGTAATCGCATATGAAAGGGGGTCTCACGATAACTGAGTCAGAAACATCTTTCTTGAGCAGTTTCCGGAGAACTTCCAACCCATCTTTTGAGTAACTGGGAAGTTCGTTGAAAATTCTGTATAACCGTTCGGCTTCAAGCGCCACCGGCCGTATGATCTCAGGCGCGTCGCGGTCGTATACCACTTTCCCGTCAGCGAGACGTTTCAGAATATCCGCCGCAGCCTTCTCCATGTTACCGCATGACCGATAGTGTATTTCTATTGTTCTTCAAGGTCGAATATGATGTTCAGGATATCAGAGATGCTTTTGGCGACCAGTATCCTGTCAGAAGCCAGCTTCGTTGGTTCGTCTATAGGATTGAACGCAATTGAGAAACCGGAAGCTTTGAACATGTTGATATCCGTGTACGAGTTCCCAATGGAGATCGTTCTCTCTTTGGTGGTGTTGAACTCTTTGATGTATTCCTTCAATTTCACGCCTTTATCGGTAAGGTCGACGTTGACGATACCTTCGCCGGTCAGAACTCCGTTATCGTTCGATTCAAGAGAATTGGCGGCAGCACCGTCAAAACCGAATTCGTTGCATATCATGTCGGCAGCGATGTCAACACCGCCGCTGACTATAACGCATTTGAGACCATTCCACTGCAGCGAAGCAACAGTCTCCTGAATACCGTCGTACAACGGCATGTTCCTGAATAATTTTGTAAGCTTCTGTATGCTTACGACAGGATCGATGTTCTTCCATAACGCGATATCACGGCGCATGAACTCCTTCTCGTCGATCTCTCCTCTGATGAATGCGTTGAAGCTGTTGGTGTTATCAACTCCGTACTGCTCGTGTATCCATGCCCATGAGCTCCTGTGGTTGAACAATACACCATCCATATCGAACGCAACGAGATCGAAATTCTTTCCCATGTTCCATGCTATAAAAGGAACGGATAAAAATATTGCCTGTTGCCGGGGCATAACAGACGGACGCGATCAAAAAGAACTCTCGTTCCCGATGTATCTGGCGTTCTTGTCTCCGCCCATTTTCCTTATCCTGTTCTCTTTGAGCATCATGGACAGAACAGATTCAACTGTCGTTTGGCTGACATCCGGGAGCAACTCGCATATTTCTTTTTTTGAGATAGGAAGAATGGCATTCAACACCGTTGCTTCAACGCGATTGCTCTTGTTCACCTTCTTGTCACCGATCACCATCAGACGTCTGTCAAGATCCTTGTAGCACAGATACAGCGTTCCTATGAATTCTTCAATGAACGGAACGTAATCGTTCTCGTTCTCGTGCCAACCCTCTGACGATCTTCTCAACGCCTCGTAATATCTTCCTTTGGAACGATCGATCTGGGCTTCGAATGATATGTACTTCCCGATGTCCAGGCCTTCTCGGTACATCATCAGCAATGACAACAGTCTGGAGATCCTTCCGTTCCCGTCTGAGAAGGGATGTATGCACAGGAAATCCAAAATGAAACAAGGGATCAACAGCAACGGATGGGCCCCTTTATCCCTAGCCTCGACGTATGCGAGCATGAGCTGTTCCATCGCTTTCTCAGTTTCATCAGCAGGTGTTGGTCTGAACCTGACACTTTTATTCCCCTTTCCGTCTATTTCGATTATAAGATTGTCATCCTTCTTGTATCCTGTCTTGCCATCGATAGGGTATGTTACAAGGATCCTATGCAATCTCAGGACCGTTGTTTCGTTAATGCTGAGTGTTTCATACCCCTCGTGTACAAGGTTCAAAGCATCGCGATATCCTGCGATCTCCTTTTCATCATGGTCCTTAGGTTCACTCTTCCTGTTGACGATCGCTTCTATCCTCTCATCGGACGTGACGATACCTTCAATAGCATTGGATCCCTTTACGGATTGTACTTTAGCGATGAATTCCAATTCAGTGAATATTGTCGGATGTTTTCTCTTCACATTTTCGGCCATTTCCCTGAATTTTTGTATCCGCAGTACACGGCTGAGCATATTTGAATCAACGATACGTTCGTTCAGGAAAGAGTAATCGAAATGTCTCATGCATGTTCCTATGCATTTACTGCATATAAATTGATTGGTTTATATGCAGTAAACTTGCGAAAATATGCAGTAAATATGCACAATATGTAGCAACAGCACAATCCCAGAGTTTTCCGAACAGGGTGTAACAGACGGTTGGCACTCCGATGAGCGTTCCGATGTATCTGGCGTCTCATTTCCGCCTATTTTCCTTATCCTGTTCTCTTTGAGCACATGATCGTGCATTTACTGCATATGAATCGATTGTTTTATATGCAGTAAATTTGCGGAAATATGCAGTAAATCTAACGAATGTGTATCAACCACATAATTCCCAGAGTTTTCCGACCGGACAGAAGTTATATTGTATGCGTTCATTTACCGAATGATGATAACGATCATCGGTACCGGACATATTTTCAGGATATCGGAACAGATAGCGTTCGCGATCAAGCACATCTGGCCTGATGCTGTTCTTGTGGAACTGGACGGTGCAAGATACAAAGCGATGACCGCACCCCCCGAGAAGACGGACGAAGCTCCGAAGATCTACAAACGTGCTGCCGAATACCAGGAGAAGATGGCCTCTGAATACGGTACCGTTCCGGGATCGGAGATGATAACCGCAGTGAACGCAGGGGAAATGATAGGTTCCGCGGTACTCTTCATAGACAAGAACGCAGGAGATGCGATGGAACGCGTCTGGAACGAGATGTCCACCAGAGAACGGATACGTTATCGTTTCTCGAACGTCAAAGACCGTTTTTTCTCAAAGAAGGAAACTGTTGAGAAGACGTTAGAAGAATTCGCCGAAGATGAGGAAAAGTATATCGAAGAAATGAGGAAGAAGTTCCCGACACTCGTAAGAATACTCGTTGACGAAAGGAATGATCACATGGTATCGAAGATCAGAGAAGCTTCGGAATCGTACAACAACATCGTTGTTGTGATAGGTGACGGGCACGTTCATGCGGTATCGAAAATGTTGCAACCCCTCGAGATACGGACGATACGATTAAGAGATTTAATGAACAAGGAACGCATGGACTCGATACGAGCGGAACTTTGGACGCACGCAGGTGAGAAAGATGAAAGTTGAGTTATTAGCGTATACGCAAAACGCAGACGACATATGTGCAGCCGCAGGTCGTTCGTGTTATTCTCAGAAATCATCGAAAACGATCCTAGGAACGATAAATGCTGAAGAGACGTTGGATAAGATAGTCGGCGCAGGCCACCACTCTGTTGTTGAACACGCTGTATTCACATTCTCAGTGGAAGGCGTTTCACGTTCATTGACGCATCAGCTTGTTCGTCACAGGATAGCATCATTCTCACAGCAAAGTCAAAGATATGTGCAGATAAAGGATCCCACGTACGTCACACCGCCGAAGATAGAGCAAGACCCAGAGCTCAAAAAGATGTACGACGGGATGATGGAAAACATTTGGGAAACATATCGTAAATTGGAAGAGAAGATCCCGGCGGAAGATGCACGTTATGTATTACCGAACGGCTGTACAACGAACATAACGATAACGATGAACGCTCGTGAATTGTTGCATTTCTTTTCGCTCAGATGCTGCAACCGGGCACAGTGGGAAATATGTGAAATGGCCGAACGGATGTTAAAATTATGCAGGGAAGTTTCGCCCACGATCTTTAAGGATGCGGGCGCCCCGTGCGTGAGCGGGCCTTGCCCGGAGGGCAAGATGACCTGTGGTTCACCGAAACGTTCTAAAAAGGGTTAAATAAAGGATACACTTAACCGACTTTACTCGGTGAAAGATATGGGAAGGATCAGACCTACATACATCAAGAGAGTT
>JGI994J12354_10002137_pt1 | contig 19560 bp, 13 predicted proteins | sample IntmicLarv3ML3BL_FD_12354 | JGI IMG/M metagenome (IMG submission 12354)
TAATTCATCAGAGCCATATAAAATTACATTTAAAGCTTCTTCCGGAATGTCGGAAATGGCATCGGATAACGAAAATTCGTATTTGCGAGCGATTGCTTCCAACTTTTCGAAAACGTTGTTGTCGCTTTGTTTTCCTAAAATTTCAATGCCGCCTTTTTTTATGCTCTTTTTTTTATCCGGAATAATTTTTTTGATATCAATTTCCGCAATCGTTCCCAAACCGTTACAATGCGGACAAGCGCCTTGCGGAGAATTAAACGAAAACGAATGTGGCGCAGGCTCGGAATACGAAATTCCGGAAGANGGACACATCAACAAGCGGCTATAATGTCGCAAATTATTTTGTTGCACATCTAAAAGCGCAAGTTCTCCTTTTCCTTGCTGCATCGCTATTTGAACAGAATCCCGTAATCGCTTTTCATCCGATTCGCTTGGCACAAGCTTGTCTATAACGACTTCTATAAAATGTGTTTTATATCTATCTAATTTATGCTGCGGACGAATTTCGACAATTTCACCATCAATACGAGCAGTTAGAAATCCGCGCTTGCGTAGCTGTTCAAACAATTCTTTGTAATGTCCTTTTCGTCCTTTTATCAACGGTGCAAGTATTATACATTTCTTATCACGAAACTGCTCAATAATTAATTGTACAATTTGTGCATCGGTATAACGCACCATTTCTTCACCTGTATTTTTGGAATACGCAATAGACGCTCTCGCAAACAACAAACGTAAAAAATCGTATATTTCGGTAATAGTGCCAACGGTAGAACGAGGATTTTTATTTGTTGTTTTTTGTTCAATCGCAATCACAGGACTTAATCCTGCAATATAATCAACATTGGGACGCTCCATTGCGCCCATGAATTGTCGCGCATAAGCCGATAGTGTTTCCAAATAACGACGTTGCCCCTCGGCATAAATGGTATTAAACGCCAACGACGATTTTCCGCTTCCGCTCAATCCGGTAATTACAGTAAGTGTATTACGAGGAATAACAACATCAATGTTTTTTAAATTATGTTCGCGCGCTCCCTGTATCGTTATTTTTTGCTCTTCCGTCGTCATTCGTTAATTTCCTATCGTTGAAAATTTTAATAATTCAAACCTCTTTTATTAAATATCAAATAGCCCAAACTTAGTTGAACATACATATTCTTTTGTGCTTTTTCGTACCAGTTTACAGAAAAACTCAGCGGACCAATAGGCGTTTGCCAAACAAACGCGCCCATTGCCATATATGCTCGTTCCGAAAAAGCTTCGGTATAAGAAACTTTATCGTTTGTAGGATTGCGCATAATCATTTGATAAGGTTGGAAAACGTAGGCTCCGGCTCGCAACGACACTTTTTCCGTAAATCGAAAAACAGGTGTTAATCCAAGTCCAAAATAAATATCTGCACGATAACTTTCCAACACCAATGTTTTGCTATGCGGCGTAGGTTGAAAAGCCGGCAAAGAAAGTAAAGTAGAATAATAATCGCCAAATGCGGATTTATTACTGGCAACCACATCTGCTAATACGCCCAACGAAAAATAACGACCAAACGGAATATAAGTATCAATATAAAGCCGTCCGGCAAACCATTGATGCGTTTTTTTTAATTCGTAATAATTGCTTTTCGACAAATTGCCGGGATTATGTCTTTCCGTCCCGTAAACATATCCGAGACTAAATTCCTGATGATTTCCTTGAGTCGGATATTGCTTATAATCCAAAGTGTTTCTATCGATGCTGATTTCCGGAAAAATATAATTGAATCGCATGTGGTCGGAAGTATCCGAAGAGCTATAATCTAAAGTTTGGAAATAACGNTCGCGTTGCATTCCTGCCGTAAATTTTAATTTTCCGGTAAAGTTTGCGCGCAAAACAACAGGCGTTCCCANTATTATTTGTCCGTATAAATCTTCTTCTTGCAAATAAGCAGGGCGTTTATCAAAATAAAATAAATCTTGCGAGCCCGAAAAATAATCGTATCGATGAGCAACAACTTTCATTTCGTAATATACAATCGGATTGGGCGATACAAAATGTTTCCACGAAGCTTGTAATCCATTATAAAACCGACCGAACATCACCCCAAAACGAGCTTCTCCGAGAGTAGAGCTAAACATATTAAACTTTCCGCCCAAGTAAACTTCATTGATAGAAGATGTCGAAAAATAACCGCCCAACATAGCGGCAAAGCGCGCTTTACGCGTCGCGTGTACCGACACATTAAACACACTGTCTTGCCAATTATAAGTTGCCGTTGGATAAAAGGTGTTTACCAAATCTGTTGAAACGACTCTAAAATAACGCCTTTTCAATGTATTATAATCAATGGGTTGCTGATTATAATCGCCAATCATTTGCTCCAGAAAAAGTTGTTGATTTTCATTAAGCGCACCGGTTACTTCAATATTTTTAAAAATTTGTTTCGGCATTTGTTGCTTAAATTGTTGGCGTTTTGCCGTCAATTCAGCAGTGGTTTCGCGACGAGAAATTCGATTTTTTATTTCATCCATTTCTGCCATTGTTTCGTCATAGCCTTTTTGTACCAAATAATTGATTTTTGAAAATTCTAATAATCCGACATTTTCACAACGAGTTTCAATTAAAACACCCCAATGAGACGGCAAATCGTAATTTGTTTCAAAAGTCAACATCGTTTCAATTTGCGATAAAATATCATCTTCGTTAGGAGGAGGAGTTGTGCCGGCTACGCATTTAGCCCCGATAATTGTAGTCGGTCGAAAATCTCGCACCATTATATCCCACGGAAAATTATTATAAAAACCGCCATCGAAAAGAATTGTACTATCTTTAGAAACCGGCTTGAAATAAAAGGGATAGGACATTGACGCGCGAATCGCAGAACCTAAATTTCCTTCACGAAGGACATATGGTTTTTTATTGATTACATCGGAAGCCAAACAGCGAAAAGGCACCATCAAGCTATCAAAATTTTCTCGCGCCACCGCATTTCCTTGTGAAAACAAGTGCAAAAACGCCAAGTCCATTTGATAAGTAGGAACAAAACTCGACGGCAATTGCGTAATCATTTTTTTATCTTTAAAGTCGAGTTTTACAGAAATCATTTCGGGTGTAGGCTCCGAACGAAAAATGTAAGTGGTATATTTTTCTTCATCCAATCCTTTGTACCACACATAAAAATCTTTTGACGATAAAAGTTTTATCATTTCGTCGGGCGTATAACCAATAGCATACAAACCGCCAATAATTGCGCCCATTGAAGTGCCGGTAATATAATCGATAGGGATATTATTTTCTTCCAACGCTTTTATAACGCCAATATGCGAAAGTCCTTTTGCGCCGCCACCGCTCAACACAAGCCCAACCGTCGATTGTTGTTCGCGAGTTGCATCCTGCGCAAATGTTGGTAACAGATAGCAAAAAGCCGACAAAAAAAGAAAAAGATATTTATACATAAAAACTAAAACCCAAAAGCAAGCATTTATTTCATTAATTTTAGTACTTTTGCGGACTAAAACATTTTTGATATGAAAACAAAGATACTAATTTTATCATTAACCGCTTTATTTTTTATGAGCTGTAATGGACAAACAAAATCATCGTTCAACCCAAGTATTTTGGGCGCTTCTCCCGAGCTAACCATCGAAACGACAAAGGGAAATATTACTATTAAATTGTACGAAGAAACACCTTTGCATCGCGACAATTTCTTGCAATTAGCTTCTACCGGCTATTACGACGGAGTTATTTTCCATCGCGTAATTGCTGGTTTTATGATTCAAACCGGCGATCCTGATTCTAAAAATCCGGAACCGGGAAAAATGTACGGAAGCGGCGGTCCGGAAGAACGTATTCCGGCAGAATTTGTAGCCGATAAAATTCACAAAAAAGGCGCATTAGCTGCTGCTCGCGACGGAAATCCCGCGAAAGCATCGTCGGGTTCACAATTTTATATTGTGCAAGGCAATGTTTACGAAACCAGCCAAGTTGACCAAATACAAGATATGAGGAAACAAGGAAAAATGCAAGACGCTTTCAATATATTTATAGAAAATCCTGCAAATGCCAATTATCTTGAACAACTTCAAACAGCACAAATGAATAATGACCAAGCGGCTTATATGAATGTTATTGCACAAATTGAACCGAAACTTAACGACATTCTTGACCTAGACGATAGTTGGAAATTAACTCCTGAACAAATTGAAGCTTACACGACTATTGGCGGCACTCCTCACCTTGATAATAACTACACCGTATTCGGCGAAGTTATCGAAGGATTGGAAATTGTTGACGCAATTGCCGCTACGCAAACAGACGGCAACGACAGACCGGTAGAAGATGTTCTTATTAAACGAATTTATCCTGCCAAGAAAAAATAAACAACCTCAACCTACTATAAAAACAAAAAACCTTGTCGTAACAACGCAAGGTTTTTTTTATGCCTACAAAACAAAATTTTAGCTTTCTTTTTCAAACTTATCCCTCTTTCGTTTCACAAAAAAAATGTATCTTTGCATTCTTATGGAACAGCTACAAACGATAAAGCAACGATTTAGTATTGTCGGAAATGCGCCGGAATTGAACCGTGCGTTAGACATTGCTCGGCAGGTAGCACCTACCGATTTGTCGGTGCTTATTACCGGAGAAAGCGGCGTCGGAAAAGAAGTTTTTTCACAAATTATACATTTATACAGCAGTCGCAAACACGGTGCATACATTGCGGTAAACTGCGGAGCTATTCCCGAAGGCACAATTGATTCCGAATTATTCGGACATGAAAAAGGTTCGTTTACCGGCGCGAATGATATGCGAAAAGGTTATTTTGAAGTTGCCGATAAAGGAACTATCTTTTTAGACGAAGTAGCTGAATTGCCTTTGGCGACACAAGTGCGTTTATTGCGCGTGTTGGAATCGGGAGAATTTTTAAAAGTCGGTTCTTCAAAAATACAAAAAACGAATGTGCGTGTAGTTGCCGCCACCAATGTAAATGTATTACAAGCCGTGCAAACAGGGCGTTTTAGAGAAGATTTATATTATCGGCTCAACACTGTTCCTATTCACATTCCGCCTTTGCGAGAACGAAAAGACGATATTTATTTGTTGTTCCGAAAATTTGCCGTTGATTTTGCCGACAAATATCACATGCCGGCAGTCGCATTGACCAACGAGGCGCAACAATTATTGATAAATTATTATTGGCCGGGAAATGTTCGTCAATTAAAAAATGTGGCAGAACAATTATCGGTTATTGAAAACAGCCGAAATATTTCAGCTGAAATATTAGAACATTATCTTCCGGCGGAAGCGATTCCGCAGCTTCCGGTGCTTTATTCCGGAAAAACCGCCGATGTAAATTTTTCTTCCGAACGCGAAATTTTGTATAAAATTTTATTCGACATGCGTCAAGATATTACCGATTTGAAAAAAGTGGTGCGCGACTTGGCTCATGGCTCTACGCCCACAGATTCAGACATTACGGTGATTCCGAAAGATTATATTACATTACCAAAAAAAGATCCTTCGAAACGATTTGAAGCTACCGATACAGAAGAAATAAAACCCGAAACACTGTCGCTACAAGAAAAAGAAGAAGAATTAATTCGGAAAGCTTTGGAAAAACATGATGGAAAACGCAAATTCGCGGCAATAGAATTAGGAATTTCCGAACGCACCTTGTATCGAAAAATCAAAGAATATAATTTAGACTAAATGAAAATTTCAAAAAATATAATTCGCTATTCCGGAATAATCTTGCTTTTATTGGCAATGAACAGTTGCCGGAGTTGTTATTCATTTAGCGGAACTTCGCTTTCTCCGGATATAAAAACCGTAAGCATCGACTTTTTTCAAAACATGGCGCCAATTGTTGTTCCCACGTTGAGCAATACTTTTACGGAAGCGTTGATTGATAAATTTCGGAAACAAACAAAATTAAATTTTGTAGATTATAACGGCGATTTAGCTTTTTCGGGAGAAATTACAGGCTACAATGTAACTTCAATCAGCGTTACGGCAAACGAAATTGCTGCGCAAAATAGATTAACCATAACGGTTAAAGTTCGCTGTGTAAACGCTATCGACGAAAAGCAAAGTTTCGACAAATCTTTCAGCGCATACGCAGATTTTGATTCCTCGCAATCGCTCGACTCTGCGCAAGACGCATTGATACAAGAAATTTTGAAAACTTTAATCGAAAATATTTTTAACGAAGCAGCTGCTAATTGGTAATGGATGCAAATAAATTTTATAAACTATTAGTTGTTCCTACAAGCGCTTCCGACCACACGTTGAAAGACTTGAAATCCTTGACCGAAACATATCCTTGGTTTGCATTGGCGCACCAATTAATCATGGAAATTTCTTTTCGGAACGAAGACGAGGATTATACAAACTATTCTACCAACGCGGCTGTGTACGCTACAAATCGCAACAATTTTTATTGGCGACTGCAAAAACCGACAGAGCAACGCTTGGACGACAATGCGGAAATTGAATTGTTTGAAGATCCGCCGATAGTAAAAACACCGAAGAAAAAACAGGTAACGGAAAAACCTGTTTCGCCTCAAGTTATCGTTGTTGGCGGAGATTATTTTTCGTCAGCCGATTTCGCACAAAATGTTATTACCAACGAAGATGATCCTATTTCGCGATTCATTGCGTCGCCGCCAAGTTTCAATCCGAATACTTCGCCGCTTATGGGAATTGAGTTGGAAGATGCGCCCGAAAAACGTTTAAATCCGTTGGATTATGTAACCGAAACATTGGCAAAAATCTATATGAGTCAGCAGCTATATGCTTTGGCAATAGACACCTATAAAAAATTAATTTTGCAAATTCCGGAAAAAAACACTTACTTTGCAGCCCAAATTAAAGAAATAAAGAAACTTAAATCATAAAAAAATGTATACAGTTACAGCCATATTACTTGTTATTGCAAGTATCTTATTAACCTTAGTAGTATTAGTTCAAAATTCTAAAGGCGGTGGATTAGCCGCTAATTTTGCAGCAGGAAATCAAGCTTTTGGTGTTCGTCAAACCGCCGATTTTTTAGAAAAAGCAACTTGGACATTAGCTATCGCTATTTTCGTATTATCATTAACTGCAACGATGCTTGCTACGAACAGACCGGAAGGAAGAGCTCCCTCGGTTATACAACAAGAATTAGAACGTGTACAACCCGGCACGCCCGATTTTTCAAATCCTATTAATCAAACACAGGAACAACCGGAAACACCGCCAACTGAATAAATTTTGGGATTTTTTTATTGCTAAAAATAGCGTATATTAGTCCGTTGAATTCAACGGACTTTTTTTATACCTTAAAATAAATTTTTATGAAAAAATTTTTTATTCTGATTCTTTTCTGCTCATTTTTATCTTGTAATTCCAACAATAATTTGCCAAAAAACACTATTGTTTACGGAGAAAAAGAAATAACAATTAAAACGGCAGCAAAAACTACTTGGGAAGAACTGATAGGCACAGATGCCGATGAAGAAAAACCTATTTTTGAAACACACCTGTTCGCATTTATGAATAAATCGGAATTAGTATCGTCATCCGAATCGAATGATATTGTGTATATCGCTATTACCAAAAATTTATTCGACAAGAAAATTGATATGCGAAATCCGGAACCATTGGAAAACGGTTCCGAAATATTGTTAGCTACGTTTATTAATGAAAAAAAAAGTGTAATATATATATTAGCCCCCGATGAAGATGGTACGAGAAGACGTCATGGGGTTATCGAAACAGGTAATTTCCAATTGGATTATAAAAATGGGAAATGCACACTAACCATAGATGCGGGGTTGAGAGACGGAACGCTGTTTTCGTGTCGTTACGAAGGAGAAATAGTAACCACAGGAGTGGAATCTATATTTCAACAATTTTTAGAACCCTAAAAAGGCAAGAGTAAAAATAATAAAAGCGCAGAAATTTCTGTGCTTTTTTTATTTTCAATACACTTCAATTTTTTCTACCTTTGTAGCCCATTTAAAAAATTGGACGCAAAAGAACTTCTACAACGTTTTGCCGAACAATTTTCTTGTCGGCAAATACATTCTCAAATCCTTGCGAATGACGGGAAAATTATATCCATACGCGGACTAAACGGCTCTGCGCAAAGCCTTGCAATAGCAGCAACTTTTACCGAACAACAATCGGTGCATGTTTTTGTTTCGACCAATCGCGAAACTGCCGAATATATGTACAACGATTTGGCTTTATGGTGCAATCCCGAACAAGTTTTTTTATTGCCGTCTTCTTTTAAACGCAGCATAGAATACGGTCAGCCCGATTCGTCTAATATTGTGTTGCGAACAACAGCGTTGAACGCGTTGCGCGGCAAGCAAGCCTGCATCATTGTTACTTATGCCGAAGCTTTAGCAGAATTAGTTACATCGCTCGAAGAAATGGAGCGCAACGCTTTACAATTGTGTAAAGGAGAAAAAATTTCGATGAATTTTTTACACGAAACACTTGTTGCCTACAATTTCGAACGTGTTGATTTTGTTACCGAGCCGGGGCAATATGCTTTACGCGGAAGCATTGTCGATGTTTTTTCGTTTGCTGACAATCGTCCGTTTCGTATCGATTTTTTTGGCGATGATGTAGAAAGCATTCGCACCTTTAATGTCAACACGCAGTTGACCGAAGAGCTGTTGGAGAAGGTGGAGATAATTTCAAATTTACAACAAACCGACACTAATTCCTCACGATTGTCTTTATTTGAATTTATCGAACAACAAGCTGTTTGGTGGTTCGAAGATTGGAATTATTTAACAGGAATTGTAGATTCACTTTGGGAAAAAGAAGAATTACATAATCGGATTTTATCGCCAAAAGCGTTGCAAACAGTGCCGCGCCAATGTTGTACTATTTTTATGAATGGGAATCAACAACGAAAACAAGAAGAAGAAAACACTATTTCCCAAACCGATGAGCCGAATTTTGCTGTTATTTCTTTTTCTACATCGCCACAACCAACCTTTAATAAAAACTTTGAACTCCTTGCGGCAGATATCCTTGAGCACGCCGAACAAAATTATACAACTTATATTTTTTCAGAAAATCCGGCACAAATCGAACGACTGAAAGCAATATTTTCGTCTATCGGAAAAGAAAATATTCCATTTGAATTTATTCCCGCCGCACCTCACGAAGGCTTTATAGACCACGAGTTACGAATATGTTGTTACACCGATCATCAACTTTTCGAACGTTATCATAGAGTAACAGTGCGCCGCGCTGTTGAAAAAAGCGAACGGCTTACATGGCAAGAACTGAGCGGCATGCAGCAAGGCGACTATATTGTTCATATCGACCACGGTGTCGGCGTTTTCGGAGGATTGGTAAAAACCGATGTGAACGGAAAAACGCAAGAAGTAATAAAATTGGTGTATCGCGACAACGATGTGTTGTTTGTCAATATTCACGGGCTACACCGCATTTCGCGCTATAAAAGTAAAGATAGCGAACCACCGAAAATTAATAAAATAGGAAGTCCTGTTTGGCAAAATTTAAAACAATCGGCTAAGCGCAAAGTAAAAGACATTGCGCGCGAATTGATTGCGCTTTACGCCAAACGCAAACACTTGGCGGGCTTTGCTTTTTCGGCTGATACCTATTTACAACACGAGCTGGAAGCATCTTTTATTTATGAAGACACTCCCGACCAATTGAAAGCGACACAAGCCGTGAAAGCCGATATGGAAGAAGCTTTTCCAATGGATAGATTAATTTGCGGCGATGTTGGTTTTGGAAAAACGGAAGTAGCTATTCGTGCAGCATTTAAAACAGCCACCGATGGCAAACAAGTAACGGTGCTTGTTCCAACAACAATTTTAGCACTACAACATTTCAAAACATTTTCTTCACGATTAGCTAATTTTCCGGTGAAAATTGATTATGTGTCGCGCTTACGTTCCACCAAACAAATAACGCAAATTTTAAAAGACACCGCCGAAGGAAAAGTGGACATTCTAATTGGCACTCATCGCTTGCTCAATAAAGAAGTAAAATTCAAAGACCTCGGTTTATTGGTGATTGACGAAGAACAAAAATTCGGCGTAGCGGCAAAAGAAAAATTGCGCCAACTAAAATATCACGTTGATACACTAGCGATGACAGCCACTCCGATTCCTCGTACTTTGCAATTTTCGCTGATGGGAGCGCGCGATTTATCGATTATCAACACGCCTCCACCGAACAGACTTCCAATTATTACCGAAATACATTCGTTCAACGAAACTATTATTCGCAATGCTATTCAATACGAAACACAACGAGGCGGACAAATATTTTTCGTACACAATCGAGTACAGGATATTCAAGCGATGGCAGATATTATTCATCGTATTTGTCCCGAAGCAACACTTTGCATCGGGCATGGACAAATGCCTCCCGAACAATTGGAAAAAGTAATTTTGGCGTTTATGAATAATGAATACGACATTTTACTTTGCACCACAATTATAGAAAACGGCTTGGATATTCCGAATGCAAACACGATTATCGTTAATCAAGCGCAAAATTTCGGATTAAGTGATTTGCACCAATTGCGCGGACGCGTTGGGCGGTCGAACCGGAAAGCGTTTTGTTATTTGTTAGCACCGCCGACAATTTCGCTTACCGACGATGCTCGCCGCCGTCTGAAAGCGATTGAAGCGTTTTCGGATTTAGGAAGTGGTTTTAATATCGCGATGCAAGATTTGGATATTCGAGGTGCCGGAAATTTATTAGGCAGCGAACAAAGCGGATTTATTGCCGACATTGGGTTCGAGACCTATCAAAGAATCTTGAATGAAGCGTTAACCGAATTACACAACGAACAAATAACAACAAGCAATTTATCGACCACAGAAAATAATGCGACACATCCGCAAATGACCGCTATCAATTGGGTTTCGGATTGCGCCATTGACACCGATATGGAAATTTTAATTCCCGATAGCTATGTAAATAATGTTTCCGAAAAATTACGATTATACAAAGAGCTTGATAACATTAGCGCCGAAGAGCAATTGCAAAAAATAATCGGCGAATTGATTGACCGATTTGGAGCATTGCCGCCCGAAACCGAACAACTCTGTAATATTGTTCGCCTACGCCGTATTGCCATTCAGCTTGGTTTTGAAAAAATTGTTTTAAAAAATAAATTAATGATTGTGTATTTTGTAAGCAATCAATTGTCGAATTATTATCGCTCACCTTTGTTTACACATATTTTACAATACATTCAAAATCATTCTAAAATATTTACGGTAAAAGAGCAAAATAACAAACTACTATTTACGGTAAAAAATATAGACACCGTACAGCAAGCTATTGATTTATTATCAAAAATGGAAAATAATGATAATTAATATTTTATCACACAAAAAGGATTATTTTTTTATTACTGAAAACATTTTTTTATAAATCCACCTCAGAACAATAAAATTTGTTACCTTTGCTCTGTTAATTTTAACAAAATTGAAACAAAAAATTAAGAAATACTTACAAATTGTTTAAAAAACATGCCACACAAAATTGTTGAATTAAAAGATGTAGTTATTCGTTTCAGCGGCGACAGCGGCGACGGAATGCAACTCACAGGTAATTTGTTCACCGACGCGGCAGCACTTTTAGGAAATGATTTCTCTACATTTCCCGATTTTCCTGCCGAAATTCGCGCCCCACAAGACACCGTAGCCGGTGTATCCGGATTCCAAGTACATATCGGTAGCGGTAATGTTTGCACACCCGGCGATTTATGCGATATTCTAATCGCCATGAATCCCGCGGCATTGAGAGCAAATGTAAAATGGGCAAAATCCACAGCAACAATCATTGTTGATGCTGATGCTTTCGAAGAAAAATCGCTCGAACGTGCCGGATTTAAAACCCAAGACCCTGTTAAGGAATTGAAAATTGAAGACCGCAACATTATTTTTGCGCCTATCTCTTCGCTCACCAAAGAAAGCTTGAAAGATAGCGGATTGGATGCAAAAGCAGTAGTGCGCAGCAAAAATATGTTTGCGTTAGGTATTTGTTTTTACCTTTTCAATCGTTCGTTAGAATCAACAAGTGCTTACTTCGAGAAAAAATTTGCGAAGAAACCGGAATTGATTGCCGCTAACAATAAAGTATTGCAAGACGGTTTTATTTATGCCGGAAATATTCACGCAATTCAAAACACGTACACCATAAAACCCGCAAAATTAGAAAAAGGAATCTATCGCAACATCAACGGAAATCAAGCTGCTGCTTGGGGTTTCATTGCTGCTTCCGAAAAATCGGGAAGACCTTTGTTTTGCGGCTCCTATCCTATTACTCCGGCTACCAGCATTCTCGAAGAATTGGCAGCCAGAAAAGATTTAGGTGTAAAAACACTTCAATGCGAAGATGAAATTGCAGGTATTTGTACAACTATTGGCGCTGCTTTTGCAGGCAATTTAGCAGTTACAACAACTTCCGGCCCGGGACTTTCGCTCAAAAGCGAAGCGATGGGTTTGGCAACAATTACCGAATTACCAATTGTTATTGTTGATGTGCAACGTAGCGGTCCATCGACCGGTATTCCTACAAAAACAGAACAAACAGATTTATATCAAGCCTTGTACGGACGCAATGGTGAATGTCCGATGATTATTATTGCATCGCACTCGCCATCGCATTGCTTCGATGCTGCTTTTTGGGCAGCAAAATTAGCGATGGAACACATGACTCCGGTCGTTTTATTATCCGAAGGATTTTTGGGTAATGGCTCTGAGCCATGGCGTGTTCCTAGCATGAAAGATTATCCGGCAATCAAAGCACCAATAGTACCCGAAGGAACAAAAGATTTTTATCCTTTTGTTCGTGACGAAAAACGATTAAGTCGTCGTTGGGCTTTACCCGGCACTCCGGGCTTAGAACATCGTATTGGCGGATTAGAAAAGAACAATGATGGTGCGGTGTCCAGCGATCCGTTAGTGCATGAACGCATGGTTGCGGAACGTGCTGAAAAAGTAGCAAGAGTAGCAGATTTTATTCCACCATTAGAAGTAATCGGCAACAAAGAAGGAGAAGTTCTCATTGTTGGTTGGGGCGGCACTTTCGGACATCTTTATACTGCCGTAAAACAATTACAAGATGATGGAAAAAGCGTAAGTCTTGCTCATTTCGATTATATCAATCCGCTACCGAAGAACACGGTTGAAGTATTCAAAAATTTTAAAAAAATAATTGTATGCGAACTCAACAGTGGTCAATTTGCCGGTTATTTGCGTGACAAACATCAACAATTCCACTATCACCAATGCAATAAAGTGCAAGGACAACCGTTTATGGTTTCGGAAGTGGTAGATGCCGTAAATAAACTTTTATAAATCATTTCAATTATTCAGTATTATGAAATATACACCTCAAGATTTTAAAAGTAATCAAGAAGTAAAATGGTGTCCCGGTTGTGGCGACTTTTCTATATTAGCCGCCGTACAACGCGCATTTCCCACCATTTGCGAAGATCTCGGCTACACAAAAGAACGTTTTGTTTTTGTGTCAGGAATCGGTTGTGCTTCGCGCTTTCCATACTACATGGACACTTACGGATTTCACGGAATTCATGGTCGTGCAGCAGCTATAGCAACCGGTGTAAAAGTGGCAAATCCGCAACTTACGGTATGGCAAATCAGTGGCGACGGCGATGCTTTGGCTATTGGCGGAAATCACTTTATACACGCTATTCGCAGAAATATCGATATCAATATTTTGTTGCACAACAATCAAATTTACGGTTTAACAAAAGGACAATATTCTCCGACTTCAAAATTAGGAAAAGTGACAAAAACTTCTCCTTTCGGAACCGTTGAACATCCTTTCAATCCGGGAGAATTGGTGTTGGGTGCTCGTGGAACTTTCTTCGCTCGCTCCATTGATGCAGAAGTAAAATTAACCGAAGAAATAATAATTGCTTCGGCAAAACATGATGGTGCTGCTGTTACCGAAATTTTACAAAACTGTGTTATTTTTAACGATAAAACACATGCCGAAATTACAGACAAAGCTGTTCGTCAAGACCGCACAATTGTGCTGCGCCACGGCGAACCGATGATTTTTGGTATCAATAGAGACAAAGGATTATTGCTCGATGGATTACAATTGAAAGTTGTTCGAATCGGCGAAAAAGGAATCACCGAAAAAGATTTATTGGTACACAATGCGAAAGAAATTAATCCGGGTTTACACATGATGTTGATAAACATGCAAGGGCCTGAATATCCTGTAGCATTAGGAGTAATTCGCGCCGTAGAAGATAAAACATACAACAATAATGTGCGTGATCAAATTGCCGAAATACAAGCGAATTGCAAAATTAAATGTGTCGACGATTTGTTACGCAGTGGCACAACTTGGGAAGTGAAATAAAAAATTTGAAGTCATTCAAGAAGTTAAAATAAAAAATAATTACAATTAAAAACCAAAAATTATGAAAGCAAAAGATCTAATGGCTAGCTTAGAAAAAAGACTTGGTCATGAAAAAGAATTCTTGCAAGCAGTACACGAAGTATTGGAATCAATCGAAGAAGTGTACAACCAACATCCCGAATTTGAAAAAGCGAAAATCGCTGAACGAATGGTTGAGCCCGATCGTATTTTCACTTTCCGCGTAACTTGGCAAGACGACAAAGGCGAAGTACAAGTTAACACCGGTTATCGTGTACAATTCAACAATGCTATCGGTCCTTACAAAGGTGGTATTCGTTTCCATCCGGCTGTAACATTGTCAACTTTGAAATTCTTGGGTTTTGAACAAACATTCAAAAACGCTTTAACAACATTGCCTATGGGCGGTGGTAAAGGCGGTGCTGATTTCAATCCACAAGGAAAATCGGATGCCGAAATTATGCGTTTCTGTCAAGCATTTATCACCGAATTATGGCGCCACTTAGGCCCTGACACTGATGTTCCCGCAGGTGACATTGGAGTTGCAGGACGTGAAGTTGGTTTCATGTACGGTTATTACAAAAAATTAGCTCGCGAAAACACCGGAACTCTTACCGGCAAAGGTATGACTTGGGGCGGTTCGTTGATTCGTCCGGAAGCTACCGGTTTTGGTGCTATTTATTTCGTTGACCACATGTTGAAAACACAAAATATCGACATGAAAGGCAAAACTGTTTCCGTATCAGGTTTTGGTAACGTAGCTTGGGGAGCAGCTTTGAAAGCAACTGAATTAGGCGCAAAAGTAATCGCTATTTCAGGTCCCGATGGATACATTTTAGATGAAGCCGGTTTGAACCAAGAAAAAATTGACTACATGGTAGAATTGCGTAACAGCAACAATAACGTGGTAGCTCCTTACGAAAAGAAATTCGCAGGTTCAAAATTCTTTGCAGGTAAAAAACCTTGGGAAGTAAAAGTTGATATCGCTTGTCCTTGCGCTATTCAAAACGAATTGAACGGTGACGATGCAAAAATGTTGATTAAAAACGGCGTTACTTGCGTAGGTGAAGTTTCTAACATGGGTTGTACTCCGGAAGCTATTGCCGAGTTTGTTAAAGCTAAAGTATTGTTTGCTCCGGGTAAAGCGGTGAACGCAGGTGGAGTTGCTACTTCAGGTTTAGAAATGACTCAAAACGCAATGCACATCAGTTGGACACGCGAAGAAGTGGACAATAAATTGAAACAAATTATGGAAAGCATCCACAGTGCATGCGTGAAATATGGCACAAAAGACGGATATATCAACTATGTAAACGGAGCTAACATTGCAGGTTTCATGAAAGTGGCTCAAGCTATGTTGGAACAAGGTTTGATTTAATCACTCCTTCCTTTTATAAAACAAAAAAGCTACTCTTTTCAGAGTAGCTTTTTTGTTTAGCTATTTATAGAATTATAATCCGCTGAAAGCAACGTCGTCAAACACTAACGACGGAGTACGCCACGACGAAGTGGTGCGCGCATCGTTACCAACTTCCACCAATTTATCCCACAGTGTAAGCACATTTCCGGTAATATTCATTTCCGAAATCGGTTTTACAAGTTTCCCGTTTTCGATTAAAAATCCTTCGATACCAAAAGAAAAATCGCCTGTGCTGCTATTGCTGTTTCCGCCGTTGAAACCGGTTACCAAAATTCCTTTTTTCAATCCGGCAACTAATCCGTCGAGGTCTTTATTGCCTGTGTTGAATGTGAGAATAGACGCTCCGCTAATGGTAGGTTCTACTTTCATTTTATTCGCATTATACGAATCAATATAATAAGTGCGCAACACACCATTTTCTATTACCGTACGTTTTTTAGTAGCAACTCCTTCGTAGTCGAACCAACGACTTCCTCTTGCTTGCAAAATGTGCGGATCGTCAATCAAAGTTAATTTATCGGAAGCGATTTTCTTTCCGATTTTATCTAACAAGAAAGAATCTTTTTGCGCCAACGAATTACCATTGATTGCCGACATTATCGGAGATAACAAATTGCCGACATTCAAATTGTCCACCACCATCGTGTATTTTCCGGATTTGATTTTTTCTTGTCCGAGCTTGCGCAATGCGCGTTCCAAAGCTATTTTGCCAACTCCTTCTTTTTTCAGTTTGTCCCAAAATAGCGAACTTTCCGCCCACCACGATTCGGGGCGCGCATCGCCATCACCTTTGAGTGAAACGCTTGCATTTAATCCAAAATAAGTTTGCGCTCTTTCGCCTTCGAAACCATTGCTATCAATTAAATATGAAAAATAGCTGCTGTCGCCATATCCTGCCGAAACCGAAATAATATGCGGATCGGATTGATACACTTCTTCTACGGTTGCTTTTGCTAATTGCAGTTTTTCATCGGCTTGCAAGTTGTCGATTGTTTTGTCGAAACAAGTATCGGGCGCATCGTTGCCTTTGTAATATAAATCGGGATTGGGCAGTGTTCTGCAATCGTCTTCCGCTAAATAACGAGTCGATTCAATCGCGTTTTTAATAAATTTTTCTAACTCCGCTTTCTCTATTCTGTTGGTAGAAAAAGAGCCGTAACGACCGTCAACAAATAACGAAACCGACAAGCGATTTTCCGAAGCTTGTTGCAGTTTTTCTAATTGTTGGTCGCGGTACTCAAAAGAGCATTCTGTTCCGGCGTTTATCGAAATTCTACTTGCCGAACAGCCGTTTTTCTTGGCAAAATCCATTATATATTGTGCCAGTTCTTTATGTTTAGTCGAAATCATACGATAAAAATTGAAAAGTGATACAAATAAATTTGATAAAATTATTCTCCTCCGACAGTAAGTTTTTTCACTAATACCGAAGGTAATCCTTGCGTTACAGGCATTCCTTGTCCATCTTTTCCGCAAGTCCAAGTTCCCGGATCTACTTTCAGATTGTTCGCCACCATACTTACATCGGCAAGTGCTTTAGGCCCGTTACCAATAATATTAATGTCTTTAATCGGTTGAGTAAGTTTTCCGTTTTCAATTAAATATCCCGATTTTACAAAGAATGTGAAATCGCCTGCTCCGATTTGTACTTGCCCGTTTGTGAATGTGTCGCAATAAATTCCGTTTTTCACATTGGCAATAATATCCGCTTCCGAAACATTTCCATTTTCCATATAAGTACAACGCATACGCGGAATAGGCGCAAAGCGGAACGATTCACGACGTCCGTTTCCGGTTGACGGAATTCCATAATGTTTCGCGCTAATTCTGTCGTGCAAATAACTGGTGAGCGTGCCGTTCGTTACAATATATGTTTTTTGACTAGCAATACCTTCGTCGTCGAAATTGATAGCGCCACGGTCGCTAATATTAGTGCCGTCGTCTACAATATTGATATTGCTGTCGCAAATTTGTTTGCCTAATTTATCGGAGAAAATAGAGGTGTTTTTACGATTGAAATCCGCTTCGAAAGCATGTCCGATAGCTTCGTGCAGCAAAATTCCGGAACCTCCGGCAGCCATTACCACCGGCAATTCTCCGCCTTTCGGTTTTACCGCTAAAAACATCCGCGACGCACCTTCTACCGCTCCACGAGCAATAACTTCAACGATATCGTCCGTCAAAAATTCTGCTCCTTTGCGAAATGAGCGTCCTTCGTAATAGTTTTCTGTTTTTCCTTTATCCTCCATGATACAATATGCCGTAAGCGAAACCATTGGTTTGTAATCGTGGCAAAGTGTACCTTCCGAGTTGTAGAATAAAATATACGAAGTTTCGTCGGAAAGCGAAGCGGTTACTTTCGACACACGATTATCCAAAGCAAAACAACGGTCGTTCAATTTTTGAAGATATGGTGCTTTGTCTTTTACCGTCACTTCTTCCCACGATTTTGCAATCGGATAATAATTGGTAAAAGTTTTTTCGGACACGTTTACCACTTTCACACTACTTCCGTTTGAAGCAATGCGAGACGCTGTACGAGCCGCTTTCAACATTTCGTCCAAAGTAATGTTTTCGACATAAGCATAACCTGTTTGGTCGCCGTTAACAACACGCACACCCATGCCAAAATCAATGTCGGACGAAACACGATTCACGGCTCCATCGCGCAACGAGAGATAGTTGCTAAAAGTGTGCTCAAAAAATAAATCGGCATAGTCACCTCCATTTTCTAAGGCTGTAGTTATTACCTTTTTCAATTGACTTTCGGAAACACCGAAATGCGACAGCATCAACGCAGCTCCTTCTTTGGAGTTCGTCATGCACGATTGCAGCATACTTGGCAATATAGCCATTCCGGCTAATGCCAACCCGCCTGTTTTAAGAAAATCTCGTCGTTGCATAAATTTTTAAATTAAAAGAATTGATTTTGAAACGTTCGAAGTTAGAAAAAATTTTTGTAGTAACAATAAAAAAGCCTTGAAAATTTCAAGGCTTAATTTTGAGCGGAAAACGAGACTCGAACTCGCGACCCTAACCTTGGCAAGGTTATGCTCTACCAACTGAGCTATTTCCGCAAATAGGACTGCAAAGATAATTAGTTTTTTAAAAATGACAAAAAATATTTACACATATAAGTTAATTGTATCAGGCAATAATTCTCCTTTTGCAATGCGAATATAAGGTTCTTCGATTATTTTTATTTCCAAATTCTCTTTTTTACCGGCATTAAACAATCTATAAATGTAATAATTTGATTTATTTTCGAACATAAATATCCATTCGTTTTTTGAGATATAAAATTCGTTCTTCGAACTTGAGGGAGTTCCTTTTACTTCAATATATTTCGTTATATTATTTTCAACAACGATAAAATCATAAGGTTGATATGCTTCTTCTTTTTCGTTCATCCAAATTATTGACGAATATTTATTTAGCGATTTTAGATAATTATAAATATATTCTTCGCTCCAATGACCAATATCTATTTTGACATTATCGTCTTGTATGTTTTGAAATGATTGAGGTAAATTTTTGTTATTACAAACGTCAGAAGAAATATTATTTACTTTGACATTTGTAACATTGGCTTCTGTTGCTTTCTCTTCCGGCACAAATTTTTCTACTGATTTAACTTCTTCTTTCCTCTTGCTATTTTGTTTTTCTAGATATGCTTTTAAAATTGCATCGGCGTCTTCTATCTCAATCGGAGACTCTACAAGCGGTTTATCACCATAATCCACTAA
>JGI994J12354_10002138_pt1 | contig 19559 bp, 16 predicted proteins | sample IntmicLarv3ML3BL_FD_12354 | JGI IMG/M metagenome (IMG submission 12354)
GGGGAACACGGCCGCCACAACCACCACGCAAGCTTCCAAAGCAAATGGCATCGGCGGTTTTTTTTCCAACATTGGCGATTTTTTTGCTAGCCTTTGGAGGGGATTCCTCAGGCTGATTGGCATAAAGGCATAGCTCAAAAAAGATAACATAAACAAAAAACGCCGGTGGATTGAACAATATCCATCGGCGTTTCTCATTGCTGTGCAGCTGCGTTTTATTCAGGCAAGTCTTGCTCAGTTTCAGCGGCGGCCTTCGCCTGCTCTTTTTCCGCGATGTCATTGGTGTTGATGCTGTGGCGGAACACAACGAAGCGCTGGAAGAGATATTCCGTGACCATGTTGACGAGCATGGTGCCGCCGAGCACGAGGTATTCCACCAAGGTGGATTGCCCGTTTGTGAGCGCCGCGCCCCACCAGACGGAAAGCGGCGTAAACACCAGATAATAGCCGAAGACCTGCAGCATGGCGAGGGGCACGTTGGCTGCGCTCTTGAAGGTGAATTTGCGGTTGAAGGTGAAGTTCCAGAGGACGGAGGCGGTGAGCGCGATGAAATAGCTGGGGCCGTATTCGCTCTCGCTGTCCTTAAAAATCAGCTGCGACATCAGGGTGAAGACGAGCACCTGGATGATGCCTGCCGAGGCGGAAAACAGGCCGAACTTGACCATTTGGAGGATGTTTTCTTTTTTGGAAAGCTTTGGTTGTTCTGTGCCGCTCATGATGAAGCGCCTTCTTTCGATGGAATTAATCCGTGGATTTATGCCATCATTATAGACCTTTGGCGGGGGGATGTCAATGGGGTAAAGATAAAAAAAGTATCCCGAAAAACATATTATTTCAGATCGTTCAGCGAAACATGAATTTCACCATGTTCCTCTTCGTATTGGGCGACCGCCAACTCAACCATTCTTTCGATTTCCATGTTGATGGACCGCTTTTGTTCAGCGGCGATTACTTTAACTTTAACCATCAGAATATCATCGAGTCTCAATGAATAGGGATTGATTTGTTTTGCCATGATATCACTCCTGCACTTTTAGATATCATTAGCATATCAAAAAGATTCTATCCAAGCAAGATTCATAAAGAGTTGAATAGGCATTGACAAATGACTGTGTGCGTGATATCATAATGATGTTGTTAAGATATTAGACAGGAGGAAAACATCATGCACGACACCATTCGCAGATTACGCAAAGAAAGAGGCCTGACCCAGCAGCAGGTAGCCAATCACCTGAACATCGACCGCTCTACATATGCCTACTACGAAAGCGGCCGCACGCTGACAAATATTGATGTGATGATCAACCTGGCGCATTTTTACAAAGTGAGCTATGCGACGCTGATTGGCACGCCGGAGCCTGAGCGGTCGGATGATGCATAAAAAATGAACCCGCACTGGTTTTCAGACCAATGCGGGTTTGGTTTTTGTATGGGATATTTTGAAAAAGATGCAAAAAGCAAAGCCTGCTTATTCGTCATCAAAAGCGATTTCGTTCAGTTCGGCAAAATCCAAAAACTCCGAAAGCTTGATTTCAAGCCCCTGCGACAGCCTATGCAATGTTTTTAGGCTCGGATTTTTTGTATGTCCCTTGATGATATTATCAAGTGTGGATTGCGTCATCCCGGATAGAGTGGCAAGTTTGTTGACCGTTATATTCTTTTCGGCGCAAAAAAACATAATGCGCTTGATGATTGCTTCTGAATATGTCACTGCACTTCTCCTCCGTCAAACTTGATCGGAAGTTTAGTGTAGCATGAATTTTTGATGAACCTTAACCGCGCACGGTTGACTTTTGAGGGTTTTTATGCTACTATACGTTACAATCAACGCGCAAATCATTTATGAAAGGAAGAAATCACATGCTTGAGGAAAACATCATGCACGACACCATTCGCAGATTGCGCAAAGAAAGAGGCTTGACCCAGCAGCAGCTAGCCGATCATCTGAACATTGACCGCTCGACATACGCTTACTACGAAAGCGGCAGAACACTGACGAATATTGATGTGATCATCAACCTGGTGCATTTTTATCAGGTGAGTTATGCGACGCTGATTGGAACGCCGGAGCCTGAGCGATCGGATGATGCATAAAAAATGAACCCGCACTGGTTTTTAGACCAATGCGGGAAGTTGTTTTTTGCGTTACGCCCAGGGGTCCTCCGCCGAGGGAATTCGGATATCCGACAGCAGCTGCTGCTCCCATAGAAACCACTGCCCCGTGCTGCTCTTGAGCCGCAGGGTGATGGGACGCGGGCTGTCCGCTCCGGACGATTGCAGCAGCAGCCGTGCGTACTGCACGGGTCCGGCTGAGGATTGCGAGCTGTCCTCGCTCAACCAGCTGTGGGGATTGTCGAACACCGTGACGCGGTAGGGCCGGGCTGGCACGTAGTTGTTCTGCGGCACCGCCCCCTCAAAAAAAGAGAAGGCCTTGTAATACTTGCCTTGCAGGCGGTCCCGCATGAATTGCAGGTCGGATGGCGTCAGAGGACGCGGTCCCCGCAGAAAATTGAGCATGTCCGCAACGGCCTGCGGATTGGATTCATACGCGCACAGGGCCGCAATGGCCAGAGCCGCCGTGCCGTAGGGCGAGGCCAGGCTTGCCTGGGGCAGTGCCTGCAATTCCGCCGCGCTTTGCGGCAGCGCCTGAAATGTGACGGTTTCGCGCTTGTTGCGTAGGCTTTGATCAAGCATGGGCATTTTACTCCTTTCAATGCGGCTTCCCGCACGGGGAATACCGCTTGTTCATCATAGCGAATTTGTGTGTTTCACTGGGTCTATGCCATCGATTTATACCGTTATGATAGACCATTGGCGGGGGGATGTCAATGGGGCGGGGATAAAAAAATGCGGGGGATTTTTCTGTGAAAGTTATTGCGTTTCCGCTTGGAATGTAGTACAATAACAGACAGAGTATTGAATTTAATAAACGCTCGCTTTTTGGGAAAGAGAACATGTTTGGATTTTGCGCCGGGTTTGAATTATTGTAAGGGGGATGAAGAATGGATTGGTTAACGAGCGACGGTGTGCGCAGGGTGCTTGATTTTTTGAATAACAAAGTGGACCTTACGGTATTCGTTTTTGGCGGCTTGATTATGCTGTTCTTCTTGGTTTCTCGCCGGGCGAACGCGCGCGCCGAGGCCTCTTCTATGCCCTTGCTGCCCAAGCTGGCCCGGCGGATACTACCCCCAAAAAGGTACGGTCCTTCGCGGCCGCTGAACGACCGGCAGAAGGTTATCCGCGGGATAAGGAATGGAGCTGCCTGGCTGCTGCAAAAAACCGACTGGCTCCTGCGCGACAAACTGCGGCTGCTGCCCGACGAACAGAAGGACCACCGGTTGAATTATTTTTTTCTGCTGTTTTCCGTCTGTCTGGTGAGCCGGGGAAAGACTTTTCTTGACAAGGTTTCGGCTTCCCCAGAATTCCGCTCTAGCGGCTCTAATGAATTTTTTCTTGGAATTTTGCTTTTTTTAGTGCTGGCAATTTTGACTTTTATGATGGTTGTCTTTCTCCGAAAAAACCGGGAATTCTATCTGGACATAAGTGCATCGCTTGCTCTGTTTTATTATGCCGTCAATAAAATCGTTAGCTGTCACTATTACGGCTGCTGTTTTGGCGTCCCATGCACATGGGGGATTTATAACGAGACCATAGATACGACAGTGTTTCCTGTACAATTGCTGGAGGCTGCCGCTTTATTGATTTGCTACGCGCTCTGCGTTTTATATATGCTTTACGGAAAAACATATAAATCCGGACGCGGAACATCGTTGGCTCTTTTCCTGTTTGCTGTAACAAAATTTTTCATTGAGTTCCTGCGATACCATGGACCGGAGTATCGTGACGATGAACAGAATGTGTTATTTGGTCTTTCTGTTGTACAATTGGCAAGTATTGCCTGCGTTGTTCTTGCGATAGCCTGGCTGTTCATTCTTCCGTTGGAAAAAAAGCTGATGGATAAGCTTTGGCGATTTTTAGAAAGCCGCATAAAATGGCTGACGGCATAGCCGTGCTAGGGGTTGTTGCCGGATGTTCGCTGCACGGCAACCGGAATATGCGGTGTTTCGTAAGAAGATCCAAGGCAATAGGCGCAAGCGTTAATGACGCGCCGATGCCGTAATTTTTCCCATTGTTCGTGGAATTCAGCCGGGGCGATTGTACGCAAATCGATATAATCCTCTTTAAAGTCCGGAATGATCCCTCCTTCAACCAAAATGGAGGTGGCGCACAGATGGAGTTTCCCCTTGAAATAGGACAAGCACATTTTTGAGGCGCAAAGCTGGAACCGGCGTTTTGCCGAGCCCGGCTGCAGCTGGCCCGGAGAACTGACATCATACCAGTATCCGCCCATCAAATGGTAGAATGGTATTTCGTTTGTTTGCAGAACGGCTTTCAACTCTTCAACGCGGGGCTGAAGTTCTTTTGGGTATTTGCTTATCTTTACTGTTACGTTCGCTTCCTTCAGCGCCTTCAGCAGTTTTTCGTCCGGGATTATAGTGCCGTTTGTCAGCACGGCAATGTTCGCAGTCTTGCCTGAATCGGCGCAAATGCGGATGATTTCATGCAAATCCGGATGCATGAATGCCTCGCCGCCAGAAAAAACGAGGTTATATATATGGTCAACACAGGAAAATAGGTTCCGAAGATCATCCTTCAAAACGCTGAGCGGAATGTCGCCCATATTCTGTAAATTTCTGACTTCCGGAACCCGTGCGAAACACTTATCGCAATTGAGGGTGCATCGTGATGTAAGGCCAATCATGAGGTCGGGCAGCACGGTGCGCTTTTCTTTTATGTCGCACAGATGACGGAAAATCGCCTGTGGTGTCCGCAGGGCAACATGAAACAAGGTTTGTATCCATAACTTGCGGGACCGGGATGCGCTCATGCCATATTGATATGCAACATATTGCAGCGGTGGTATGGCGCGAAGAATGTCGATTTGAGTTTTCCAAAACAAATATTGCACGGGACCCGTCAACTTCTTGAAAAAAGAGTTCATTTCCGTCACCTTTCTTGTTATCGTTTTTGAATTAGCGCTGCTCGGCGATTGGAATCTGCGGCGATTTGCAGGTGCATCCTAAGCAGTAGGAGCAAGCGGAGAGAACACGCTTTTTTCGCAGGTTTTTCCATTGCGTCCCGAATGCGCCGGAATCAATTGCGTGGAAATCGATATAGTCTCCTTCGCAATCCGAAATAATTCCTTTTTCCGTCAAAATGGTGGTTTTGCCGCACCGATAAAGCTTGCCGCTAAAGCACATCAAACACAGTCGCAGGGCGCAGATGCCAAACCGCCGCTGCGCCGAACCCTCCTGCAATTGCTCCAAAGCGCCGGTGTCGCGCCAGAATTTTGAGCCCTGGCAGATGAAGGGAATGTTGTGAGATTGCAAAAGCTCTTTCAGTTTTTCAGCGTTTGGCTGCAACGCTTCGGAATACTTGCTAATCTGCACGGTTGCTTTTGCTTCACTGAGTGCCGCAAGAACCTGTTCAGTCGGCAAAATGGTGCCGTTTGTCAGCACCCGGATATGACCGATCTTGCCCGAGTCTGCGAGCAGCCGAATGATTTCGTCCAGGTGCGGGTGTAAAAACGCCTCGCCGCCGGTCAACTCAACAACATAAATGTGGTCAACGCAGGCGAGCAATGCCTGAATGTCATGGGCCAGCGTATCCAGCGGAACGTCCGCTTGGTTCTTGAGGTCCGGGATATGCGCCACGCACTTATCGCAGTTGAGGGTACAGCGCGTTGTGACCGCGAATTGAAGACGGGGAAGAACAACGCGTTTTTTTAGCTTGTTGCGCCAATGAAGAAGGATTGCGCGTGGTATTTTTACGGCAAGCAGGGCGAGCGTTCGGATCCAAACCCAGGGAGAAGTTGCCGACCCCATACTGAATTCTGTGAAAAAACCAAGCAGGGGCGGGCAGGCGCACAGAATACTAATCTGCGTTTTCCAAAACAAATGCACCAGGGGGTCAATTGCTTTCCGGAATATTGCCTTCATTTCTTTTCCTCTCCTCTCAAAAATTCAATCTGTATTCCTCAAAGACCAGAGGGCGCTTCATGCTGCGGCGCTGGATGTTGATGATATATTCTCCGAGCAGACCAAGGAAAATCAACTGCACACCGCCCAAAACAAACAGCCCCAGGAAGGCCAGCGCAGTCCATTTCCCAAAAATCAGGCAGACCAGTGCGCCAATAAAGCTTGCGCCCGCAATCGTCCCTCCAAGGAGCACCGCAAGCCGCGGGATTACCTTTGTATAGGTGACAAAGCCCAGCATGGCAAGGTCGTATAGTGTGAACAGATTGTTGGAGGATTTCCCCGCGCGGCGTTTTTCCTGTGTATATGGGATCGTGGTCACGCCGAGGGAGATCTCCGCCGCCATGCCGCGGGGGAACGGGTCCGGGTCGTTGAGCCTGCGCGCCACATCCAGGACGCTTTTGTCGTAAAGGCCAAAGCTCGTGAAATGCTCAATGATATCAATGCCGGACAGCTTGCGGAGGGTTTTGTAATAGGCGGTTCGCATGGCGCGCACGAGGGGGTTTTCGCGGCTCTCCGTCTTCACCATACACACAATTTTATATCCCTGCTCCCAGGCCTCCACGATGCGAGGCAGCAGCACGGGCGGGTCCTGAAAATCTGCGTTCATGCAGATGGTGCAATCGCCGGTTGTTTGCAGCGCGCCATAAAAGGACGAGTGGTTCTGCCCAAAGTTGCGCGTGTTGAAGATGGCTTTTACACGCGTGTCCCGCTCGCAGAGCTGCCGGATTTTTTCGCGCGTGCGGTCGGTCGATTTGTTGTCGATGAATACGATTTCGTAGTCATACTTCTCTTCAAGCGAGGCCAGCTGTTCCCGCAGCGCTTCATAGAGCGGCAGGACGTTTTCCTCTTCGTTGTAGGTCGGTATGCTGATGCTGATGGTTTTCATGTGCACAGGTGCTCCATATCTGTCTTCTCAATTTGATAAAACGCGTTGCTCGTGTAGCGCCCGAGCTGTACGATTGTGTCGTAATATTTCGTCATGGACGAAAGGTCCGGTTTGAACGAAAAACGCAGCCGTACCGGCTTTTTTTGGAGCGCGGCGGGGAGGCCGTCATAGAGGGCGCTGAAATACGCAGGGAAGTCATAGTCAAAATCCAAGATTTTTTCGGCAGCGCCCGGCATCAGGATGCTCTCGCGCTGGTAGCGCAGCAGCTGCGAAAGCAGCGCCGGTTCCAAATCAAACTGACGCAAGAACACCGCTGCGTCCGCATAAAACCGATCCGGTTCCAGCACGGCACGGCCAAAGAAATATTGATCCTCGAACATGCGTCCAAAGCCAAAGCCCGGGATTTCCAGGGGCGCGGCCTCCCTGCCGTGTGTCATGTCCTCAAAGTTTTGCCGCATGCGGGCCATGGCCTCGCCGGGCAGGCTCTTGGGGTGTTCCCGGCAAAAGCGCAGCAGGCGCATGTAAAAGTCCGCGTAAGAAACGAGCTGTTTCGTGTGCAAAAGCATCGCGGCCAGGCGCAGCAGGCCGTAGCCGTGCACGCTTTGCGCCAGGAGCATGAAACTGTTTGCGGTCAGCCAGTCCTCGTGCGGCATGTCCACAGTTTCGATGATTACGTCCATGTATTCGGAAATCCGCTCCGATTCCGGCGTGTCTTCCAGGGTTTGTTTATAGATTCTGCGCGTGGTTTTGATTTGATACTTGCGCAGGTAGTCGGGCGTGGCCATCAGTGCGTTGGGCAGCAGGTTGCACGGAAAGCACTGAATGCCTTCGTGCTGACCGCGGCGGTAGAGGGTATCCACGCCCGCGCAAAAGCTCTCCAGCGTCTCGCCCGGCAGACCCAGGATCAGGTCCGTGTGCGCCCGGTAGCCCGCCTGATGGCAGCGGCGGATCCACCGGGACAGCGTTTCCCCGTCGATGTTCCGGCGCCCGATGTTTTGCAGAACCTCGGGCGAAAGGCTCTGCATCGCAAAGTTCGGCCCCACCCGGTCCAGGCCGCTGCGGCTGAGTTTTTCCGCAATGCGGAACAAGCGCTCGTCCAGCACCTTGGACGTGTTATAGTTCATCAGGCGCGGGTTGCCGTTGCGTTTTTTTGCGGCGGCCAGCGCGTCCACGATCTCCTCGTCCCGGGGGAGGATGCCGAAGTTCGCGTCCGCGCAATAAATGTATTCCACCGTGTTGTTTCCGAACCATTCGATTTCGGCCAGCAGCCGCTCCATGGGGAATTGCCGGACTTTTGCCTTTTGTTGCCCCCAATCGCAGTAGGCGCAGTGGTGCGGGCAGCCGCGGTTGGTTTCCCAAACCGTGCTCCATCCGATCTGCGGATGCGCCGCGATGATGGGGTCGAAAACCCCCTCAAGATAAGGGGAAGGGAACGCCGCGACGGACGCGGCGCAGATTTCCGCGTTGGTTTGCGTGCCATGGTTTGTTTTGCAGGAAAGCCCCGGCACGGCCGTGAAATCCGGAGTGTCTTTTGCAAGCTCCTCCAGCAGCGCCTGAAAGGGAAGCTCCCCTTCGCCGTGAACCAAAAAATCCACGTAAGGCAGCTCCTCCAGCATCGTGCCGCCAGGCGGCACATTGTGCCCGCCAAAGAGGATATGGCACGCGGGGAACGCCCGCTTGACCGCCTGCGCCAGGGCTTTGTTATACTCCGTGTTCCAGCAATAGCAGGAAAAACCGACAAGGAACGGTGCCTGAATACGGGCCGCAGCGGCGCTGACCGCTTCACGGATAAACAGAATTTCACGCAGGTCGTAGCGCTCGTTGATGGCAGGTGTTTGTTTGGCGTAGGCCCAGAGCGTGCCCGCGGAATAGGGCAGGTAGGCGGTGCTCCCGCCCGTCGGAAGCTTGCGAAGGATATCCACCTGCACAAGATAGATGTTTTTTTTCACGATTGCTGCGGCTGCCCCCCTTCCGCCGGGGATAGATATGTTGTTTGATAAAACACTTTATTCGAAAAACGGCCAAGCTGTATGATCGTGTGGAAATAATTTTGCGCGGTGGAAACATCGCCTTCATAGGAAAACCGCAGATGGATCGCTCTTTTTTCCAGCGGGACCGGGCTGCCATTATATATCGCCTCAAAATAAGCGGGGAAGTCGTATTCAAAGCTGAACGTTTTTTCCTGCGCGTTTGGCATGAGGACTGCCTCACGCTGGTAGCGCAGCAGCTGCGCAAACAGCGCGGGTTCTAGAGGAAACTGCCGCAAAAACGCTGTGGCATCAGCAAAAAACTGCTCCGGCTCCATGATGGCGCGTGCAATAAAGTATTGGTCATCCGCCATGCGCCCAAAGCTGACGCCCGGAATTTCCAGAGGTTCCTGTTCCTTGCCATTCAACAGGTCTTCAAGATTTTTTTCTATGCGTTTCATGATTTCGCCAAGCAGCGTGTCTGGGCGTTGATGGCAGAAGTCCAGCAGGCGCAAATAAAAATCGGCATACGAGATAATCCGCTCCGTGTGCAGGAGCATGGCGATGAGACGAAGCAGACCAAAACTGTGCGCCCCGTCCGTGAGAAGCAAAAAATGGAAGGCGGTCATAATATCCGCATGGGACATTGTGGAGGTCTCCATCACCGTGTCGCTGTACTCCGGGACGATTCCCTCAACAGCCTCCATCGACTGATTGTGGACTCTGCGCATGACGCGAAGCTTATATTTTTCGCGGTAGGCGGGTGTTGCCAGCAGCGTGTTGGGCAGAAGCGCAAGCGGAAAAGAGCGGATGCCCTCGTGCTGCCCGAGCGCGAAAAGCTTTTCCACGCCGGCGCAGAAGCTTTGCAGCGTTTCTCCCGGCAGGCCGAGGATCAGATCGGTATGGGTTCGCCACCCCTCTTGGCGGCAGCGGCGGATCCAATACCCGAGGGTTTCGTCATCTATGTTTTTGCGCCCGATGTTGCGCAGCACTTCCGGAGACAAGCTCTGCACGGCAAGGCTCAGCCCCGTTTTATCCAGCCCGCTCTGGTGAAACTTTTTGGTGATGCGGAACATGCGCTCGTTGATTGTTTTAACCGTGTTGACGTCGAACATACGCGGGAATCCCTTGCGGGCGCGCGCCTCGGCCAACCGGTCCAGCAGCTCCTCGTCCCTTGGGAGGATGCCGAAATTCGCGTCGGCGCCGTAGACAAAAGAAACCTGGTGTTCGCTCATCCATTGGATTTCGGCCAGGAGCCGCTCCATGGAGAATTGCCGGACGGCTGCATTGTGCTGCCCCCAGTCGCAATAGGCGCAGTGGTACGGGCAGCCGCGGTTGGTTTCCCAAACGGCGCTCCAATAAATGTCCGGATGCGCGGCGACAATCGGATCAAACAGCCCTTCCAGATAGGGGGAAGGACTGTCTGCGACAGAGACGAGAGCGGTTTCGGCATTGGTTGCCGTGCCACCGTCCGTTCGGTATGAAAGGCCGGGCACGGCAGAAACATCCGGCGTGTCCTTGGCAAGCTCCTCCAGCAGCGCCCGGAACGGGATCTCACCTTCCCCGTGGAGCAAGTAATCAATATAGGGGAACTCATCCAGCATCGCGCCGCCGGGCGGCACGTTGTGCCCGCCAAAGAGGATTTGACATGAAGGAAAGGCCCGCTTGACGGCCTCCGCGAGCACCTTATTATATTCCGTGTTCCAAATATAGCAGGAAAAGCCCACCAAGAACGGCACTTCCATATGGGCAACTACATCGTCAATGGGGTCGCGCATAAAGAGCAGCTCGGCCAATGTGTAGGTATCCTGAACCAGCGCGGACTGTTTGGCGTATGCCCACAGTACCCCCACGGCATAGGGCAGATAAACGGTGGTGTGCGTTGGAAACTTGCGCAGCGTATCCACCTGCACAAGATAAATATTACGTTGCTTCATATGCACCCTCCCTCCGGTTTATTATACCATACGGCCAAATTGTTTGCAAGTGCAAAATAAGGCTATCTCCATTCCGGCGCGAACTTCTCCGAAACCTGAATAAATGAACGGCGGTTGTTCCAGCTGCAATGCGAAGACTGGTAGCAGCCGCGGCAGCCGGCGCTCATTTCGTCTGTATTCACTGTTTTGCGGTGCCGGATATACGCCTCGTGGTTCCACATGTCCATAAAGCGCGCGCCGGGGTCAAACCGGAACAGCTGCTCCGCCGTTGACATGCACGGCCGGACAAACCCATCCGACCCCAGGAAGAAATCGCGGTACGGCGCAAAGCACGGCCGGTGCGGCAGATCCCCCGCGGGATCCATGCCCTGCACATACGGCAGCTTGAGCACGACGCCGAGCTCATTGGCGCGTTCCTCTGCTTTTAAAAACAGTTCCGCCGTCTCGTCCTGGCTGTCCCACAGGGTTTCGTGCAGCATGCTTTGATGAAACACCGTAAAATAGACCACCTTCAGCTCGTCCAGGCCCACGTCCGCCGTCATTTCCACCATTTGGACAAGCTCGTTCAAATTGCTCTTCATCGCGCAAAATACATAATTGATGTACGGGTAGGCGAGGTGCTCCGCCCGTTTTCTGCGGACGATATCCCGCAGGCTGGCATTGATCTGTTCCAGATCGGAGCCGGCTCGGATTCTGTTGTTGGTTTCCGGCTTTGCGCCGTCCGCGCTCACCGCGAACACATCTACCTCGTTTTCAAAAATTGCGTCCGCGAGCAAATGCAGGCGCATGCCGTTTGTGCAGAAGTATGCTCTGGCACCGTGCCGGTGGATCACGCGCAGCATTTTCTCAAAGTCCGGGTGGATTGTCGGCTCCCCCCAGCCCATCAGCGTGACCTCCTCCACGGTATCGAACAGCGGCTCCAACGCATAAAACCAGTGCATATCCAGGCACGTTGTATGGAATTCCGCCGCGCTGCGCCCGCACATCGCGCAATGCAGGTTGCAGCCGTTGGTGAGCTCCAGCACAATGCGCCGGGGCAGCGAGGCAAGAACCGGCTCACCGCGCTCCAGCTCCAAAAGATTCAATTCGCTGTTTTTTTGCTGTGCCGCTGTCAGCGGCCTGCCGGAGAACAGCGTTTTGGTTTTTGCTCTGGCGATCATACTTCCCTCCCTGCGGCCCATTCTGCCGTTAATTTTACCCCTTCCTCAAAAGAAACCGCGGGCCGGAAGCCCGTGTCGCGCAGGAGCGCGCTGATATCCGCCTCCAGCCGCATGGGCTGTCCGGCGGGGTACGGCAGTTCGCCCAGGCCAAGCGCCATGCCGGGACGCAGAACGTCGCGGGCGGCGAGGATATAGTCTCTCAAAAAGCGCGGCTGTCCGCTGGCCAGAGGATACACCGTGCCGTCCCGGCCGTGCAGCGCCAGCAGATACAGCGCCCTTGCCGCGTCGCCGCTATAAAGATAATCCCAGCACTGCTCGCCCGCCGTAAAGGACATGCGCTCGTTGCTGAGCAGCGAACGAATACAGGACATCATCATGGTGCCGGGGTTGTCGCCGGGGCCGTAGGCGCTGAGCAGCCGCGCCCAAATATGCCGGACGCCATGCTGTTTGCACGCAGTGCGGGAAAGCCCTCCGGCGGCCAGCTTTGCGATGCCGTACCCGCTTTCCGGTCGACAGGGGGTGGTTTCCGTCAGCACGCCGTCCGCGGGGCCGTATTCGGCCTGGGAGCCCGCGCCCACAAAAACACCGCAGCCCAGCCGGGCCGCAAGGTCCGCGGCATCCAGCGTGTGCCGGATGTTATCGCTCTGCAGGGTCGTGTTATCCCGGCCCGGCCCAAAGGTGCCCGCCCAACCAAAGTGGAACAATGCATCGCAGGGGCTGAGATACCCGGCCTGCAGCGTGTGAAACTCCGCCAGAGCGCATGGAACGATTTTTGTGCTTGGCGAGGGGCAAAGCTGCTCCAGCCGGGGGGAATTTGGACGGACGAGCAGGGTGACGGCGACGCCTTCGCTTGCCAAAAGCCGCTCCAGGGCCATGGCCAGCATGCCCGTGCCGCCGGTGATGATGGCGCCGGTCACAGCGATTCCTCCATGGGCGGGATGATCATATTGCCCAGCAGCTCTTCCCGCGGGAGGAAGGGCGCGAGGTCTTCGAGCGGAGGGGAATAGAGCGTGCCGTCGGGCAGGCGTTTGGTGGCGGACTTTGGCTCGAACACCTGCGTATGCGATACCACGACTTCGCACAGAAAAAAGGAGGGCTGCGCCAGCACGCGGTCCAGCAGATGCATCTCCGCGTTTGTTCCGATGCGGAAATAGGGGATGCCGTAAGCGGCCGCCAGACGTTCCAGATCCGGGAAGGACAGATCCCCGCTTTCCGCGCCGACGCCCACATGGCCGTGCTCCGGAAAGAGGTTGTCCTGCGTCTGCCGCATGGAGTGGTAGCCCCCGTTGTTGATGACGAACAGCTTGACGGGCAGCTTGTGGTGCACGATGGTCTGGAGCTCCTGCAGGTTCATCTGCAGGCTGCCCTCGCCGGTGATCAGGACGATTTCCTCGCCTTGCCGCGCAAAGCAAAGGCCGATGGCGGCGGGAAGATCGTAGCCCATGGTGGCCGCGCCCGATTGGATGACGAAGCGCTGACCCTGTTTGATCTCGAAGGCCTGGCTGCCCACCACGCAGGCGGAGCCGTTGCCGACGACCACCTGCCGGCCATCCGGCAGACGGCGGCTGAGCTCCTTGATGAAGCAATAGACGTTGGCTTGTTCCGCCGGTTCATAGTGCCGCGGCAGCACAACGGGGTATTTGCGCTTCCAGCGGCGGCAGCTATCCAGCCAATCGGCTCCGTTGAAGAGCGGCGCTTTTTGCCTGGGGAGCGCCCGCAGGAGCGCCCGCAAAAAATCGTTCACGTCGGCGTGGATGGGCAGATCAATTTGAATCGAAGGCTTGCGCAGCTCGGCGGGGTCGATGTCCGCCATGATTTTGTATGCGGCCCGCGCCCAGCTGTTCCAATTGTAGCCAACCTGCCGGATGCTCAGACGATTGCCCACCGCAAGGAGCAAATCGCAGTTTTGCACGGCGAAATTCCCGGCGCGGTCGCCCATGATGCCGCCGCGTCCCGTATACAGCGGATGCTCGTCCCACAAAAGATCGATGCTGTTCCAGCAAGTGACCACCGGGATATTCAGGGCCTTGACAGCCCGCAAAAACAAATCATAGCTGCCGGAGCCCCGGATGGCGCTGCCCGCGTAAAGCACGGGTCTCTGCGCGGTTCTTATTTTTTCGAGCACGGCAAGCGCCGTTTCGTCCGAAACGGGGGAAGGGAGCATAGCGGCGTCTTGCACCGGGTCGTAGCCCGGCAGCAGATCGGGGTCAATCATGGCGCTTTGCACGTCAAGCGGGATATCCAGCCAGCAGGGGCCGGGTCTTCCGGTGCGCGCAAGATACAGCGCCTTTTCCAGGCAATATTTAATCCGCGTGGGATTGGTGACCATTTCGCAGTATTTCGTCATCGCGGAAACGGCACGGGTGATATCATACTCTTGGTCGCCCATGGCACGCAGCGGGAGCCCCGTGCTCCTGGCACAGGTTTCGCACCGCACCTGCCCGGAAATCACGAGCATGGGGATGCTGTCGAGCCATCCGCAGAGCACGCCGGTGACGGCGTTTGTCCCTCCAGGCCCGCTGGTTACACACACGGCGGCGATGTTGTTTTCTGCCCGGGCATAGGCCTCGGCAGCGATGGCGCAGGCTTGCTCGTGGTGGAAATATGCCGCCCGCAGCTTGCCGGAATGCCCCAACGCGTCGTTGAGGTACATGGCGCCCCCGCCCACGACGTTGAACACGTCCGTGATGCCGTTTGCGGCAAGGAACTCCGCGATGAAATTGGCCAGCCGGACGTTCATAAAATCCTCTTTCGTTCGAAAACTTGTTTTTATAGTTCATTTACTATAGCTACTATACCATCTATCCGGTTGAGCAAAAATGCCAAAACCCTTAATAGCCTTGAATCCTGTTTGCATCAAGGAGTTCAAGACTATCAATGGTTTCAGGAATTGCCTGAAAGTGGTGGAGATGGCGGCAATCGAAACCGCGTCCGAAAATCCATCCGCAAGGTGTTCTACGAGCGTAGCCGGTTGTTGGGATTCCCCCCACGCGCCGTCAACAGGCAAACAGCGCGCTTCGGTAGCCGTGTATATTCATGATGGAGGGCAAGGCGTCCCGTCCATGCACGTGCCCTGCTCATTGGCGCCCTGACCCAGGCCGCAGGCCTCCCGGGAAGGACGGCTGCTACCGGTTAAGGTTACGCAGCGAGAAGTTGATAATCGTTGTCGTTTAATTAATAAACTGCGGCTTGTTATAGCGGGTCCGCGCCGCTGCTCGCTTGCCAGGCTTCAAAATCCCCGTCGAAATCCTTTCATCCCCGGATATAAATAAGAACTTGCGCACAAGGGTTGAATTCAAGTTCTATTACTTAGTATAGCCGATTTTTTGCGTGAGGTCAAGAGGAAATTCAAAGTTTCCTCTCAAAAAAATCAAAGTTTTCCCGGCAAAAGCGCCTGCTTTCCGGAAAATAATCTATTTTCCTTCCCGCATGCCGCGCTCCGCGTCCCGCTGGGCATCGCGCTTTGCGGTGGCGTCGCGCTTGTCGTAAAGCTTTTTGCCCTTGCACAGGCCGATTTGCAGCTTGGCGCGGCCGTTTTTGAAGTAGAGAGACAGCGGGATGATCGCCAGCCCCTGCTGCCCCACCTCGCCGAACAACCGCATGATTTCGCGCTTGTGCAGCAGAAGTTTGCGCGGGCGCACGGGGTCGCCGTTGAAAATATTGCCGTGGTCATACGGCGTGATGTGCATGCCGTTGACGAACATCTCGCCGTTTTTCACGGAGCAGTGGCTGTCCTTCAGGCTCACGCGGCCCTGCCGCAGAGACTTCACCTCGGTGCCGTGCAGAGCAATGCCCGCCTCGAATTCTTCCAAAACGAAGTAATCGTGCCAGGCCTTTTTATTTTTTGCGACGGGAATAATCGCCGCTTTTTTCTCCTCCGGCATTCCGCATGCCCTCTTTTCATTGAAACAAATATATTATATAGGGCATATTGCTGCCCTGCATTGGTATTATAACATAGATTGGCCGTATATGGCAAGGTTTATCTTCGATTTATCTTTGGCGCTTGTTGCCCGAATGAAACGTTATAGTTAACTTTTCATGAATTTTTGGCATTTGCACTTGCAAATTTGTACGAGAGGCTGTATAATCAAACAACGGCATATTAATAACTTGAAGGAGGATACTGCGTTGGAAGATAATAACATCCCAATGGATGAACAGTACAGCGGGGAAAAGAAGAAGTTTCCGGTGAAAATCGTCATTATCGTTTTGGTTGCGGTTGTGTTGGTTGCGGCGGTTGTGGTGCTTGGCATTTTTGTAATCAAGCCCAGGATGGCACTCAGCAGCGCGACAAAACTGGCGGAAAGCGGCGACGCGGCGGCGGCGTACGAAGCGCTTGACCGCATGGCGCTTGAGGATGCCCTGCTGCGCAAACAGGAGATTCAGGAAGACGTGTTCGCCACCCGCAAAACAGCGGAGCTCAAGTTCGGCAAGTATGACTGGATTGTGCTGGAGGAGCGCGACGGCAAGGCGCTGGTCATCACGAAGAATATCATTTCGCAGCAGGTGTATCACGGCACGCTGCAAGATATCACGTGGGAAGACTGCTCCCTGCGCGCATACCTCAACGGAACGTTTTTGAATGAATTTTCCGCAGAAGAAAAAGCGCGCATCGTGGCAACCCAGAACAAGAACACCAGCAACCCCCAGTATAACGTGAAAAACGGCAAGAACACCAAGGACAGCATCTTCCTGCTTTCGCTGGAAGAAGCCAACCTCTACTTCAAGGACAACGCCTCCCGTGCGGCGATGTTCCAGCATTCCTACGGCTGGTGGTGGCTGCGCTCCGCCGGGATGTACGAGAATCTGGCGGCGATGGTCACCAGCGACGGCACCATTGCCTATACCGGCAGCGGCGTGAACTATGCTAACCGCGGCCTCCGCCCGGCGATGTGGATCAAGATGCCGTAAATTTGCCGAAAAATGTAACAAAAAACAGCACCGAGCCGTATACTGGTTTGGTGTTGTTTTTTACTTGGGTGCACAAATTTCACTGAAAAAAAGTTTTACAGGATGAAATTTTATAAAAAAAGCTATTGACAATATCATCGGGTTGTATTATACTTATGAAGAAAAGTTGTAATTTTCAATAACAACTACATTTTTGTATGGGAGGAAGCAAAATGAAAATAACCCAAAACCCCGCCCAAAGGTTCCGATGGGCGAAACGTTCGCTCAGCATCGTGTTAAGCACCGCGATGCTGTTAACTGCCCTTGTCGTTGGCTTGGTGCCGGCGTCAGCAGGTCTGATTATTGAAGAAGCGGTGAGAGGCCCGGATCCAATCGTCTTTGTTGTGCCGGAGACTGTTTATATGACGCCGAAGCAGTCGGGATCAACGGCGCCGCAGTATTTTCTGAACAACAATCTGGACGGCACGGCAATCACAGATCCGGATTTCACAGGTACGAATCCGGATCCGGCAAAGAATCCGAATAAAGCCATCTTCCACATTCAGGTGCCGGACGCCGCAAGCTATGCGCTGTATTTCAATGGCAGTGCCTCGCCAAATCTTTCTTGGACGCCGACGAACCCGGGCGATCCTTGGGATTTTGAGCTGACTGCGGCGCAGTGTTCTTTCATGGATACCGCCAATCCGGCAGCGCAGGGCTCGGGTACACCGAAGGAATGGAGACTCGAGGCAACCGTGTTCACCGAACAAAAAAGCTATTACAACTACACCACCTTCTACCAGCCGGTGTGGGTGCCGTCAGTTCATGGCGTTGGATGGAACCGCAAAAACAGCAGCGGCTGCAACCCCAACAGAGGACCGCAGTACGACAGTGTGTCATGGATTGCGGGCCTGCATGCCAACTGGGAAGGGAATAAAGTTCATAATGCCGACGAGGGCGACGAAGCCATGAAAACAAACGACTGGACCAACGGGTGCAGCCTGTTAGGACCCACCGGAAGGATTGCAGATCCGACCGCAACCTCGAATACCTACTTCAAGAAAATAGCGCCGCTGCTGGGTATTGTTGAGCGCACAACAGACGGCGGCTATGGGTATATGGGCGGCTTGACCCACGCCACCACCAACCCCGGTTATAAGGCGGAAGGTACCAACGTGTATGGCGGGGATCGCACAGGAATATCTTCGGGCCGCCAAGACGTGACCGACGATAATCTGCTGATTATGACACCGCCGGGTCGTGATACGAACAACAACAATGGTTGGGGCAGACTGCATATTGACACGTCCCGCCATTCGCATTTCGGCAGCATCCCGAATTTTTCCCTGGGGATGATGTCAGCATGGATTGCAAATGGTTCTGATAACATCATAAAGGCCAACTCGGCTGCTAAATATACGATCTCGGCGTATGAGGGCGATATAACCAATACGAATAACATCCCCACCAGTCAATTTACTAATGTGGCCCCTGACAAATATCACGCTTATAGCACGTCAGATTCCTCGTATCGTACAGACACGACGCCGGCAAGTCTGAGCGGAATTGATGTACCGACGGACCGTGACTATATCATGTTTTTCACAAATGAACAGATGTATGGCGGTGCCAACAACCAATGGATGAAGCGCTTGATGACCCTGCGCATTTATACCCCGCACTCGGACAAATCTGACATGCGCAAAAGAATAGACGCAGTGATTCGCAAAGCCGGATACGGAACCCAGGATTACAGAGACGCGCTCAGAGCGGCGATGGCAAACCTGGGCAATCCGGCGGTAGGGCCAGATATGAATCTGGTTAAGAAGCTGGAACAAAAGGTTGCTGCCTGGCCGCCTTCTGTCACGACTCAGAAGTATCAATTCAATGACATTAACGCAACCCCCAATGTGACGGTGACGGCCGACGGAACTGAGGCGCCGTTTATTGCTCCGGCAAACTCGGACACCGGTGCGGTCTATAAGACCGGCGATTACAGCATCACCGCCGATGGGAGGACACCCCTCTGGGGCGCGGTAACCGCGGTGCGGGATTATTTCGTGGGATATAAATATACCGGCATGACCGTTCAGTATCACGATAGAGGCGTGTGGGATACCCCTGTTCTGTATCCCAGCGATACTACAGTACGGCGGGCTATGGTCACCGGTGCCGTGAGGATTGTTTACATTTACGACCCGATTCCTTACACAATCAAATTTGACGGGAATGGCGGAACAGAGGTTACGCCGGGCTCAATGGGCAATACCGCGATTTCCTTCAACGAGCGTCAACTGCTGAAGCCGAACGATTTCGAAAAGCCGGGCTATGATTTCGCGGGCTGGTCAACGGAGAAGAACGGCACGCCGATTTATGACAACGGGGATCCTGTGATCAATCTGACCCTGAACCCGAAGGAGAACGGCACCACGGCAGTGACCCTCTATGCGTGCTGGACGCTGAAAGCTGACATCAACGTGGTCTTTGATGCGAATGGCGGCACCCTTACGGGGATATCGTCCAAGATGGTTCAGTTTGACGCCAAGTACGGCGATCCGGAACCCGCACCAAGCCCACCGAATACGAAGCCCGGACTGTCAACTGCCGAGCGCCCAGGTTATGTATTCGACGGTTGGTGGGATACCGTGGGCGGCAATGTGAAGCAGATAACCGCCGCG
>JGI994J12354_10002139_pt1 | contig 19556 bp, 16 predicted proteins | sample IntmicLarv3ML3BL_FD_12354 | JGI IMG/M metagenome (IMG submission 12354)
AAAAGAAGTGGGCTTGCTTGAAACGCACTTTGCGCAGCATATTACATCAATTTGATTCGCTCGACCTTGCTATTGAATACACTTTCCAAGTTAATTGACTATATAACTCAACATTTTTGAGAGCATTGTTGGAAATTGTTTTTGCAGCAATTTCCGCAGCTACCGGAACAGTTGCTGAAATCCGAGCAATGACCGTGCGGTCGGTGATCTCAAACAGACTTGATTCAGCAATCTCATTTGTTGCGAGTATACGCTCTATAGGTATAGATATTCCACTTGCTTGATCTCTCATAATCGCAAGTGTTTCCGATGTTTCTGGACTAAATTTCACAATATCCAAAATGCTATTTCCGTTGTTAGCTTTTTTTCTGAAATGAACAGTTAAAATAACAACCAGGGCAACGAGTGTTACTATAGCCCCCACTGCCAGAAAAGTATCCACTCTTTACCCTCCCAATAGTGCTTGGTCATAGCTGAACAGCACTTCGTTGATCTCGAACACATCGTATTTACCATTTGCGATAAAATACTCCACTATCACGTCAAACTTACGGCTGTGAGACAATGCAAATCCTGCACGGCTGAGCAAATCCTCGGTTTGCTTGAGGGTAAGCTCCAATGCAACAGCGAATGCAAGTACGGTTGGCTTACTCGGTGCATAGTGAGGATTGCTACGAATCTTACTGAACAGGCGGCGGTCGATGTTAGCACGCTTAATAGATGTCCGCATCGTTCTTGCCGCTATTATCAATCAATCGCAAAAGCGTAGCAGCGAACGGTTCATCAAGCTTGCCGATAATATCTTCAAGCCGCATTGGAGCTGCGGCTTTCTCTGCCATTTGCGGAAGTGGCATGCTCAACTTCACAAGCTCGTCTGCTTCAAGTGCTTCGTCAAGAGCCTGCCGCTCTGCATAAAGCAATTCGCGCCGTGAAGTGCGATGTCGTTCTGCATAGTGCTCATCTATGTAGCTCTCTACCGCACCGAGGAGTTCCTGGCTGACCGAAAAAGCCGCCTTATCAAACACCACAAGCGAAACACTAATATCGTGTTCGGCGATAAAATCTCGAATGGCCGTGGTGGCAACACGAAGGGCTTCATCTTTTGGATACCCATAGATGCCGCTTGAGATCAGCGGGAACGCAATGCTCTCGCAGTCATTTTCGACTGCTCGTTTCAGTGCGTTGGTATAAACGGCTCGCAGAAAAGTTTCACTTTCCTCCGGACTATGGCGGCGATATACAGGTCCGGCGGCATGAATAACATACTTGGAAGTCAGGGCAAAGCCCGGAGTGATAACCGCGTCACCTGTTTTTATCGGCGCAAGAGGAGCGCAGGCGGCTTGAAGCTCCCGCGCGCCTGCTGCCTTAAATATAGCTCCGCAAACGCCGCTGCCCATTGCAAGGCCGGTATTTGCGGCGTTGACAATGGCATCGACATTCATTTGGGTTATATCATTACGCACTATGGTAAAGGGCACTGCAGCTTACCTCACTTCCGTCAATATTTGTTCAAATGCGGTTTCGAAGCGCATATCATCATCTTTTGTCCGCCTAGCGGGTCCTTTGGTTCTACCGCCGCCACTGCGTATTTTTTCGCCAATATAGCGCTGCATCAACAACTCGTCCATATTTGCATCAGTGAAGATAAGGCCATTTTGATTGATGGCCCTTGCACCTTTACCAATGACCATTGCGGCGAGTCCGTAATCCTGTGTCACTACAATATCATCGCAAGTCAGCAGTCCCATTAAAGCGTAATCAACACTGTCCGCTTGCTTGTCCACGGTGATGATTGTACTGTAGCCGTCGTTTAGCTCGTGGGATGTATCTATAAGCATTGTGACGGGAATGTTCTTGCTTTTCGCAACGCGGACGATGATCTGTTTCACCGGGCAGGCATCGGCATCAACTAATATTCGCATTTAGTAATCCTCGCAAAACTCAAAATGATAGGTCTTGCCATTCCAAGTAAAACCATTCGCTTCAAGAGAACGATTAGAAGCGATATTCTCGCGCTCCGGCTCCACGATCACCGTTTTCACTCCTCGTTTGAACAGCATGTCCAGCATCTGACGAATCATTTCTTTTCCAAAACCGCGCCCAAGGTATTCTGGCTCGCCGATGAGATAATCAATACTAAAAATCGCACCCTGTACCTTGCCAATTTTCGGTTCATCGTTCCATACTTCATGCTCCTGGGCAAAATAAGTATCGTAGTACTGGCAAAACCCGATTGGAACATCGTCTACCTCGGCAAGAAAGTGAGTAAGGAAGGAGAATTCGCCATGACGTTCTCGCAGTTCATTCAACCAGTGGTCGGGGTGCTTGTACCATTCTGCTACGTGGGGCATGTGCAGCCAGCGTTCTATGAGGGCAATGTCATTTTCGCAAAAGAGACGTAGGTTCACTTGGATTTTCTCACTTTCGGTTTTTTCAAATCAAAACTATACAGTGTGATCAGTATATTAGCCTCGGTCGGATTTTCCATTCATGCAATTCAGGCGACCAATATCCCGCCCATTCCTTTGTTTCGGCATGCTCCGGATGATTGGGGTTAAGCATGATTTCACGAAAATCAATAAATCCGCCCACACCGCCGACTTCCTCCGGTGGTGTCTGACCGCTTGATTCCAACAGGTAAGGCGAGTCATCGTTATACTCATCAATAATCCGCACAAGTTTGATTTCGTGTTCCCAATTATCGCCCATATCATAAGTGTAGCAAATATGACTGTGCACCGGCAGATACCCCGATAGTCTGTGCCCATCGAGTAATACTGCGTTAGCATCGTATGACAAGCTTTCTTCATTCGGGACAAGGCGGGTGCATAGTTCGCCAGTCTTATTATCGTATACAGTAAAATCGAATAGGTGATAGTTCTTCCAATCATAGACTTCCTGCAACACCTCGTGAAGTCTTTGGAATCCGATGTCCGCGGGAACAATAACGCGGCGAATTGCTTTGTATATCTCTAAATCAAGAGTAACAAGAAGTTCAAACGCACGATATTTATAAATGGGTTGACAGGTGAGTTTCGAGAGCGCTTCAATCATTTTGTTAGCAGGTATAAAACTGTCATCATGAGTATTGCTATAATTGACAGGGTGTCTACTTACAGTGCGCCCTAATGTATCCTCGAATTTGAGTTTTCCTCTGGATTCGTTGATGGTACGTCCGACAACAAAAGCGGCCTCCAGCCCTTGGTGATTCACCTGTGCCGTCATCTTACGATCGTGGTTAGAGGTGAAAGTGATGCCACCCGCCTGTCTCAAATATTCATCCACGAGTTCTTGGTTGAGATTCATTTCAAGCAGAGTGTTTTTAATGGCGGCAGACATCTTAGCGTCTATGCCCTTAAACTGATTGCGTTTTATTCCATAAATCGTAACAGTGAATCGGGTGGCGTGATTCACCATGACAACCATATCTTCCTTGCGCCTATCGAAGGTGTTCACCCAATTTGCTGTCCAACAGAAAATCGGATTTGCGGATTCATCGGTATCGGCTGGTTTTATGTCCATTGCCGTGGCAAGCTTTTTTGTAAGAGATATTTGCATATTGATCACCTCATATTTTACGGCTTCGCCTTGTCTGCAAATAGCACACCGTCCAAATGATCGATTTCGTGGCAATACGTAGCCGCGAGAAAGTCGCTGCCGCTGACGGTTATCGCATTACCGTTACGGTCAAACGCCGTCACAATAACGCTTTTCGGACGAGTGACAGTTCCTCGCGGCGCACCGCGTGCGATGGAACTCTCAAGCACTTCCTGAGTTTCCACGCTTTCTTCGATGATGGTTGGGTTTATCAGTTCAATAACGCCGCTGTCATCGTTCACAATGACAACACGCCGCAAAATACCAACGTGAACTGCTGCACAACCATAGCCACCGACCTTTTCAAGTGTTTCGCGCATATCGTCGAGTAGAGCCCACAGACGTTCATCGAACTTCTCAACCTCACGGCTTTTCTTACGGAAAAGCGGGTCATTCCACTCGGTCAAACTGCGTATTCCCATATCAACTCACCTCAAATGCATTTACGCTTGCTCAGTTTGTCCGGCATATTCAAATCGCATCGCAATCTTTCCATCGACCTCTATAGAGTTATCCCACATAGACAGCGGACGGACCCAAGTGCCTTGCTCGCCGTAAAGAGCCTTATAGATGACCATGTCCTCAAGCGTTTCACTATGTTTCGCGAAGCCGACGACCTCGTATTGATGGCCTTTGTAGTGACGGTAAATGTCTAATGGAATTGGATTCATGCGAGTTCCTCCACAATTCGATCCACATAGGCAAGCCTGCCATTACCAAGGGTAGCGTAGTAGTTTGCATGCTTTCTACAGGCGTCCAGTGCTTTTTTGAACACATCCTCGCCGTAATCCAGGCGAATATGCTCCAGAAAATATCGGGTTGCATATTCGTTCAGTGTACGGGTGTAGGATTCACCATCCATCATATAGAGCAAATCACTGATATAATCAGAGGCCGAGCCGGAAGCCATGCTGGTCAGTCGGACGATCTCGTCACGTCCTTCGGTTCGCCCCAATTGCCCTTCGTAAACCTTTTTAGCAATCTCATAAGCGGCAACTGTCATTTGCGGCGTAATTTTTCCATATGATGGCGACTCTTCGGGCGCAAATCCTTCGGGATCGACTGCTTGCAAAGTTGCCTGTAATTTATCGAACTGAGCAATCAACCAGTCAAAATGCTTTTTATAGAGTGCCGGGTTATGAATGTCTGCATCCACAGAGTGCAGGATTCGCTTTGCAACGCTTTTCTCACGGCTGGTATACCATTCAAGGGCAGAGCCATACGTTATTTCGATTTCTTCTTTGTGGGAATCCAAGCGCGAAAAATCCTCTGGTTTGTAAACATAAAGGCCGATGCGCAGAGTTTTCTTGCGCACAAGCTGGAAAAAGACATGATAAGCCCGGCTATTAATTGTCACATCGCACCAATCGTCATGCGATGGTTTGCGACGTCCAATGTCCTCGTCACGACCATGCGTCGCACAGTATTCTACGAAACGGTTCCAAAAATCATAGCGCAGAGCGTGTCGATCGGATAGCTCGCGGGCAGTTCCATTTGTGCCTACTGATTGTGGGGAAAGTGCAGGCACGGGTACTTCTTCCAGAAGCTCAGGCACGTAATCTCGTTCCTCACAGGCAAACCCAACATGTAGTATGTTGTTTTTTTGATCATCAGTCAAGGAAAGCTGCCACCTGCTTTCCATGAACTCAAGTAGTATCATGCCACGCTCAAAAATATCCTTTGCGGTCCAGTCCTGGTGGCTAGCCACCTCAATCTCTGAATGAGAACCATTCATGTATCCGCTACGCCCATCTGTAGAAGGGTTCTTTTTATCAGGGAAGCTGTCATTCTGCAGGGAGGAATTGATGCTTTGCGCAAGCGGTAAAAGGTTACCCAGCGATGCAGAGAGCATTTTGACTTCATCTGTGGAGTACTGCCGGAATTGGTTACGCCAGTACAACTTCGTTGGAGTCTGAGGGAGAATGTGCTCAATCGTCACCTTGTCTTTCTCCGACTGAGAGAAAAGACTCCACGCCAGTTTGGGCGGTCTTTTAAATGCGACGGACTTTTCTATCTCATACTCATAAAGGAAGTAGCGCAGATCACGCCAGCCATAAAAACCCTCGCCGGACTCAAAACGGCGGTCAGTGCGGGTTATGAAGTTCGCAGTCAATGCGGGCAGGTCTTTGTCTACGGTTGCCACGATATCCTCCGTAACCGCTTGCAGCGACAGATTGCCTTTTAGAACCTCTCTCGATTTGTTGTAGTAGTCACTGCTTTTATAGCTGGCATTAAAGCCACCAACACGGAACGCAAGAAAAAGGAAACGCTCAATGGCTTGAGAAAGCGCGATGCGGTCTTTGGGGGTGGTGTTTCTTGATGTTGCCAGTACAGCGGCGACAAGGGGTCTGAAATAACCGATGCCAACGCGATTCATCTTATCCAGCCAGACAACTTCTTCTTGTGAGAAGCCGCTGTCCCTGGGGAAAAAGCTATAATACCAGTATTCTGCCAGTTCTTTCAGGCTGTTTACATAGTCTCTGATTTCTTGTGGAGTCAGCTTGCTAATTGCAATCGATCCATTTTCAGGTGTTTCGTCAACGGAATCATCCTCATCAGTGATGGGTTCAAAACCGGGAAGCGGTTCGGAACTATCGTCATGCGCGTCAATAATTCTCTTTTCGAACACATTCTTTGCAGAGAACTTTGATAGCAGGAAGCGAATATAGTCATCACCACGCCGCCTAGAATATCCGAAATAGGTGATCCAGTGCGCCCGCAGAAAATCGTCGTCATCAAGAGGCGCATTTTGATTGCGCCCCAGCTGATAATACATTTCTTTCCATGCATCGTTGATGTTCTTTCGCAGTTGCGCCTTATCCTGGTCATCAAATTGGCCATCGTCAAACAGTGTTGTTAGGTAGATGAGACGATTTTTTAGAAGCTCCAGATTCGTGAGTTTCTTACCGCGATTATTCATCGTTTCAAATGCAACAAAAACATCGTAATCATCCTCAATCTCATGAAGATTGAACATCAGGCGCAAAGTGAGTTTTTTATAGATGCGTTCAATACCCTCCACACCTTCGCTGTCGTATATCGCACTCAAATTGTCAGCGAAGAAGAATTTGGCGTACTTGAGGTTCTTTGTGTAATATGTCTCGTCGACTTTATTCCCAAAGAGTTCTTCAAATACTTTATACTTTAAATAATCCGCACTGGGGTTGTCGGTTTCATAGCCGAATAAATAGGTCTTCACATCGCCCTGGGTAGGACGCTTGCGCAGAATATATTTGGCTTTGATGTCAGACAGAGTTTCATCGCCAATCACGATTTCGGTGTCCGATTTTTGATTGTTTTCCGGCAAGTTTTTTACAAACTTGCAAAGTTCAAACATTAAAATGGAAAATGTGGTTAAGCGCTGTTGCCCATCAACAACATGGTACAACTTGTATCCACTCGGTAACCATTCGTCCATTGCAGACGGCTGACCAACCGCCGCTTTGAGCGAGAGCAGACCGGTGTAGTGGTAGCGATCCTCATGCAAGTTCAGTAGATCTTCCCAGAAATCCACAAGCTGGTCGTGCCTCCAGGCATACCCACGTTGATAGTCCGGGATACGGAACAATCTATTTTGAAATAATATGGATAATGATTGTAATTCGTTAGACATTATACTTCTCCAATCGCAGTCGTCTCAGAGTCTTTTAGTATCAAGCATTTATATTACAATTTCCGCACGGCTCCCACCGGACCGCTCTTTTTTAACTACAATTTGCCGGTCAATCTTTTCTTTGAGTTCTCCAACATGTGAGATGATCCCCACAAGGCGATTGCTTTGCGAAATACTAAGAAGCGCTTGCATGGCTTGGGATAGTGTCGTTTCATCCAATGAACCGAAGCCTTCATCAACAAACATAGCGTCAAGCCTAATACCACCCGCATAGCTTTGAATCTCATCTGATAAGCCAAGTGCCAATGAGAGTGATGCCATGAATGACTCTCCACCAGAGAGAGTCTTCACATCACGTTCCGATCCGTTGTAATGGTCGATAACATTTAAGTCTAGTCCACTTTGACTTTTGAGTCCACCCGCACCGCGTCGTTTTAACTCGTACTGGGCACCGGACATCTGCATAAATCGAATGTTCGCGCGTGCAATAATTCGATCAAAGTAAGCCGTTTGGATATAGGTTTCGAGTTTTATTTTCTCTTTTCCGGGAATATCACCATTTGCAGTATCCGCAATGGCTTTCAGCCATTTGTAGTGCTCGGTCATTTTGGATAATTGCTCTGCAGTTCGAATAACTCCTTCTAAAGCAATTCGATTATGTGAGATTCGTGCAGAGATCTTTTGGTTTTGTTCTGTTAGACTGTTCTGCGCCACCGATATCTTCGTTTTTTCTTTGTGCAAAAATTCAATATTTACAGATTCGATTCCGACAAGTTGCGCTTTTAGTGTCTCCATCTCGGTCAGTGTAGCCGCTACGATTCCTTTGGTTTTATCAAGGTTGCTTTGGGAGGCAATTAAAGCATTATCAATCGCTTTTTTCTTTTCTTTAAGAAAATCGATCTGTTCTTTTGCCATTTCCTCGCTGTCGAATTTCAATTCTGCAGTAAGTCTTTCATGATTTGCAGTATCTGCTTTGATTTGCTCTGTTAAAGCTATAATCTCTTGCTGTTTTTTATTCAAATTTTCAGCTAGTTCAATAAGCCCCTGCTCTGACGAGGGTATATCTTTCTCAAGTGCTACTTTTCGGATCATGTTTTTGTCCTGAATTTCAAGTTGCACTCTAATCTCCGCGAGCTGAGTATTTGTGCTTGACAGCGCAAAATCCAAAGTGGAAACTATGTTTTCAAAACCTACATCATCCAAGAGTTCAGTGGCAGTAGACATAAGCTCTTCTTTCTTAGCAGCTTCTTGTCCTCGAAGAATATTTGTGTCCTGGCTCGCATCAGAAGTTGAATTTTCTGCTGTTTCAGCTTCCTTTTTTGCTTTGTCTAAAGCACTTTTTGACGGGGCGTTTCCAGATAATACAGCAGGTATGGGATGTTCTATTGAGCCGCAAACGGGGCATGGGTCACCGGGATTCAGCGTTTCCGCTAATATGCCAGCCTGCTCATCTAAAAAAGCTTTATGAAGATGTTCAAACTTATTGCGCAAATCTTGTGAAATTGCAGATTTACTTATATACAGCTTTTGAGCTTCGGACAGTGAGACAAGAAGCGAATCGTAAGCAAGCTTTGCTGTTTTCAAAGACAAAAGGCTTTTCTGCCTGTTAACTAAATTAGTTTCCTTGTTGCGTAGCGTTTCTACTATCGCACCAATATCAGTTAGTGATAGCAACTCTCTCTTTTTGACAACAAGCGTATCCGCATCGTTTTTATACTGACTTTCCAATGTGGAAATCGTTTGGCTTTCCATTTCAAGAGCGTTGCTCTTTGTTTTTAGTGAAGAGGCAACAATTTTGAGTGTGGAATACTTTGGTAGCGAGGCATCTAACTCGGTAATCTGTGTTTGTACAGCCTCCCGCTCAGGGTCTCTTGCTTTCTCGTTCTCCAGTGCCTTTTCAGCATTATTTTGGGACGTTTCTTCCTGCGGCAATCTTTCGCTAGCAATCACAAATAGCGAGCGAGCTTTCGCGTCTTGCTCTGCTTTGCCGATAAGTTGATTGATGTTCTCCAACTCATCAGTTGTTTTTTGCAATGAGGTAGTATTTGCCGTTATTTGCACATTGTCTGTCTCAACGAGAATACTAAGCCAATTTATTACATCCGCTGCTGGTGCTGCGCCGGATTTGGCTTCGGCCAATTTAACAGCCCCTACGGAGTCGGCTTCGTCAAGCTGCACACCCCCAATAGAATAGGTATCCTCTGTTTGCTGTGATTTCATATCTGCGGCTAGTTGACTTGCATCCTTTCGCACTTTCTCTTGGAATTGCTGGTATAATGCAGTATCAAAAATTCGACGAAATATTTCTATCCGATCTTCGGTCTTTGCCAATAATAGCTTCAAAAACTCACCTTGCGCTATCATTGCTATTTGCACAAACTGTTCCCGATTTATGCCCAATATTGATTCCAACTCAATAGCTACTTCTCTCGTTTTTGAAACAATGCGACCATCAGGGAGGTAGAGTTCAACCCCCGCAGCCTGCTTTGTAGTACCTCCGCCACGCTTGCTGGTGCGCTCATAGTCGGGATTACGTCGCACTGTGTATTTTTTGTCATGATAAGCAAATGTGAATTCAACGTAGGTGTCAATGTTAAGAGAAGCGTATTTGCTTCTAAGCATAGCGGCATCTCGGTTATCGCCGCTGGCTTCTCCATAAAGAGCAAAGGCAATTGCATCAAAAATTGTTGTCTTACCTGCTCCAGTATCGCCTGTAATAAGGTATAAACCTTCAGCGCCAAACAACTCGAAATCAAGAGCGCAGGTTTCTGCATAACACCCAAAAGCAGACATAACAAGTTGCAATGGTCTCATGCGTTCACCTCCCATATATCGTTAAACAGATCGAAAACATACTTTTCCTGTGTTGAGTTCAACGGTTGTCCGTTTTGAAGCTCGTATAATTCTCCAAACAATTCAACAGGAGATTTTTCATCGAGGCTTGATGCGCCATCTATCGAAATACTGGTTTGAGTTCGCTTATTGTCATAATCTAGGCGCATCAAGTTCGGATAAATTGTCCTCAACTTCATTAGCGCTTCGGGTTCGCCCTCTTCATCGGTTAAAATGACATGAACATAATCATCCGTATTCGTGCCGAAGTAATGTTTTCGTTCTGTGATTTCGGCGTAGCTTCCACGAACCTCGCGCAGCTCACGACTTGGAACCAGAGGAATTTCCGATATTTGCACATTACCTTTTTCATTCATTTCAAGAACTGTAATGGACTTCGAATGGTTTATCTCAGAAAAGGAGTATTTCAAAGGAGTTCCACAATAGCGGATGGTTTCCTTGCCTATATGCTGTGGGCGGTGCATGTGTCCCAATGCAACATAGTCAAAAGGATCAAATAGAGAGGCATCAACGTTTTCCGAGCCACCAACTGATAATTCTTCCGACTCGCTGGTAATTGCCCCAGTTATAAACTGATGAGCCAAAATGATATTTCTCGATGCGGTATCAATGTTTGTGCTGCCAATCGCAACAGCTAAAGCGTCAGAATAGGTGACGATATCGTTATCATGAAAATAATGGCGAACAGACGACGGTTTCAGATATGGCAACAGCCATACGTTGATCTCACCGAAATCATCGCGCAAAGATATTGGTGTCATCGTTCCATTGTAAATCTGTGAAATATGAACATTGCTTTTTTGCAAAAGAGAGGAGGCAAAGGCTACACGCTCCACACTATCGTGATTGCCAGCTATCATGAAAATGGCAATATCCATCTCATTAAGCCAAACCAAAAATCTATCCAACAACTGTACCGCTTCGATAGAGGGAACAGACTTATCATAGATATCTCCGGAAATTAGTACAGCATATGGTTTTTCTGCTTTAGCGTGACGTACAATCTCCATCAAGATATGTCTCTGGTCATCTAGCATAGAGAATTCATTGACACGCTTGCCTAGATGTAGATCTGACAGATGGAAAAACTTCATGTCGCGGCTCCTCTCTTTCATTTTGTATATATTTATGCGCTAAATACGTTTAGATCATTTTCATCTGCACGGTCGCCGCATATTGCTGCGCGGAATTCACCAAATTGCCAAAGCTTGAGTTTGGGCGGATTTCATCATGCGGAATAAGTGCATACACCCATGGTTTTCCACCATTTGTGACATTGTACTCACTAGCTGCGCGGCAGTATTCACGCCCTGCAGTTGCTTTTTCCTGCACATCAACATCTTCCATATTACGACTTGCTTTTGGCTCGCACATATATATGATATCAGCGGTTTCGACTACAAAGTCAGGTTCGTAGCGGCTTACACCACTTGTTCCCCAATATATGTTGAACTGTTTGGGCGCAGGACGCAGCCAGCGAATAACCGTTGCATCGGTTTCCAAAACGATAGCGAACACTCGCTCTGTGTCACTGTCAAACTTGTAGAGCGTGTGCCCAGCCTTTTTGAACCCGCTAAATACCTTAGATTTAACTTCAGATGCTGCCATTGGCGCACGAAGGTCAAAAACCTCATCGGTCTTAAACTTGCCGCCAAAACTGGATTCGATTCGAGTAAACGGATACATATTTGCAGCTTGATAGCTGACTTCTTCTCTATAAAAGTGCTGATTCATCTGGGCATAGATGATTTCGGCGATACTACGTTGGCGGTCGCGCATGACTTTGTCCGTTTCTTCCTGGTTTAAGTACGACAAAAAGTGTTCCTTAACTTCTGTAATAAGCGAATAAATCAAGTCGGCACAAACGGTATAATCCACATTATCCTGCACGATAATGTGCCGTGCGATTTCGTTTTCAATCGTGTCAACTCCATTGAATGCGGTTGACGCTGTAGCCATAGTAAAAGTTTCGCCGCCTTCCTGCAATTCCGTGCCAAGGAGAGTGTCGTCGGAAGGATGCCAGACCATAGCTCTTGTGTCCAGTGAAAAATCATAAAACCCGCGTTTCACATCGGTATGCGGCTGAACTGTTGCACGAGGGATTGGAATAACATTTTCTGTCATCGCCTGTGCGCATGTTTCAAGAGCTACCGTGACTGTCGCTTCTAAGTCTTCTCGACTAAGATTCAAATCTGGATTTTGGCGAATAACCTCATTGACAATGGTTGATTGAGCGAGTTTTCGAATTGGCTCTTCACCTATAGCGTTAATAGAGCGAACCTGTTTATTTAATTCTGGCACCAAGCGTGCGGCTAGTCCTTGAATCTGGCTTGCAATAGCGGCCGTCCGAGAGGGTGTAGTTTCATTGGTGAAATATGGTGTTGCAGTTTCCTGCAAGGTAAGTACCAACTGCTCAGTAAAAGTCTGCTCAGATGTCAACATATCGTATGTTGTCGGCAGTGGAATTGTCTCTCGTTCACCATTAGTATCAGACATTTCCTGCTCTTCGATATACTGCACCTTGCGCACCAACGAATCCGGGGCATTAGCAAGATTGACAATAGCTTCATATCGATCGTGACTGACAATGGACAGGCGGTCAATTTCATCTACTCCGGCACGCTGGCCATATGGTAAACGGAGACCGCGCCCGATAGTCTGTTCGGTGAGAGTCTCAGACGCCGAAGCCCGGAGAGGTATCAGTGTATAGAGATTAGTAACATCCCATCCTTCTTTGAGCATGTTGACATGAATAACGATTTCTATGCGATTATCGGGATTTTCGAGCGCCAATAACAGTTCAATATTCCCGTCTTTTTCCGATCCGCGCTGTGCGGAGTTGATCTCCAGTACCTTATCTTTATAATAACCGCGGAAAAAGCTGTCTGAGATGATATAATCCCTAATTTCTTTGGAATGTGTCGTATCCTTTGCAACCACCAATACAAACGGCTTCACAATAGGTTTATCGTGAGCGCGGGCATACACATCCAAATTGCTTTTGGTTTCCTCATGAATGCGGATGCCATCAGTTAATTTCTCATGGTCAAGCTGTGTCGGTGTATATTCCTCCGGGTGAAAATCCCTGCGAGTGAATACAACAGGGACTTTGACATACTGCTCGTCCTGCAATGCCTGTGCGAGAGAATACTCATATACCACATTTTTGAACAGAATCTTCTTTGCACCCTTTTGTATTTGAGGCGTGGCGGTAAGTTCCACACCGATGATCGGCTGAAGTTCATTAATTGTATCAAAGCCACGGTCAGCGTGGTAATGATGGCTTTCGTCCATAAACACGCACAAATCAGACAGCGACTGTAAATACTCAAAGTATGACTGCCCCAAAACCTCATTCAAGCGGCGCATTCTGCCGCTTTCGCTGTTTAGTTTTGAAATATTGAATACATTTATGGTTATCCCGCTATCGAGCAATGCCATTTGGCGAAACGCTTCATAATTATCGCCATCAATCATGCGGGGAGGGTTAACGAATCTATCCAGCCCTCGGAAAACATATTTCGGGTTGGACGGGTCGCCGAGATCAGCTTTGAGTTTTTTGTAGATAGTAAGATTGGGGGCCATGACGAAGAAGTTTTTTATTTCTTTTTCGTATACCAAATAAGCGATTAACGCTCCCATTAGGCGTGTTTTGCCAATGCCGGTGGCAAGCGCAAAGCATACAGACGGGAACTCTCGTTCAAAGCTCGTCAGTGTCGGGAATAGCTCTCTAATTTTCGCGAGTTCATCCTCTAAGTCCGGGGTCTTAGAAAGGGAGAACGCATCAACAATTCGTGTGAACCGCTCTAGGCTCTGCGTTTGCGGCGGGCGAAGTGCAAGACGATTATTGATAAATTTAGCATTACTGTTCAACATCATCCCAATCCTCCTCATCCAGTTCCGGAGGATTCACAATATTCAAATTGTAATCCTCAACACCATATTCACATTTGGCAAGTACAGATTGCGGAATTTTTCGCACATCAATGTTGTCGTAGCGTTTACCAAGCCCAATGTCGAAGGCGGGGGAACAGATGAGCAGTCGCTCCCACTCCTGTAAATCGCGTTGAATTTCATCAAGCTGCGCCGCTGTCAAATATTCTGTTGTAACATAAATATAACTGTTTTCTTGGCTTTTCCCCTGCTTCCAGAACGCTTCTGCATCGGGAGCATAGACAAAACCGTTTAATTTAGCGATGGATGCCACTAGCATTTGTGCATTGTATTTGTCGCTGATAACCGGCTGCCCATGCTTGTCCATCACAATCAATGTTGGAGCGAGTTCATAAAACTTGAATCAGCCGCCCCCTTGCCAACCCTGAGCCTTGGAAACACCGCCCTGTTCACCGTCAATCACAGCTTTCAGCCGCGGCAAACAATGGGTATAGCAGTGCTCGCCAAGCTCAATTCCGATATACCGTCTGCTCATCTTGTGGGCAACTGCGGCGGTTGTACCAGAGCCTAGGAAGGAGTCTAAGACGAGGTCGCCGGGGTTTGTGCAAAGCTCAACACAACGCTTTATTAAAGTCTCAGGTTTCTTACCCTTAGGAAATTCAATGCCACCTTCATTATGTATATTGTTCGATAGAATGTCATCCCATAAGCTTGTCAATGGTTCACCCGAAACATATTTTCCATCAATTAGCTTTAATTTGTCCGAGTAAAATAATATCCGCTCACCTTTGTAAAAATACATATCGGAATAACCTTCTCGGCATAGTCTAAAGATAGTATCTGTTTGCTCTCTTGATAGATCAATCATATCGCGAGCAGAGCTACTAACAGCTGAGTAATCAGGTCTGGCAAGACGAATGACGCGTCCTGCATTATCATGAACAAATTCAACCAATTTACTTTCGTACTCATCGCCTAATGCCTTTTTAATACCACGCTCAGGCAATCCTAAATTCGAGGCAAACGCCTTTGATAATGTTGTGAATTCCCAGTTCTCGGATGGCTCGTCATAATTAACTATAAATTGACCATACCTTTTATCACGTTCCTCACGTGCAGTAAAAAGTTTATGCGGTTGCCAGAGATTCTTGTTTTTTGCATATATGAGAATGAAATTCGTCACGTTAACCACACCGGGATTAATCGCTTTATGTCCGGTTGCCGAAGCTTGCTTAAAGGTTACTATAGAGATGCGATTTGAACGCCCCATTATTTCGTCGAGGAGCGCAATTAAGTAGCAAAACTCATTATCATCTATGTGAACAAAAAGTGTGCCATCTTCAGACAATAGCGATTTGATCAGCTTTAAGCGAGCGTACATTAGATTCAACCATGTTGAATGCTCCAGACCATCTTCATAATGGTCGAAAGCCTGTTGTGTGTTAAATGGCGGATCAATATAAATACACTTTACCTGTCCAGCAAATTCCTGCTCCAGAGCTTTCAGTGCAAGCAAGTTATCACCGTGAATAAGCATATTTTCGGCAGCCGGATCACCATAATCCTTTGAGGCATCGTGGAGCAGTATGCGCGGTTCGACCGCCGGTTCTTGACCTTTGCCAATCCAAGTCAGCTCAAGTTTTTGCATTTCATATTCCTCCGTATCTTAAACGATCTCAAAAGAGAATGTCATTATGGTTTGTACTTCGATTTCACCCTCAAGACGGTGACGGATATCCTCTTGCAAGGCATCGCGCTCATTCTCAATTCGCTCGTGTTCAGCAAAAAGTTCTTTCTGCATACGTGTCCGCTTGCTCTTTAATTTGTTAATCTCATCTATAAGGGCGATAACCTCGTCAAGCGTAGCGGTACTTTGTATCTGTCGCTTCTCTTTGTTCTTTTCAGTGATTTCTTTCGCAACCGCTTTCAACTTTTTTTCGAGTCCTTCTTTCAGATCTTCGCTATAAGCATCTAGTTTGTTGCATTCTTCCAGATAAAAAGTTCTGTTGCGATCCTCTATATCTGTCTTGCGTTTTTCTATTTCGGCTTGTCGCACAGCCATCAGATCAACTAAATCAACGGCACTGTCGCCGATAATAGTTGCCGGCAATTCCATAATGCGGTCAACCGCTTCATCATCAATAATCGTGCCATCCTCGGTAAGAACAGAAATGATCAAATGCTCTTCATCTGCGATGCTTTTATGTATCAGCTTGTCCACTGAGACGATGCCCTTGAGATTTGGATGAATATCTAAAAAGCTGATGTGTTTGGCTTGAGGCAGAGAAGAGTGTTCAAAGCGAATGGAAGCCGGATCTATAGGCTCATTCATTGTATCCGTCAACCATTTATTACAGAGGGCATCATCTCGCCTTAAGAAGATGTCATGTTGGCTCTCTGCATCTTTCCAGCGCAGATTATATGTCTGCGATTCACCGTTTTTGTTATAAATGAAGCGCCACTGATTTAACGGCTCAACCCGCTCTGCACCGCACATCATAAAGAAGTCCCAAAGCCAGCGGCTATATTTATCCAGCCCAGCCATTGTATCGTCATGACAACCCTTTAGGCGTCTGGCAACATCCTCGTCAAAGTTCTCCATGATGGATTGTCTGGCTTCGGTGATTTTTTTATTGATCTGTTCAGCAAGTTCGTTTTGTAGTGCATCAAACGCCGCTTCAATTTCGTCTTTGCCGCGGCATGTTTGATATATATCAAGGATGCGTTTTTCAAAATCCACGCCGTCTTCAATCGCACCTAACACTTCATCCGATGAGCCAAATACGCCATCAAACAGGCGGAATTTTTGTGACAAAATCTGAAAAACTCTTTCGTCAGCTGCATTTGCACGATTAAGGAAATTGATTACAATTACATCACTTTTTTGACCATATCGGTGACAGCGCCCAATGCGCTGTTCGATACGCTGCGGATTCCAAGGCAAGTCGTAGTTCACAACGATGTTGCAGAATTGAAGGTTAATACCTTCAGCTGCTGCTTCTGTTCCAATGAGAATGGATGCACGATCGCGGAACTCTTCCACGATGGCAGCTTTTTTATCAGCCGCAGCAGAACCAGAAATCTTACCATCATTTTTATGTCGTTCTTTCCACTCTTTATAAACGCTGTTTGAGACAGGATCGTTGTTAGTTCCATCGAGGAATACTATTTCGTCCGCATATCCATTATCGGATAATAGGTTCATCAAATATTTTTGTGTGCGTTTTGATTCTGTGAAGATGACAGCCTTGCGTGAACCGCCAAGCTGCTCATTTCGGGTAAAACCTTCCTCTAATGCGAGAAGTAAGTTCTGCCCTTTTTGGTTTGTGTTGATACTCGCGGCAAGATCCAAATATCGCTGAAGCTCTTCAATTTCCTTGCGGATACCTTCACAATTTGCTTCCAGGGTTTCAGTTGCGAGCTCATCATCACCATTCGATTCCTCGTCCGTCAGTTCCTCAATAGCATCATAGTCATCAAAGTCGCTCGGCGACAGTTGTTCCCTGTAATCGGAGAGCTTCGCTTGCAGTCTTTGAATCACTGTGTCCAATGTTCCGCGAATTGCCATGGAAGAAGACGATAACAGTTTGCGGGTAATGAGCGTGAGTAATTGCCGCTGTCCTTGCGGGAAGGCATATAACCGTTCACGTTGAAGATAGTCGGACACATTATTATAGAGTTCTTCCTCTTCAGGACTTGGTGTATACTCCTGTAATATGGCTACACGATTTGTGTACGGAACATATTCTTGTACCTGTCGCCGCAGTGTGCGTTTGCAAAAATTCTGAAGGCGCATACGCAGGTTTCGATTGCGAATATCTACATCATGAACATTCACATACATTTCTCGGAAAATGTCAGGGTCTCCAAAAACCTGCTCATCAATGATGCTGACAAGCCCATATAGTTCCATAAGGTTGTTTTGTAGTGGGGTAGCCGTTAACAATAGTTTCTTGCGTTTGCGCAGAACATCTTTTAGATTATTGCCCATCACATTATTACGTTTGTAAACATTGCGAAGCTTATGTGCTTCGTCCATGATGACTAAATCCCATTGAGTCTTATGAATATCTTCCATTTTGTTGGAAGCAAAATTATATGAACAAATAACAACCGCATCCTGCACATCAAACGGATTGCAGAATGGGTCCTCCTTTTTTCGCTTGTTATAATTTTTCGTTTCCAAAATTTCCGAGCGGATAAAGAACTTTTCATCGAGTTCCGCTCTCCACTGAGTGCGTAAGGAGGCGGTTACTATCAAGAGTATTTTGCGCTTGCGCTCTGACCAACATTGCGCCATAACAAGACCAGCTTCAATCGTTTTCCCTAATCCAACTTCGTCTGCCAGTAAAGCTCCATTGGAAAGTGGAGACTGTAATGCAAATAATGCGGCATCCACTTGATGTGGGTTCAGGTCAACCTTAACCCCGGACATAGCAGAAGCAAGTCCATCAATCGTATGCTGCGGACGTCTTAATAACAATTGTTCGGCAAAAAATCGAACTTGATGTTGGGTATAAGGCATATCGATTATCTCACTCCTTACTGATCGTCAGTCATCTCCATAATGTCGGAGATGTCGCAATTCAAAGCTTTGCATATTTTTTGAAGGACATCCGTCTGGACATTCTCGTTTTTTCCAAGCTTAGTCACGGTAGCAGTGCTAATATCCGCCAGTGCTGGCAAGTCTTTTTTCTTAAGATCTTTATCAATGAGGAGCTTCCACAATTTTTTATAACTCAACGCCATCTCCATTTACCTCACTTTTTAAGATATACGCGCATCATATCATACAATAGCAGGAATTGCAATAATAATTGATGCGTTCTAAGCATTTATTGCAACATACTATCGATATTGTAAATCTTCTTGCAAACATATTGACAAGGGAACTCTTGCATGTTATAACATTCGCATATTATGCGAGGCTGCCGGAGTATCCCGTTCGGGGTATTATCACTACCTTGCGACAGCGGCGGTCAGGGCGCAACGAGAGGAACAGGATCGTTTGAGTTTTCAGATTATTTTAGAGGCTTTTCAATTCCGGGGATACAATAAGGGAGCTCGTGGAATCTATATGCGCCTTCTCCATATGGATCCGCCGATACATATGAACCTCAAAAAAATCCGTCGGCTGATGAAAAAATACAGATTGGTCTGCCCTGTCCGCAGGGCAAATCCATACAGGATCATGGCGAAAGCTCTGGCATCAGCGCACGTTGCGCCGAATCTGGTGAACCGTGAATTTGAAACTCATGGAGCTAGAATGATTTTGCTTACGGACATTACCTATATCATAAACGGCAAAGTCCCTCAGTGCTACATGTCAACGGTCATAGACGCCTGCACGAAAGAGCTTTTGGCATGGAAACTTAGCCGCTCACTGGAGATTGATTTTGTGTTGGAAACGGTCAATCAGCTTGTAGCGCAACACGGAATATCTCTTACAGCGGAAACTCTGATCCACAGCGATCAGGGCGCACACTACAAATGCGTGAAATTTATTCAGCTTGTGAAAGACTATGAGCTAAGGCAATCCATGTCCCGAAAGGCCAACTGTTGGGATAACGCTCCGCAGGAATCCTTCTTCGGGCATATG
>JGI994J12354_10002140_pt1 | contig 19544 bp, 15 predicted proteins | sample IntmicLarv3ML3BL_FD_12354 | JGI IMG/M metagenome (IMG submission 12354)
GAAAGGCTTGTTAACAAAGAAATAGTACCCACTAGGGAAACTATCAATCACTTTATGGGCAAAGAAAGTATAAACCGTCTTTTCCTCTTTGAAAAAATGCTCCAAGAGAAATACGATTTAACCTGTGAGTTGAAATTTCCTTTTGGCAAAAACTATGGTTGGGCTTATCGGTACACACATAAAAAGACTTTATTGCTTTATGTCTTCATTGAAAAGAACGGATTTTGCTGTACCCTTTCAATCAATGATAACGGCGCAAAAAATGTTGCCGAAATAATCAACACAATGCTTGCGCAAACAAAAGAGTTGTGGAAAAATCGTTATCCTTGTGGAACGGAAGGCGGTTGGGTTCATTATTCAGTTGTAAATGACGAAGAACTGAAAGACATTATCCGATTGGTTGCTTGCAAAGTAAAACCTAAAAAATAAGATGAGTGGACGAATAAAAAATCGCCAGCAGCCAACAAACGGTTTGGCGTCAGCTGGCGACAGCGTAGATTGAAAAATAGACAATAAATATGAAAGAATTAATATGCCCCTATGCTTGGGATTGTGGACAGAAATTTGAACCACAAGAAATGAGTAAATATGATTATAATTTTTTGCAATCGGCAACAGAAAAGAAAATGAAATCGATGTTCCTGCATTGCCCGAGATGTTCACGCCGTTTTCTATTTGACACAGTTGAATGGAAAACTACAAACTTTGGCTATGACGACCCGACAGAAAAAGAAGTTGAGAAAGAGAGCAAAAATACTCAAGAATTGATTGCAATTCTTGAAAAAACGAAAATAGAAATACCAATATTATATTTCAATTACTTGATAAGTAATAAGTTTAAATCGGAGGTAATAATATTTAAGGGTCAAGACAAATTTCGTTTGTATAACCTTGAAGAATTGTGTGAAACAGTAAACATAGACGGAAATTTCTGTTTAAGAATTTTAGAATTGAAGGGTTATGCAAAATCATTGGAAGAAATTTTTATGGAAGAAAACACAGAAGAGTTTTCCTTATCTGAACTATCAAAATGTTTGTCAATAGGGTGCGAAAATGAATCTATTTTGTTTATCGACTATCGAGACAAAAATTCGTTGTGGATTTTTAATCCCGATGGTGGAGACATTGAACCGACAAAAATGACATTGAACAAAATAGTGAAGCGAAAATAAATCACCGAACGCCTAACAAGCGGTTTGGCGTCAGTCGGGGTGTATGCTCGCGGAAAGTTTTGTTCCCGTTCGAGCTTTAGTGTACCCCCGCCCGAACGCCAAGCCGCCAACCGTTGGGGGCAAGCAAGCGGACACAGCAGCGGGAAAATGAAACACAAAAATTGAACGAATAATAAAAACTGAATAGGTATGAATATCAGAAAAGCAACATTAGATGATGCGTCCGCCATTTGTAATATTCTAAATTATTACATTGAGAACACTATTATAGCACACGAAACCGAATCTGTTTCAGAAACCCAATCGAAACAGCGGATAAGCGATATAATTGATTTGGGATATTTATTGTTCATTGGCGAAATTGACGGTAAAATAATTGGTTTTTGCTGCACCCAACCTTGGAATAAAGGCGTCGTATATGAAACTACGGCAGAAGAAAGTATATTTTTGGATAAAGATGAAACAGGTAAAGGTTACGGCAGGCAACTGTTGGAGCACCTTTTGAGTCACATAGATAAAACCAAAATTCATATATTGAATGCAACGATTAGTCTTCCGAATGAGAGTAGCGTTCGATTGCACGAAAAATTTGGATTTAGACAAGTTTCTCAGATGAAGGAAATAGGACGAAAATTTGACCAATGGTTAGATATTGGGTGCTGGCAACTGATATTGACTTAAATTCATTAAAACAATACGAACAAATTATATATAAAACTGCCAGCCGCTAACAAACAGTTTGGCGGTCGCGATAGGTTAAAAAATTTAGAAGTTGCTCCCGACACAAATTAGGGACTTAAAAATGTTAGTATCAAATTATTTTAAACGAATAATAAACAAAAGAAAACTCTCATTCATTGTGATGACGATACTATTCACGGCAATAATGACATCTTGTGAAAAAGACATTACCGGCGAATGGACGGTTGTTGATATGAAAACAGACATAAAAAGTGCTCCTCAATTACTAATTGACCGCGCAAAAACATTGTCTTTAGCAACAAGCTATGAATTTTCTTCAGATGGCAACTTCACCTTGATAGTTACAAAAAACGAAGTAGAAAATATTGGACGGAAGCATAAAGGAAGAATGATTATAAACTCTAAGCAACTCACTTTGGACACAGATTCATTATTTATCGAAAATGACGGGATTTGGAAATTAATTGAACAAAACGAATTTAACACCTCAGCGTTTGAATTGATTAAAATGAAAATCGAAAAACAAACGCCAAAGCAAATAATCTTATCAGAACAAGAAAAGAGTGGCATAATTTATTATACGCTACACAGAAAAAAGTCATAATAAATACAGTGGTTTAGCGTAAAGCAAATTTGACATTCGGGCGAAAAATTTTTATAAATATTTTTTGACAAAAAACAAAATCGTTGCCGTTTCTTAAGCACTATATTTTAGTGTTTAAGCTAATAAAAAAATGTTTGCTTATATTTTATTAAAGCTCGAAATACCGCAGGTTTAAAATAAATTTTGAATGCGATTCGGGGAAAATCTCACATAAATTTATTATCTTTACTTTTTTGTAATTTTTTAATATCATTTATTTAATAAATCTCATTTTAACTTATGAAGACTCAACAAATGCGAAACAAAAGTTCCGGCTTTTTAGGTTTTATTGAAAGAGGAGGAAACGCACTTCCACACCCTGCAACATTATTTGGCTGCTTGTCCTTAATTGTTCTTATTCTTTCTTGGGTTGGCAGCCTTTTACATTGGGGTGGTCTGCATCCAGGAACAGGCGAACAAGTTGATGTAATAAATCTGTTCTCAAAAGACGGCATACATCGAATCGTTTTGGATATGGTAGATAATTATTCAGGATTTGCTCCATTAGGTATTGTAATGGTAGCTATGCTTGGAATTGGCATTGCAGAAAGCAGCGGACTTGTTACTGCTGCTGTAAGACTGTTGGTAATAAAAGCACCAAAATCGATGATCACATTTATTATGGTATTTGCCGGTCTTTTATCAAATGTTGCTTCCGATTTGGGCTATCTGCTCATCATTCCAATTGCCGGTGTCGTTTTTAACTCTATTGGGCGGCATCCGATTGCAGGTATGGCTGCGGCATTTGCCGGAGTTAGCGGAGGATTTAGCGCAAATATCATTATTGGAACAATTGACCCATTACTTGCCGGACTATCCACAGAAGCCGCGCAAATTATCGACCCAGAATACTATGTTCTACCCACTGCCAACTACTATTTTATGGCAATATCTACAATTGTTATCGCTTTCACGGCAACATTTATTACAGATAAATTTATTGAGCCTCGTTTAGGCAAATATGATGGTAGCGTTGAACCTGAAAAAATTGAAAAACCGACAAAGCAAGAGAGAAAAGGACTTCGTTGGGCAGGATTAGTTTGTTTAGGCTGGTTTGCTCTTTTTGCTCTTTGCTTAATTCCCGAAAATGGTTTTTTCAGAGGTGCAGATGGCTCAATTTTGCATACTCCGCTATTAAAAGGATTTATTACGGTTCTGTTCTTTGTTGCAGCTTCTGCAGGAATTGTTTATGGTGCTATTACCGGCAAATTCAAGTCGGACAAAGATGTACTTAAAGGAATGTCTGATAGCTATAAAGGATTGATTTCATTCCTCATACTTGTATTTTTCGCGGCACAATTTGTGGCGTTTTTCAAGTGGAGCAATTTAGGAATGGTATTAGCAATAAATGGCGCATCAATACTTCAATCTATGGATATTGGTCTCATTCCTTTAGTCGTTATGTTTGTTATTTTCTCCGCGTTTCTCAATCTTTTTATGGGAAGCGCCTCTGCAAAATGGGCAATATTAGCACCGATATTTGTGCCGTTATTTATGCTTTTGGGCTATTCTCCCGAGCTTTCTCAAGCAGTATATCGAGTTGGCGATAGTGTTACAAACATCATCTCTCCAATGATGAGTTTCTTTGCCTTAATTATCGTCTATTTTGAAAAATACAACAAAAAATCCGGTATCGGCACATTAGTATCCACTATGTTGCCTTATACTATCAGTTTCTTTATTGTATGGGTAACTTTACTTATTATATGGATATTGCTGGGAATACCTTTAGGACCCGGATCGGGATTGTATTACGGATAGATAGAAATATTTTAAATGAAGATAGAAGCACATTCCGTAAAAAATTTAAAAATAGCGGAAGTTATCTCGGATACTATCATTTTAGGCACGATTCAAGATGGAATAGATTTAATAGGCAATCTATCTTATCAAGGATTTGATAAAATAATAATCCACGAGAGAAATATTACTCCCGATTTTTTTGAGCTAAAAAACAAAATTGCAGGAGAAATTCTTCAAAAATTTGTTCAATATCAAATGCCTTTGACAATCATAGGTGAATTTTCAAAGTTCGAAAGTAAAAGTTTGAACGAATTTATTTACGAAAGCAATAAAGGAAAACAAATTAATTTTGCCAACAATATCGAAGAGGCTATAAGGTAGAAAAAACAACTGCATTACCAATGTCGCGAAAACATCAATAATGCAGTTGTTTATTTTATAAAGAACAATGTGCTCTACCTATGCAACTCGGTTGTCATATCGTAAATCCAAATATCAAGAGGACAAAAATCTGCCTGCAACATTTTAGACATAACTTGATACATCTCGTTCACATTGTCGGACGATGCAGCGGAAACACACGTATAATCGTTTTGGAAATAGACTTTTTGAGGAGTGTAATCATTTTCTTCCAAAAGTGCCATCATATTATCGGCATTTTCCATTACTTTGAAACAGCCTATAATCACATGATAACGATCGCCGGTCAAAGGACTCACAACATTTACAATTACCTCAGAAGCTGCCGATTCCTCAGCTTGTTCTTTCAATTCCAAATTGGCAGCAGCCATATCAAGACTGTCTTTACGCGCTTGTTCCAAACGTGCTAATTCCTGTTCCGATTTCGACGGTTTTCCTAAAATAGACGAATTAAACCAATCGCAGCTGCTCAATGTGAACATCATAGCGAGAGGCAATACTAAATAAGTTAGTTTTTTCATATATAGATTTTTTGGTATTTCGATTTCCTCGAATTTTAATCAAAGATATGCTTTTTTTAAATAATAAAAAAAAATATGCGAAAAAATTAGTATCTTCACGGCATAAAACACTTGCTTTGTAGCAATAGTAAGTTGTAGTAACTGAATAAATTTGAATAAAAAACAAATAAATAATTTCGATAACTAAATGAGGACGATTTTTGTACTTATTTTTTGCCTTTTCAATCTTTATAGCTTTGCGCAAGATACATTAAACTTGGTTTTTGTGGGCGATATTATGCAACATCAAGGACAAATTGATGCGGCAAAGCGAGGCTCTGATTACGAATACGATGAATATTTTTCATTCATAAAAAAATATATTGATTCTGCCGACTTGGCAATCGCGAATTTAGAAGTAACGTTAGCCGGAAAACCTTATTCGGGTTATCCGCAATTTTGCGCGCCCGACGAATTAGCTGTTGCCTTACAAAATGCAGGATTTGACGTATTGCTTACCGCCAACAATCATAGTTGCGACAAAGGGAAAAAAGGAGTTGTACGAACAATCGAAGTTTTAGATTCGTTGCAAATCGCGCACACTGGCACATTTCTTTCACAAGCAGAGTTCGACCGAACTTATCCGCTAATGTTGGAAAAAAATAATTTTTGCCTTGCAATACTCAATTATACTTATGGCACTAACGGAATTCCTGCGCCTGCACCAACAATCGTAAATCTTATAGACACTATACAAATTGCAGCGGATATTGCACGAGCAAAAACAATGAATCCCGATATAATTATTGCCAATATGCATTGGGGCGACGAATATAAATTGCAACCCAATAAAGAACAAAAAAACTTAGCCGATTTTTTAATTCGGCAAGGTGTGCAATTAATTATCGGCTCGCACCCGCACGTGTTGCAACGTATGGAAAAACATTATACTGCCGATAGTATTCCGCAAAATGTTGTGATTTATTCATTAGGAAATTTTGTATCGAATATGAGCGCAAAAAACACGAATGGCGGCGTAATGGCGCATATACGTTTGATAAAAGAAAATAATAATTTAATAATTGACGAATGCGGTTATCGCTTTGTGTGGGTGTATAAACCGACAATCGAAAAACAGCGCCATTTCTATATTTTACCGATAGCGGATTTTGAAAATAATTCCGATTATTTCACAAATCCTGCCGATTTCAATAATATGACCGACTTTGTAAAAAATATGCGCAAATTATACGACTCGGAAAATATAGGTTTTATTGAATACAAATAATCGATGAGTGAAAAATTAATTATAGTAGAAGGTATTGATCCGACTGAGTTATATGGAGTCAACAATGCGCTGTACGACCGAATGGCAGAGCGTTTTCCAAAACTTAAAATTGTCGCGCGAGGCGGCGATATTAAAGTGTTTGGCGAAGATAAAGAAATAGACGATTTTGAAAATAAATTACTACAACTTATCGATTATCACGCCGGCAAAGGTCGCATTACCATTGAAGATATTGATCAATTATTTTCGGGCGAACCTTTGGAAAAATCGGAAACAACACCTGCCGATGTAATTGTGTACGGCACAGAAGGTCGTATAATTCGCGCACGCACAACAAATCAAAAAAAATTAGTCGCGCTTTACGACAAAAACGATTTGTTGTTTGCTACCGGTCCTGCCGGCTCCGGAAAAACTTATACAGCAATCGCGTTAGCGGTTCGCGCATTAAAAAATAAAGAAGTTAAACGAATTATTCTCACTCGTCCGGCGGTAGAAGCCGGCGAACGTCTTGGTTTTCTTCCGGGCGATATGAAAGAAAAACTCGATCCGTATTTGCAACCGTTATACGATGCGCTTCACGATATGATTCCCGCAAAAAAACTCGAAAAATATATGGAAGAAGGAACTGTACAAATAGCACCTTTGGCATATATGCGCGGTCGTACTTTGGACAATGCTTTTGTAATTTTAGATGAAGCGCAAAACACAACAACCGGACAATTAAAAATGTTTTTGACACGAATGGGAAATAGCGCAAAATTTATTGTCACCGGCGATGTTACACAAGTCGATTTACCACGCCGTTCCGACTCGGGCTTGCAGCGCGTGATGCAATGGCTTCAAACAGTCAAAGGAATTGGATTTGTAACATTCGGACAACGCGATATTATTCGCCACCCATTAGTAAAATATATTGTACGCACATTTGAAAAACACGAAACTACTGATTAACATAAAAAAAACACGAAGCAAATGAAAGCAATAACCGCTACTAATTTTCAATTCTCTAAACAAACCGCAAAATATATCGGCAAAGTGCGCGATGTATATACCATTGACAACAATTATTTAGTAATGATTGTAACCGATCGCATTTCGGCTTTCGACGTGGTTTTACCAAAAGGAATTCCTTACAAAGGACAAGTATTAAATCAAATTGCGGCGAAATTTTTAGCGGCAACCGAAGATATTTTGCCCAATTGGCGAATTGCTTCTCCCGATCCAATGGTTACTGTTGGTCATTGTTGTGAGCCTTTCGCTGTGGAAATGATTGTACGCGGTTATCTTACAGGCAGCGCGTGGCGCTCTTATCAAGCAGGTGCTCGCAAAATTTGCGGCGTAAAAATTCCCGACGGAATGAAAGAACACCAAGCATTCGAAAAACCAATTATAACTCCTACAACAAAAGCGGAGCTTGGAAAACACGATGAAGATATTTCGCGCGAAGAAATTTTATCACAAGGAATTGTAAGCGAAGAAGATTATATTTTGTTGGAAAAATACTCTTTGGAATTATTCCAACGAGGTGCGGAAATGGCTGCGGAACAAGGCTTATTATTGGTTGATACAAAATATGAATTCGGAAAAAAAGACGGAAAAATATATTTGATTGACGAAATACACACGCCCGATTCGTCGCGCTATTTCTATGCCGAAGGCTACGCCGAACGTTTTAAAAACGGAGAACAGCAAAAACAATTATCAAAAGAATTTGTACGAGAATGGTTGATGGAAAACGGTTTTAGCGGAAAAGAAGGACAACAAGTTCCGGCTATGACCGATGAAATTGTCAACGAAATTACCGAACGTTATATTGAATTATACGAAAAAATTACCGGCACGCCTTTTGTTCGTGCGCCTTACTCCGACGACATTTACGAACGCATTGAAACAAATGTCGTAAATATGATGGCGCGAATTTTGTAGCATTTTATTTTTTGTTTTAAAACATAGTTTTATTTATGAATTATTCGAAAATTCTTTATTTAACCCTTTGTCTTATTTGCGGAATTTTCGCAAATGCGCAAACACCAACGCCTGTTGTGATTGAAAAATCAACAGAAAAAATTCGTATTGGAAATGATATTTATTTTATTCATACGATAAAAAAAGGCGAAACTATTTATTCGTTAAGTAAAACTTATGAAGTAAGCATTGAGCAAATTGAAAAAGACAATCCCGAAATAGCCGATGGATTGAAAGAAGGAAATAGTTTGAAAATTTTGACTACTCTCCCACCTGCGACGACGAAGAAAGAGAAAAAGGAAAAAGAACCGAAAGAACCGCCAAAGCCAATTATAGAAGTCAAAGAGACGAAAAAAGACAACACGATTTATCACGTTGTGAAAGCAAAAGAAACTTTGTGGAGCATTGCGCAAACTTATGGCTCTACTCCCGACGAATTGCGCACACTCAATCCCGAAGCGTTTAAAAATAACGAATTAATGATTGGCGCATTGTTGCAAATACCGCAATCTGCAAACGAAATTCCTGTTAAAACTATTGATACTATTGTCGCGGTTAATACTGCTGAAACTTCCGAAACTCCGCAATATCACTTGGTAAAACAAGGCGAAACATTATATAGTTTAGCGCAACAATATGCTACAACTGTTGATGAAATACGAGCATTAAATCCCGACGCTTTTAAAAATAATGAGTTAATGAATGGCGTTTTGCTGCTATTACCAACGAAAGTAGAGCAACCGGAAATTATTGCAATTGCTGATACAAACTTAACAACAACACCTGTATATTTCGATTTACCAATTTATCCCGAACTCGAAGAACCAAGATTATTTACGCGACCAATCAGAGCTTCATTGATTTTGCCGCTTATAGCTCCGCGCGAAATTATTGATTACACTTCCGAAAATTTACCACAAGAAACAGTGGTGGCAACAAGAACAAGAAATACGGATAATTTTTTTGCTTTTTATCAAGGCGCGTTGTTGGCTATCGAAGAATTGAAAACACAAGGTTTGTCGTTGCAGCTATCGGTTTTCGACAGCTACGATAAAAAAAATGTAAATGAATTAGTTTTTCGCGACAGATTGGAAAATCAAGATATTATTTTTGGTCCGGTATATGCTTCAAACATTCAGCCAGTAGCGGAATACGCAAATAATCATAACATAAAAATTGTATCGCCACTCGACCCAAATGCGGAAATTTTAGCCAACGAAAATCCACATTTTTTTCAAATAAGTCCGCCAACCTATTATCGACAAAAAAAATTAATCGATAATATTCTCGCTGTTGAAAATGCAAATATTGTGATGGTATATGATGCGAATGGCGGCGATTCTATTATGATAGAAAGTTATAAAAATTTATTGGGCGAAAAATTTAAAGACGTACAACTCTTGTCGCACTACGTTCGCAAAGGTTTTTCCATACGAGAAAATCTCACGAAAGTAATGAATCCCGATAAAATGAATTGCATTTTAGTTGCCTCAAACAACGAAGCGATTGTATCCGATGTCGCGGCAAATTTATATTTACTCACATTCGGAAAATTATTTTCTATCACACTCTACGGAACTGAGCGTTGGCGCAGCTTTGAAACTATTGACTTAACTTATTTTCACACTTTGAATTTACATTTAGTCGTTCCTTTTTTCATAGATTATAAAAACGAAACAGTAAACAATTTTGTAGAACGTTTTCAAGAAACTTATAAAGCCGACCCTTCGCAATACGCGTTTCAAGGTTACGATATATTTTATTATTTTTTGCAAGCAATGATGCAATATGGCAACGATTTTCAAAAATATTTACCACAATATAATCCGGCGTTATTGCAAACAAATTATCAATTCAAACAAGTTGGAAACAGAAATAGCGGATTAGTAAATTCAGAATCGTGTTTAATTATTTATAAACCAAATTTCACAATTGTTAAAGAATGAAAATTTCTTTGTTTACCATAGGAAAAACGGCAGACGCCTATTTATTGGAAGGTTTGGGAATTTATGAAAAACGCTTGCAACACTACGTCAACTATGCGCGCAAAGAATTGCCCGATGTGAAAAACGCGAAAACTTTATCGACAGAACAATTAAAAACGCAAGAAGGAAAAATTTTATTGCAACAACTTTCCGACACTGACGAATTATTTTTATTAGACGAAAACGGACAAATATTTTCTTCGGAAGAATTGTCGGGATTTATAAAACAAAAAATGTTGCATAGCTCAAAATCGTTGGTATTTGCGATAGGCGGCGCATACGGGTTTTCAAATGACGTGTATAAAAAAGCTGTCGGAAAAATTTCATTATCGCGCCTAACTTTTTCGCACCAAATGGTACGTTTAATTTTTACGGAACAAATTTATCGCGCGTTTACAATTATAAAAGGCGAACCTTATCACCACAAATAAATTGAATAAAAAACGACTTATAGGAATTAGTGCAATCGCTTGCTTTGCTTTGGCAGCCGTCCTTTTCGGTTGGTCGCTGATAACGCACAACACAGATCGCACCGAAAAAGAAGTTATTCAAAAAACGACACAAAGAATAATCCGCAAACAGCAAGAAGCCAAGGCTGCCGGAGAATTGCTGCGCACACAACGAGAACCTGTTTCGTTTACTCGCAACAATATTGCCGCTTTTTATTTTGTCAACAAAGAGCTGCAATCGTGGACTACAAGCGATATTCCGGTAAACGAGGATATTTTGTTCAGCATTGACACGACTGAACAATTTGTTCAATTAGGCAATATGTGGTATGTAACAAAAGCATACGCAAGTGACAGCACAAAAATTGTAACCGCCGTTTTAATCAAAAAATCGTATGCCTACGAAAATGATTTTTTACAACCACGAATCAGCGGATTTTTACATTTATCAAACATTGCAAATGTTGCACCATACAACGGTAGTAGCCGAAACGTAGTTTCGGGAATAGATGGAAAACCATTATTTAATTTGGTTTTTGCTAAAAATTATATTTCCACTTTTCATTTGTCTTGCCGATGGATTGCCGTTGCGCTTGTTGTGATTGGCTTGTTTTTATTCTTTTTATATTTCGCGGCAATGTGGGCAGCCGTTGTTTCTATTGGTATTCTTATCTTATTGCGTGTCGGATTATTTTTCGGAGAATCATTTTTTCAAATTAATTCCGAATTATTTTCTTCCACTTTATACGCCAATTCCGCTTTCATTCCGTCCTTAGGAGACTTGCTGCTACACGCGTTGTTCGCGTTCTTTATCGCGATAATTATACGACAACAATATAAATTCAACAGACAAACAAAACGCTCCAACGTTTTAATGTTTGGATTAGCGCTCGTATTTATCGGCTGCGTTTTTTATGTGCTGCGCTCGTTGATTTTAAACTCAACCATTCCGTTGGATTTATCGAAACTCGACCAACATACCGCTTACACATTTATTTCGTACGGCATTTTAATTTTACTCTTCGCCACGCTGTATTTGTTGCTATTCACAGTATTTAGAGAATGGCTGCGACAACGTTTCAAAATAAAAACACGAGGATATTTTCTGACTTTTTGCGCTATTGCTTCGCTTTTCACACTTGCGATGTTAGAATATTATCACCACCAAGAAGAAGAATTGCAAGTAAAAGTTTGGGCAGATAAAATCGCGATGGAACACGACCCGACTGCCGAATTATTTTTAAACGAATTGTCGGAAAGCATTGGTACAGATACGATTTTAAAGAAAATGGCAATTCAAGATGTACACCCCGACGAAATACATTCTTATTTATCGCAAAATTATTTCACCGGTTATTTATCGCATTACGATTTGCAATGGACAATTTGCAAACAAAATGCCGAATTGACGATAGATAAAGAAACTGTCGGTTGTCGCGCGCATTTTGTAAACGAAATAGGAAAGTACGGAACGCTGATAAGCGAACAATCCGCATTCTATTATTTGGCAAACGATAACGGAAGAAACAGCTATCTCGGCAAATTTATTTTCAACGATAATTTGGAAGAAATAGACTTGTACATTGAAATAGATTCCAAATTATATTCCGGCGGAGAAGGTTATCCCGACTTGTTAATTGAAAAAGGAGTTGCCAATAAAATTATTTTACCTGCCGATTATTCTTACGCAAAATATACCGAAGGTCGTTTGATTACTTGCGCCGGAAACTACCGCTATCCCTACGATAACAACGACAACACGACATTAAATAAAATCATAGAAGACGGTTATTCGCATTTAATATTTCGCCCCGATAGTCGTCACGTAATTATTATAACTCGCCACACACATACGTTTTGGAGTTTATTAATTCAACTTTCTTACCTCTTTCTTGTAATCGCGATAGGATTATTTGTTTTATTATTTCTAAGCGGAATCCCTTTAAAATGGAGGGTTTCAAAGAACGCGTTTCAACGTAAAATTACTATTTTATTAATTTTAGCATTCGTTATTTCTGTGTTTTCCACAGCGTCGGGTTCTATTTGGTATAATGTTCGACAGTTTCGCAAAAACGCGTTTACACAAATGGAAGATAAAATGCAAACTGTGCTGACACAGTTGGATTATTCCTTAAATAATTCAAAAAACATATACGACGATGTGGACGAAAAAATATTAGACCGTGAGTTAATTCAGTTATCAAACAGTTTGCATATCGATGTTAATTTATATGACACAAGCGGATATTTGGCATTGACGTCGCGTATGGAAGTTTTCGAAAAACAGTTGCAAAGCGAACGAATTAATCGTGATGCTTTCGAGCAACTTCACGCGAAAAATAATTCGCAATTTATACACAAAGAACAAATCGGAAATCTCACTTTTTATTCGGTTTACGCCACTTATTATAATTTAAAAGGAGAGCCTGTTGCTTATGTGAATTTGCCTTATTTTTCAAAGCGAATGGAAGATATTCGCGAAGCGTCGGCAGTTATTACCGCAATGATTAACGTGTATATTTTGGCGTTGTTTATCGCTTTACTTCTTGGCGCGACATTGGCGAACAGATTGCTTCGCCCATTGGAAATTGTACGGCGCAATATGCAACAATTGGATGTGACAAAAAAAATGGAATATATCCATTATCACGAAAAAGATGAGTTGGGCGATTTGATTCGCGCTTACAATCAAATGGTGAAAGATTTGGAAGAAAGTACGCAAAAATTAGCGCAAAGCGAACGCGAAAGCGCTTGGCGTGAAATGGCTCGACAAATTGCGCACGAAATAAAAAATCCGCTCACGCCGATGCAACTAAGTATTCAACATTTAGTGCGATTAAAAAAAGACGACGCGCCCGATTGGGCAACACGTTTCGACGATTTAGCCACCGCGCTTTTAGAACAAATAGATACGCTCGCAAAAACTGCTTCGGAATTTTCTTCCTTCGCAAAAGTCGCGGCAGAAGCGCCAAGTAACATTTCGTTAAATAATTTACTCAACGATTTGCGCAGCTTGTTCGATGTACACAAAAATATTTCGTTCGATTGGAAATTCAATATCGAAAATGCTATTGTCAACGGACGCTCCGACCAATTATCACGCATAATGGTAAACTTGCTAACCAATGCAGTGCAAGCGATTCAAGAAAATCAGAACGGAAAAATTCGTGTCACTTTATCGAAAAAAAACGCGGAATACAAAATCACGATAGAAGACAATGGAAAAGGCGTTCCCGAAGATTTGCAAGCGCGATTATTCACGCCCAACTTTACCACCAAAAGTAGCGGCACAGGTTTAGGTTTGGCAATCAGTAAAAATATTATTGAACACGAAGGCGGACAAATCGCTTACTCTGCTTCGGAATTAGGCGGTGCTTGTTTCTCGCTGTGGTTGCCCGCGCAAAAATAATTTTCACATTTTTTTCGTTTGTTTATATAATTCTACAAGTGCTGTATTTTCATTACTTTTGTACAATTTTTAGCGTATTTTGAGCCGATAAAAAAAATGAACTATCCTGTTAATATAGAACAAAAATTAGCATTTGACCGCATTCGCGAATGGGCGGCATTTTATTGCGCAACCGATGCCGGACGCAAAAAAATGCAAGAAATAAATTTCTCTTGCGAGTATGAAACAATCTTGCAGCAATTGTCGCAAACCGACGAAATGCGCGTATGTTTGTTGATGGAAAATACTTTTCCGAACGACGGCTATGTCGATGCTTCCGCTTTTTTGAAACGATTGCGTGTACAAGGTTTATTTCTCGATGTGTCGGAACTTTTTACACTGAAACAAGCCTTAGATACAGTTAACAGCATTTTACAATTTTTCAAAAAAACGAAAGAAGAACAATATCCTTCGCTGAAAAATTTAATTGCTCCAATTATGCTTTATCCCGAAGTAATTCGGCGCATAGAAACAATTGTGAGCAAACACGGCACAATAAAAGACAACGCTTCTCCCGAATTATTGCAAGTACGCAAAGCCATTATAAGCAAGCAAACACAAGTGTCGCGGCGAATGCAACAAATTTTAAAAACCGCGCAAAGCGAAGGATTGGTCGAAGAAAGTGTTACGGTTTCTATTCGCGATGGTCGCGCGGTAATTCCTTTGCCAGCAGGAAATAAACGCAAAGTAAAAGGTTTGGTTTACGATGAATCTGCAACCGGAAAAACAGTGTTTGTAGAGCCTTTGGAAGTAATCGAACTGAACAATGAAATCAAAGAATTGGGATATGCTGAACAACGCGAAATCATTAAAATTTTGCGTGCTTTTACTGAATTTTTGCAACCTTATTTAGAAGAGATTATCGCGGCAACCGATTTGTTGGGCGAAATAGATTTTATCCGCGCCAAAGCGCAATGGGCAATTGAAACCAACGCGGTGAAGCCGATTATAAACAATTCGGTAGAAATAGGATTGCAAAAAGCGCGTCACCCGATTTTAGAAAAAACGTTGAAAAAAGAAGGAAAACCAATCGTTCCGTTAGATTTACATTTATCGTCCGACAAACATATTTTATTGATTTCTGGACCTAATGCAGGAGGAAAATCTGTTTGTTTGAAAACTACCGGACTGCTGCAATATATGCTGCAATGCGGCTTTCTGATTACGGCTTCCGAAAATTCGGAAATGGGTTTGTTCGATGAATTATTTATTGATATTGGCGACGAACAATCTATCGAAAATGATTTGAGCACTTACAGTTCGCGTTTGCTCAATATGAAATATTTTATACAAAACGCTTCGTCAAAAACATTGGTTTTAATTGATGAATTTGGTAGCGGAACAGAGCCGGCAGCCGGCGGTGCTATTGCCGAAGCGGTGCTCGATAGATTGGTAAAACAACATACTTTTGGCGTTATCACAACGCATTACACCAATTTAAAATATTACGCGACTTCTTCGGAAGGCATTATAAATGGCGCGATGCAGTTCGATGTGCAAAAAATTCAACCTTTATTTCGTTTAGAAACCGGCGCGCCAAGCAGTTCATTTGCTTTTGAATTGGCAAGAAAGACGGGGCTTCCGGAAGATATTTTAAAAATTGCCGAAGAAAAAGCAGGAAATCAATATGTAAATATTGAAAAGAATTTGCGAAACATTGCACGCGACAAACGTTATTGGGAAGAAAAACGCGCACGCATAAAACAAACCGATAAATATTTGGAAGATGTAACTACGCGTTATCAATCCGAATTGAGCGAACTGCAAGCAATCCGTAAAAGCATTATCCAACAAGCGAAAGAAGAAGCCAAACAAATATTAGCGGAAGCGAACAAACGAATCGAACGTACGATTGCCGAGATTAAAGAAGCGCAAGCCGAAAAAGAAAAAACGAAATTGGTACGCAAGCAAGTCGAAGATTTGAAGCAGCAATTACAAGCCGAAAATCAAGCCGAAGAAGATGCGAAAATAGCGCGTAAAATCGAGCAATTACAACAACGACAAGAACGCCGCGAACAACGCAAAAAAGAAAAACCGACCATAAATAAAGAAGCGAAAAAATCGGAAGAAAATCCGTTGCAAATCGGAGATAAAGTGCGACTAAAAGGTCAAGATACGGTTGGAGAAATTTTAAAAATAAACGGAAAAAATATTACTATCGGCTTTGGAAGTATTTATACAACTGTTCCGATAAAAAACATAGAACGTATATCTGCCAACGAGTTTAGAAAAACACAAAAATCACAACCAATCATTCCAACAGCTTCAAATTTCAATTTATCGCAACGCAAATTAGATTTCAAAACAACTATTGATGTACGCGGTCAGCGAGTAGAAGAAGCTTTGGATAATGTTGTACAATTCATTGACCAAGCGTTGATGGTTGGCACAGGCGAAGTAAAAATATTACACGGAAAAGGCAACGGAATTCTCAAAGAAGAAATTCGCAAATTGCTAAAAACATTTGGTGGTATAAGTTCTATCGCCGACGAACATATCGAATTCGGCGGCTCGGGAATAACAATCGTAAAATTTTAATGTTTTGCCAACGCGTGTTGTATCGTGTCGCTCAACATATCAATCGCAACTTGGTTGTGCCCGCCTTGCGGAATAATAACGTCGGCATAGCGTTTGGTGGGCTCAATAAATTGCAAGTGCATTGGCTTTACAGTTTTGTCGTATCTGTCCAACACTTTGTCAATCGAACGACCACGCTCCAACATATCGCGATAAATCACGCGTCCCAAGCGGTCGTCAGCGTCGGCGTCCACAAATATTTTTATATTTAATTGTTTGCGCAATTCGGCATTTGTCAAAATCAAAATTCCTTCTACAATTACCACGTGGCAAGGGTTTATACGAACAGTTTCTTCGCTGCGCGTACAAGTAAGATAAGAATAAATCGGCTGTTCAATAGGAAGTCCGTTTTTCAAATCTTTCAAATGTTGAACCAATAATTTAAAATCAATCGAATCGGGATGGTCGAAATTCAACTCCAGCCGTTCTTCCAAAGGCAAATGACTATTATCTTTATAATACGAATCTTGTGGTATCACAACCACTTCACCTTGCCGAAACAACGAAGTAATTTTTTTCACAACTGTTGTTTTTCCGGAGCCGGTGCCTCCTGCAATGCCGATTATTAACATAAGTTTATTAAAATTTGAATACCACAAATATAAAGTTTTTTTTGCAGACAGATAAATATTCTCACTTAATTACTTCAAAAGTTTCTGTTTAAATTGCTATATTTGTGCGCTAAATATTCCAATAAATCTTATGACGACAGAACAATTTTTGAGTTCAGAATTAGCCAAAGCAATTACCACAATCTACGGACAACCTGCGCCCGAAGCCGCTTTGCAGCTGCAAGCGACACGCAAAGATTTTGAAGGCGACTTCACAGCAATGATGTTTCCGTTGTTGAAAATCAGTCGAAAATCGCCGGAGCAAACAGGCGAAGAAGTGGGCAAACAATTGCAAGCGCAATGTTCCGATATTGCCGATTACAATGTGGTAAAAGGTTTTTTGAATATTAAATTAGCTGACGGATATTGGCTGCAACAATTTTCCAAAATTTCGCAAACCGAAAATTACGGAATCCATAAGCCGTCCGGTAAAACGATTATGGTAGAATACTCGTCGCCCAATACCAACAAGCCTTTGCACTTGGGACATATCCGCAATAATTTGTTGGGTTATTCGGTGGCAAAACTTTTGGAAGCAAACGGGCACAAGGTTTTCAAAGTAAATTTAGTAAACGACCGAGGCATTCATATTTGCAAATCGATGTTGGCGTGGCAAAAATTCGGCAATGGCGAAACGCCTGAAACCTCCGGAAAGAAAGGCGATCACTTGGTTGGCGATTATTATGTTTTGTTCGATAAAGAATATAAAAAACAACAAGCCGAACTGAAAGCGCAAGGAAAAAGCGAGGAAGAAGCAGCCAAGCAAGCTCCTATCCTATTAGAAGCGCAAGAAATGTTGCGCAAATGGGAACAAGGAGATAAAGAAGTTGTTAATTTATGGAAAATGATGAACGCTTGGGTTTACGCGGGTTTCGAGACCACTTATAAGAACCTTGGCGTATCGTTCGATAAAACTTATTACGAATCTCAAACCTATTTATTAGGAAAAAAAATCGTAGAAGAAGGTTTGCAAAAAAATGTTTTTATACGAAAAGATGACGGCTCTGTTTGGTGCGATTTAACTAACGACGGATTAGACCAAAAATTATTATTGCGCTCCGATGGAACTTCCGTATATATGACGCAAGACTTGGGAACCGCGCAACAGCGTTATTCCGAATATCATTTCGACGAACATATTTATGTAGTTGGCAACGAACAAAATTATCATTTTCAAGTACTCAAACTTGTTTTGAAAAAACTCGGCTACAATTGGTCTGACGCTATTTATCACCTTTCTTATGGAATGGTTGAATTGCCGGAAGGAAAAATGAAATCGCGCGAAGGAACGGTTGTTGATGCTGATGAGTTGATGGATGAAATGATTCGAACGGCTCGGGAAATGTCGTTGGAACTCGGCAAATTGAATGATATGCCGGAAAGCGAACAACAGCAACTATTTCAAACTATCGGCTTGGGCGCGTTGAAATATTTTATTTTAAAAGTCGATCCTAAAAAAACGATGTTGTTTGATCCGAAAGAATCGATTGATTTTAATGGAAACACAGGACCTTTTATTCAATATACTCACGCGCGTATCAAATCAGTTTTGCGAAAAGCAAACGAACAAAACTTGCAATGCGCGTTGAAAGAAGGCGCTTCGATGAATGAAAAAGAAATTGAATTAGTAAAAATTTTAAACGTTTTTCCTGATAAAATCGCGGAAGCCGGAATCGAGCATTCGCCCGCGTTGATTGCAAATTACACTTTTGAATTAGCCAAAGAATTTAATCAATATTACCACGACGTATCGGTTCTTAAAGAATCTAATGATGCGCTAAAATCGTTGCGATTATTACTATTACAACAAATTGCAATCGTACTAAAAACCGCTATGAATATTTTAGGAATCGAAGCTCCGGAACGAATGTAAACAATTTAGAAATAATTTCGATAAAATAATATGGACTATTTCAACGAATTAAATTGCGCTGTAACCATTTGCGATTTGAATGGTATTGTCATATATTGTAACGAAAAATCACAACAAACTTTTGCTAAGCACGGAAGTTTAATCGGCAAAAATCTGAAAGATTGTCAT
>JGI994J12354_10002141_pt1 | contig 19541 bp, 19 predicted proteins | sample IntmicLarv3ML3BL_FD_12354 | JGI IMG/M metagenome (IMG submission 12354)
ATGCCATCGAAGACAAAGCGTTTTGCCACTCATGCAATCGTACTGTGTGTTGCTCCATACGCTGCTTGAATACGGTCATATGTCCACTCCGAGTTCTCGGGCGTTTTCTCAAGTTTAAGTAATATTTGTGCATGTTTTATACGGTAGCCCTTCCCGCCTTTTTGTATGAGCGCTTTCAGATATTTACGTTCTTCTTCCGTTAGTGTAAATTTGTAACTTGGCATTAGTCATTATCTCCTTATTTAGTTTTTGAGATAATATAACATATTTTTCATATTTTAAAAACTTTAATTTTTCACAAGATGTAACACTAGTAATGATGAAATAAAAATTACATTTTCTTTTCCTATCTATTTTTCTCATCCCTTATAAATTTAAAACAGACCAATAAAAAATATTTTAAGACAATTCCTGTTCAACTTGAGTTGGTGGCAGATTGCAGAATGTGTTTTCATAGATTCAGAATGGAAAAGTCTGTAATTGAATTTTCTTATATATAATGTATCGTATTATCATGTAATAATAATTACAAATTATAAAAGATAAAATAAAAATAGTTGCCTCTTATGTATTCCTTGTCACATTGAACATAAATCCCTTCATCACATACATAAAAAGTTTAAAAAATCGCTTAGTGTCTTAAAACTTAAATTGGTTGTACTATTTAGACAAAAGAAAGATATTACTGCATATATTGTGGATTAACTTATACATTACGAGGCTGAAACCTCCGGCTTAGAAGTGAGCGGAAAATAAATGAAAATTATTTAAACTGTTTGTGAAATTTGATTTTACTTTTATCGAAAAGTAAACGAATATCCCATTGAGAGTGATGCGACATCACCTTCGATGGGTATTTTTTAAATTGACTGTCATGGTTCATAGCAATTGATTTATGCGAAAAAAATTGCCCTTAACTCAGCAAAACCAAGTTAAAGACAAACATTATTTAAAACACTAACACAACAGAATGTATATTTTTTTATATTTTTAGTTAACATATATGGTGTGGTGCTAAATGACCGTACCGGTCAGGGCAATTATAAAGCAAGAAAAGTTTTTCAACTCCGCTCGCTACTTGAGTCTCATATTATTTTAATAGCCAACTTGAGTCCAGTATTGATCAACCCAGACTCCTTTTGTTTGGTTCCATCTTCTATAAAACGTAAGTCCAAATTCAGTTTTATATGCAGTAACAATAACTTGAGCAAAAGTAGTAATAGTAGGTGGTGGTGTCGGCTCAGGTTCGTCATTTGCAAAAATTGAAACTGCCCCTAATGGGCTAAGTAAGGATAAAAGGACTAACACAAGTAATAATTTTTTCTTCATAAGTTGAAAACTCCTTTTAATATTCTGTTTTTAATGTTAGTGAAAGTAAATCAAAAATTAATTTTTTTAATCTATTATTGGCAAGTGTTTTATTTCATCAACAGTACCAGTTCTTAAAACAACTTCATCATTTCTATCATAAACATAGTAAAATTCACCATCATACTTCACATAACTATATTCATCACTAAATGATTCTGGAACATCTTCAAAGAAAGAGCCTGTAGGAAGATTATATGCCGGTTGAAAAATTATCATTGATGTAAATATACTCACCAAAATGACAATAGAATAAATAACTTTTCTGAGTTTAATATTTTTATGCGGCTTCATAAAAATCATTTCAAATCTTCGCATAACAAAAGATTCATCTACATCTGCCATATTTATAAAAAATTTCGTATTATTATATGGGTCATCTTCCAACGTTCTGGCAATATCAACCATTCTCGTGATGCAGTCTACGTATTCACGCCTCTCCTTAGTTGTCATATTTTCGGTTGCACATTTATCACAATTAACTTCCAATAATTCATTTATAGATTTTTCAAAAAGGTTCTTTAAGCCAAATAATATCCAAAATACAGACTTTATCATGGAAACAATCAATTTAATAAATCGATCTTTATTATAAATATGACAAAACTCATGTCTTATTATCCAATACAAATCTCTCTCTGAAAATTCCTGATTCGGTAATAAAATTACAGGATTAAATAATCCGAATACGCACGGTATTTTAATCAAAATATGATTAGTGACAATTATATCTTTATCGTAAGAAAATTCCTCTTTCAATTCGGAAATAATTTTATTTAAAACTTCACTGTTCTTGTTATGTTTGTAGTATATACTCAAGTTTCTTGAAGACTTAGAATATTCTTTAAAATACAAAAACATCAGCATAATTGAAACCGCAATCCATACGAACAGAAAAACATTTAAAACTGAAATTTCAACACCAAAAATTTTTACGGAGAATCCAAGTATATGAATAATTCTGGGATAGTGCACAAAAGAGTTAATCACAGGATTTATTCCGATTATTTCAAATGGAAACAAAAAACCAATAAACGACACTCCCAAAAATAAAAACAAAAATTTCAAATCAACAACATCAAAATACTTTTTTGATGTTGTAAATATTAAAAGTGCACTCATAAGCAAAATTAAAAATACTACTGAAGAAGGCAAAATATACTCATTCAGCGACATTGCAACCCTCCTGCTTTAAATATCATAAAAATTACCATTAATATATCAAAGATTGATTACTCATCTTTTTCACCAAGAAAGCGTCTTCTTACTTCCTCATTAACTTCTTTGCTATATACATCCGTTAATGCGGAAATGAATCTCTTAATATTTATCTCCTGACCGGCTTTTGAATATGTTTCCATAACTATTTTCGCGTTATAGTCCTCAATCGAAATTTTTTTTCTATATGTTCTGAATGTGTACCTTCCGATTTTCTTTTCTCCATCAATTTCTATATAACCCTTCGCTACTAAATTACTCAATATAGAATGGAGCGTCTTTTCAGACCAACTGGGCTTTAGCCTCTTATCTATATCCGAAGAGGTCAAACTCTCATCAGTTTCAAAGAACACAGACATCACTTGAAAAGAATACTTTGATAAAGAATACTTTGAATAAGAATATCCTCCTGACACTACAATCCCTCCAAATCATTGAATTTACAAGATTATTATACAGCTAATATTCATATAAATCAAATATCTTTAAACACTTTTATTTTATAGTGCCGTTATTATAATTCATAAACTCAACAATTACCTCATAAATAAATTTAATTTTATTAAAGGGCAACAACGAAAGGTTTTTAATAACTTGGTGTACTAAAACATTTTCACTTTCAAGAGTTTCTCTGTTTACCTCAAGATTTTCAAAAAGTAAATCATCTAATGATATTCCAAAATATATCGCAAACTTATTCAAAGTTCTTATCTGCCTAAAATTAGATTTTCCGGTTTCAAGAGCAGCGATATAACTTTGAGAAACATTGCACCTTTTGGCGAGTTCCTTCTGAGATATACCCTCTCTTTCTCTGTAAAAATGAATCCTGTTTCCAATCAATTCAGCATCAAATTTCATGATTATCATCCTTTACTTTACCAAAGCGTTTAATCGTATTATTGATAAAAATCAACTGTGATTTGCTCATGTTTTCAATCAACAACTTAACCTTTCTTAAATAAAAAATTTTATTGCTTTCATGATTTTTTTGAGAAAGACATTCCGACAAATCAATAGTTAATGCATTTAATATTTTAACCAAAGTTTCTGTACTTGGACGTCTCAAAGCAGATTCAATGCTTGTTAAATATGTTTCATCAATTTCTGTGAGTTCGGAAAGCTCCTTAATTGATAGCCCTCTCAGTTTTCGGTGGTACTTGATAGAATTAGCCAATTCTTTAAAATCTAACTCTTTCACAAACTTTAACCTCATTCCTTTTCCTAATTTTATTTGTAAATTCGGTTTATTAACAATACAAGTGACTGTTGAATAATTGCTGTCAGTGATTGATTTTGTTTTCAGGAAAAGATATACTTATTTCTATAATGGGAGGGTTTATTCAAAATAGTATAAAGTCCGAATATTCTTATATTCAAAATTTTGTTTTTTTGCAACTAAATTTATCGGCATATTTCACATATATATGGTTAAATTATTATTGTAATGATATTATTAGCTTAATTAATCTGAGTTTTTTAGACGAAGTTATATTTATAGAAATTCCGAAGGAGAATGTTAAGGTAAAAATCTTTTTTAAATTAAGGATTGGGTGTTCATAATGAACGAAATTTTTGTCTATATTATAAAAACAATATATTTCATATTTTTTTTAATAATCAACATCTACTTACTTTTTTTTATCAAATCCCAAGTTAAAAAGTTTGTATGTGATGTGTATTTTTTCTTCAATCCACAAAAAGGAGTTATATATTTTCAAAAACGAAGTGAAAGTACTCAAAAGGCGATAAAGCATCTGATTGAGGAATTAAAAAGAAAGGAAGATGAGTAATGTTTGAAATGCTGATTGGCACTGCCATTGTTTTGGTATTTTTTTCAATCATGATTCATCTTCTATATATGTTGTTCTTTTTCTTGGCATACTTGAAATGTCCCGAACGTAAGTCGGATAAAAAGCTTTACGATTACTTGCCGGAAGAAAGTGACAAGCTGATGAACCGATTTCATCTTCTTAGGCAACTTGAAAATGATTATAAAAATAAGAATGATGAAAGTAAAAATGATGAAAATAAACCAATATAAAAAAATTGTATTTGCTTTCTTAACGTATGTGCGAAAAAATTTATTGCTTTGTTATGCCTTAATTAATTATAGAAGATTGAAGCATTGCTTCATAGAATGATAGGAGCGTATTCCATTTGAATAATTTTCTTAATTTATCCGAAAAAGAATTTGAGATTATGAGAATTTTTTGGAGTTTAGAAAGTCCTGTTACTATTCAAGAATTTATCTCAAAGTATAATCCTGAAGCAAAAAACACAACTATACACGGTAATATAAAAAAATTAATGGAAAAGGACATGATAGAAGTAATGGGAAGGACTATTGTCAGTCGAACGCCGGCCCGATTATACTTTAGAAAAATGTCCGTGGAAGAATATTTAACAAATCAACTGATATCAATCAGAGCTTTAAACGGTAAGGTTGATATATTAAAATTTCTTACTATTTTATATGATGATAATCTATTAAGGATTGCTGATATCGAAAAATTTTTAACAAGAAAAAGAGAAGAAGAAACTCCAATTGAGACTTCTTTATAAAAACGGTCGATATTATTAAAGTAATAATTAATACGAAGATAATTCACCATCTAAACCAGCTGGTGATTTTGCCGGAGGTGTGATTATGAAAGTGCCAATTCAGCATCTTACAAATCAAGAAAAGAAAGTTATGAGTTATTTTTGGGCTGAAGATAGACCATTAACGATTAGCAACTTATCTAATTTATGTAATGAAAAAATAGAAGGGCATCATTTAAATGTCGTAATTAAAAGTTTAATTACTAAGGGTTATTTGAAAGTAACGGGACGAACAGGAAATGCAAGAATGTATTATGGAACTCTTTCATTTGAAGAGTATAATTCAAAGCAATTGAAGAGTATTATTTCTACTGATAAAAACCTACTTAATGTTAGCGAACTATTATTTAGATTAACGGAAGTTGATGAGCAAATTATTGACTATGAAGCTTTGGAAGATTGGATTAAAGAATCTAAATCCAAATACGAAAGTAAATGATAACAATTTATTCCATTCTCACGAGTGTTTTGATAGTGAGCATTCTGTTTATATTATTTACTTTTGTAGAAAACTCCGACTTTATTATTAAGAATGTTTCGTTAATATTAATACAGATTTTTTTGATTTTAATTTTATTAAGAACATATTTACCAATTGAAATTGAAAATTACACAATATTTGTTAACTTGTTTATTTTTTTTTCAAAGATAGAATCCGTTCTTTTCTATAATTTTCTCCGTACTTCAAACAATTTAAACATAACAACAGCGAATATATTTTTTGTCGTATGGATTGTCAAGTTTACTCAAAATACTTTTTCATTTTTTCACAGATATATTAAAATTATTTGCGTTATTAAATCAATTCCGGAAACAAAAAATGAACAAGTATTGACTATACTTGAAGAACTTAAATTAAATTATAAGTTTAAGCATAAAATAAAAATAATTATAGATAAAAATATTGATGTTCCTCAAGAAATGGGTATTTTTAGGCAGACAATTTTTTTACCGAAAGAGAATTATAGCGACGAAAAGTTGCGATACATTCTTTTGCACGAACTATATCATTATAAAAATTTGTCTAATATAATAAAATTTGTTGTTGTATCTTTGAAATCAATTTTTTGGTGGAATCCCCTTTATTTTAATTTTGTTAAAGCAGTAAATGCTATTATGGAAATTAATTGTGATAATTTTATCGCAAGAAGAACGAATCGGCAGGAGAAATTCAAATATATCGAATGTATTTTAGATGTGAGTAAAACTGCATCCGGTCATATAGACAATGAATTTGCAACTTTTATGTCAAATTCGAAAACAGAGGTATTTCTAAAAAGAAGGTTTAATCTTATCCTGTATAAAGAAAAGGATAGTAAAATTTTCAATATTATTTTCTCTTTACTTTTGGCCGTACTATTTTTACTTTCATATAAAATAGTTCTGCAAAAAGGAGTGTCACATTAAATAGCATCAATTTGCGACGTTCTTTCTCACTTATCTTATTAAAAATGCCTTCATAAGCGCGAAGGAAGATAAGTGAAGTTTCTAAATTAAACATTTAAAAGTACAGCCAACTAAAATTAAAGTACATGAAAATCCTGCTTTGTATATTAAAAAAATAAAAACCGCCTCTTAATAGCTTGATTTATTGAAGTGAAATTTTTACAGTTCAACAAGCGATATTGTTGTCGAATAATTTCAAAATAAACACAAAAAAACTACAGTTCTAATTTCTTTTGATTTCAGGGAATTAGAGCTATTTTTTTATTGTTTAGAAATTGCTATAAAACAAATCTATAGTAGTTAAAAAATGATTTTACAGAATTAAAAAATATTTTTAGTTCTTCATTCGTCAATTATTGACAATAAATTTTAATCATGATACAATTTTTCAACAGTAGGAACGATAACTACTATCATGAAGTTGCGACCTATTATAAAGTTTTCACTTTATAATACCTTTGCTTTTAATGATATTTGGAGTTTATTTGTGACTTTGTGAACTACATACTATTTTAAATTTTAGATGGGAGGTTTGTTATTCCAAAGAAAAACGTATAAAAAATACAGTTGCGAGATTTTTACAATATCCAAAGGAGGAAATAATTTATGTTATTAAAAAATTTCAAAAGATTTATTGCTTTAATTTTGATTATTAGCTTTATTTTTCCTAATGTAAGTGTTTTTGCTAATTCTGAAATAGTTCTCAATGATAGGGATATAAAAACAGAAGAAAACATAAAAACAGTAGCTCAGACCGAGACCGATGTTGAGTTAGAAAAAGAGGCTATGGAATCGTCTACATATGAAGATTCTGATGAAATGTTTGATTTACAAGAAGATTTAGATTCTGAAAGCGCAGAAAAATATAAAATAGATGCGATTTCACCAACAATGCAACATGATTTAAAAACGAGTAAGATGAGCGATTCTAAAAATAAGGAATTAGAATCCTTAGAAAAAGTTGGCTTAGATGCGATTTCACCAACAATGCAAAGTGACTTGCAAACAAATAAAACGGGCAATTCCAGAAACAGCCGAACAATGTTTTCTCTTTTGGAGTCTCCATCAATAATCCTCTCGAATGTTAGTAAAAATTCGATGAAGGCAGATGTGATATATCCAAATTCAACGGCATGGGGAAATAGATTAGAATTACAAGATCTTTATAATGGTGTATGGCAAGATATCACAAACACATATAACACGACGAATGGAACGTATTCTATTCAAAATCTCAATCCAGGTACTTATTATAGAATAAGGTTAACATGGTATGATAATGGGTGGAATTATATAGATGCATTTATTTCAACAAATTCGGATACTTTAACTATTTCAGAGGTTACCGCTAATTCTCTAAAGATAACTGCTGTTTATCCAAATTCAACAGCATGGGGAAATAGATTGGAGATACACGATACTGACAATAATATATGGCAAGATATTACAAACTCGTATTACACAACAAATGGAACATATTCTTTTCAAAATCTCACTCCCGAAACTCATTACAGAGTGAGATTGACATGGTATGATAACGGGTGGGACTATAGAGATGCCTTTATTACAACCATGTCCGCTGGTACACAACTTGCAGGAAGAGGTAGTGAAGAAGATCCATATCTTATATCAAATGTAAATGAATTAAGATTAATTGAAGAAGATATGACTGCCCATTACAAGCTAGCTGCTGATATAGATGTGGGTTCTTGGGAACCATTAGGCAAAACTTTGAACCCAACAGAAGTAGAAAGTTTTTCCGGCGTTTTGGATGGCAACGGTTTTAAACTTAAATCAATGGTTATATCAAATACTGTTCGTAGTAACTTGACTGATAACATTGGATTTTTTCGTAAATTAGATGGTGCTATCATAAAGAATATTGTCTTTGAAAATGCTAATATACAAAATAGCGCGGGGAATAGGTATGACTATAGCTCAAAAGTTGCTGTATTAGCAGGTTCAGCTATTAATAGTCAAGTTATCAATACAAAATTTAACGATTTACTTGTTTCCGGTGGTTATGCTATTGCCGGAGTAATTGGGGAAATAAATGGTCATATTGAATTTAACAATGTTGATGTTACAAATGCAGAAGTTATTGGTTGTGATAATGGCGGAGAGGTTGCCGGTTTGGTTGCAACAGGCGCACTAGGATTAAATGAATCTCAAGAGAGCAATATTATTTTTATAGATTCCTCGTTTAGCGGAAAATTGATAGAGGGAATACTAGGTGGGCGACTATCCGGACTTTTCGGCGGAACGGTTTCCAAAATTGAGAGATGTTCTGTCGATGCCGAAGTTGATGCTAGAAGCTTGGTACATGGAATGGTTTATACACTCAAAGGCGGTTCTCAAATTAAAGATTCTTATGCCAATTTAATAATCAAGCAAGATAGGCTTATACCTAATCTTTCTGAGATTTATGGCTTTGCCGCTTATTCTCAAGATAACATTTCAATCGAAAATTGTTTGATTATCTTGACGAGTATAGGTACTCCGAAAAATGTAAAAGTTGAACCGTTAAATGTCAAAATTTCGGGTTATTATGCACCGACTGGTGAGAGTGTTTATGTTAACTCTTATTATAACGCTACAGGATTCAGCAATGTTCTTAATACCCTATCTGGGCACTTGAGAACAACTTCTCAATTAAAAATGCCTTCGACTTATGTTAATTGGGATATGAAGAATGTTTGGGATATGACAAATAGCTATCCTTTTTTAAGAGATTCATTCGATAACGAACCTAGTAATGAAAACTTAAAAGGTAAAGGTACAGAATCAAATCCATATATTCTTGAGAGTAGGCGAGATTTTTTAGAAATCAAAAATGATTTGAATGCATATTACAGCATAGAAGATGACATAGACTTTCTTAATGAACCGGTTGACGGAATCGGTAGCAAAGATGCACCTTTTAGCGGTGTTATCGATGGAAATGGCTATACGTTATATAATATTCAATGGAAACCGTCTTTTGACGCTACCGCACTCTTTTTATATAGTGACGGCGCAGAATTTAGGGATATAGTCTTTGACGATATCGGGATTGATGATTCAGTAGATGATTATTCATTAAATTCTAGAACGGCTACAAGAAATGCTATAACAAATAGTTCTTCCGAACTTAATCTAACATCGGCTTCCGGATTATTTGGATTTGTAAAAAACTCTTATATATCTGATATTACTGTGAACAAAATATACGCTCCTTTCGATACTGTTGCGGTCGGTGGACTTATTGGATATGCCTCTAACAGCATAATAGAAAGATGTGCCGTATTATCGGGCAGGGTATCTGGTATGGAAACTTCCAGTGCAGCTTCATTGATTGGGATAGCTGAAAACAATACAATTGTAAGAGAATGTTACACAAGCATGAATTTAAGTACTTCATACTCCCTTGGTTGTGGAATGATTGGTAGAGTTAACAATAATGTACTAATTGAGAACAGTTATTCCGATGATACTGTAACTAGCTATCATGCTTATAATAAAGATGGAAGATATTCGCTTATTGGGAATAGTTATTATGGAGACGTTCCAATAAAAAATGTGAAAATTGTTAATAGCTATAGTTCTTCTACAATTAAAGAAACTTCGCCTAATCCACCTGCAAATTTCAAATTGGCTCCAGATGGTGTTGTTATAGAAAACTCATATTATTTGGGTGATAAAACATCAACAGAATTAATGCAAAAATCAACATTTAGAAATTGGAATTTTGAAAATATCTGGCGAATAGCCGAGGGCAAAAACTATCCTTATTTGAAAGCTATAGGAACGGATACGATATTGCCTGATGATAACGCATATCCTCTTACTTTCCCGACTGAATCATTAGAAGTTACCTTGTGGTTTGGTTCACTTGATAACATTAGTCCGAATATAAAAAATTCAGGATTAGATATACAAGGCGAAATAAATGATTCTGTTTTTTCAATTTCAAGTGGTAAAATTGCCTATATAGGTTCAGATAGTCGTTTGGGATACTATACATTAGTTGACTATCTGTATGAAAATGAATTTTATCAAGTTAGATATGCTAACATGAAGCCGAATAATGTATATAAAGTTGGCGATACTATCCGAGAAAATAAGCCAATCGGAACATTAAACGAGTACAAAGGGAAAGGGCTTTTAGAACTCACCATTTTTAAATCTTTGGATGGTAAAAAATGCAGGGTAGATGGAGCGAACACGGAATTAGTTAATCCTGCGGAATTTTTTTATTTTTCTGAAATGGACTACGATTATTTAAGTGAATACATGGTTGCTAAATTAGATATTGAAGAAGGAATTTCCTTGTTCGGTGCTATTGAGGATGAAAGAGATAGAAAATATGCTGAAAATTATGGGATTAATAAAACTAGTGAAGCATACTTGATGAAACTGGTAGATACTTTCAATGTAGAAAAATCTTCTAAAGATAAAATAGATGTAAGTTTTAATAATGCAACACGACTTGCAACCGTGAAGTATAAAGACAAAGAATTGAAAGTTGGTCTCTCACAAGGGAACGGATATATAGTAGCAGATACATCGCGTATGGTAGTAAAAAGAGATGTTTTCTTTAATTTCATTGATGAGTTTGCAACAAGTAAAAAAAATGCTACTCATATTGCTTATAATGAAAGAGTAGTAGCTAACATTGCACCTAACCAAACAGTTTGGTATAAAGCTGACTCGAAAATCGATAGTTATAGATTAAATTTTACCAGCAACATTCGTAGTAATAATTTGGAAGTGACTTTGCATGACCCTTCCGAAACCAAGAATAGTTGGACTATGTCTGAAAGTTCATCAAAAACCGTAGTAGGACAGACGTACTATGAAGAAAATTATGAACTACTCCATCTTTGGAGTTTTCGACATCTAAATCCTATATATATATCTATAGTGAATACTGGTGACATACCGCTTACCTATTCATTTACTTTATCACAAGATGACTTTAATGGTAAATATACATTTTCAGCATTATCTGTAGGTTCAGATATATATAATGCAGGTCAGGATATTAACTTTAAACAAGGCGAAAACAAGAGTACTATAGAAAAATTTTATAATCAAGCATTAAAAAACTATCCAACAAACCTTAATCCAGCAGAATTATTTTCTGATAGAATGCAAAAAATTGGTTGGGAAAAGGCTACATCGCTTGTAAATAAAAAAGCTTTGTTAAATAATAATTTTACTAAAAGCGAAAACCCTACCATAGATACTATAAAGGAAGAGTTTAAAAATAATGATATAGTATATTTAGTCACACATGGTACTAGTGCAACGATAACTTCAGCAGGAAAAGAGGTTCCCGGAGAACTATGGCTTCAAAATATTAATTTTGATAAAGACAAAATGCCAACATTAAAACTTAAAATGGACGAAGGCGATGCAATAGGAGTGGAGTTTGAAGCTGGTTCTACTGTGAAATTTGGAGCGGGCAGTTTCGAACAGGGAAAATACAATGACTTAGATTGGCTTATATTGGGTGCGTGTGCAGCTTTAAACTCAGGACTTAATTCTGAAGTATGGGCTAAAAGTCTATTGGTTGATAATTCCGTTCATGGTATATTGGGTTATTATGGTACAGCTCCAGGTTTCACCAGACAAAATGAAGTTTTAAAACGATTCATACCTTCAAGCGAAAAAACCAATTTTCTAACTCTTTTGGACGCTTGGAAAGTTGCAAACGAACCAGTTAGAGGTCAGTCTCAGTGGGCTGCGATAGTGAGAGAATCATATTTAGGTGATTCATTTGTAAATATAAGAACCGATTTAAAGGAAAGTGAAAAAACTGACAGAATAATAAGATATCAATATGGTAAAAGGTTTGGTTCTACAAAAGAGGAGGACATAGTTTTTACAGATTCCAGAAGAACGACGAATATTTCGAGTATTGAATTGAGGGCGCCTGAAATAGAAAAATTTGAAATAGAAAATTATTTAAATGCCAATTTGAAGCATGCGGACTTAGGGTACGGCGAGAACAATAGTTTTACATTAGATTCAAATGTTTCTCTTGCGAATGTGGAAGAACTAAATGAAAACTATAATAACCTTATTGGCAAAGCAACTAAAGCTTTGGAAGATATGAATTTGTTGCCTAGTGAATATAATGTTGAGTATGAAACTATTGAGAGAGAGTATTTGTTTGAAGAAAATTCTAATGTAGAGACAATTGAATTTAAAGTTATTTTTTTACCTGTGATAAACGGCAAAAATCTTTATACAGCTGATAATAATTGTATAAAGGTCTATTTGCATGATGATGAAGTCACAAATATTGTCTATAACTGGATTGATGTTTCGTATGAGATTACGCCATCATCTTCGTTGTTTCATAATGTTTCTTTGAATAGTAATCTATACTACACATTTGAAGAGGGTGTCCTAATGCAACATACTGATTATTTAAAATGATTTTTTGACGACTGACCCTTATGAGTCCACTTTTCCTGATTTCAAGATATTTGCAAATACTTGAATGAATGATATAATTAAAAAGTGGACTCATTTTCAAAAGAGAGGTTTTGTTAAATTCCGCATAAAAGGTTCTAAACTTTATATAGATGACGAAACCTTGAATTACTATAAAAATACTAGGGGGAATTGTGATGAGGAAAAAAATTATAGTCACAGCTATAATAATAGCTAGTATAATTATTTTGGGGTATGTGTATCTAGGTCAATATCTTTTAATACAAAGTTACAATGAGGAACGTTTGGTAGTGGGCGAGTTATCATTGGACTTTACTGAGTATATAACAATTTTTTATGAGGGTGATGAGATTTTAATTGATGATAAAGATGATGTCGATAAAATTATTTCTGCTTTTGATAAAAATATAAGAGGATATATTTATAACAAATATCCAGATGGTGAATTTGCTGTTACTAAAGGTCACCCTATATGGATGCCGAGTTTAGGTTGTGTAACTTTTATCGGCGTTGATTGTGAATTGGAAATAATAATTTCGTCGAACTCACCAGAAATATATAGTTTTGATATAGGTCAAGAATTAGAACCTTTTGAATATCTTCGTAAATTCGGAAATCACAAAGAACCTTTCGAATATTTTTATAAAAATGAAAATCATGATAAGCTAAGATATAAGATATATGGTATAAGGCATTCTTCCTTTTATAACTCACAAGTTATAGATGAGGTTTTGAAAAAATATAATGTTGATATCACTTATTATCAGGACATTCAGCATTAAAAAGAAAGTTTTCTTAATATCTACACGACAAACGCATGAATGTCTTTTTGCATAAAAATAAACTGGTTACTTTGGTAAAGATTAAACTTAACCCCCAAATATTGTAATAATAACGAGCTCTGATTAAGGTTTTTGAATCGCTCATGTCAAAAACAAGCTACAAAATCAGAGATTATTTAGATATAATTTTGTGAATAAAATAACATGCGTTTGTCGTGCATCAAATGGAAGTGATAGTTGAAATGCTATTTCTTTTTTGTTATTATTGTGTTGTTGTATTTGGTTTTTCATACACATCATTATACAACAAAAAACGAGAGTTGACTTTATGTCTTCTCTCATTTTTTTTGGAATTGGCAAGACAGCCCCTCGTATAATAAAGTTAATCAAACGGAAACCCGTTTGAAGTGAAAATCATTTCTAAAAATTTATCAAAAATCAAATCCAAAAGTTTACAAATTGAAATTCATTCAGTTTTCACGTAAACTACGTTGTAGAGATAGAGTGGTTTTATCCAGCCCCTTGCTTAACTACCATATAGGGTTAATCTATAATCTCCTCATATCTCAAATATTAATTTTGCTATTGATTACAAATTATTTTTCTTATATACTTAAAGGGAACTGTAATATTCGACAAAAATGAATATACGTAGTTTGCTCATCGATGTTTTATTTCCTTAACAATTTTCACCAATTCCCAATTGTATTCCACATTGTTAAATTTAATCTATTTTCTATTTGTGACTATAAAATTACTCTGTTAAATCAAAGAATATAAAAATTCAAGGAGCGAATTAATTCATGAAAAAAATTATAACCTATGCTGTACGCCTCTCGTTTCTCATAATCATATGTTTTTTTATTTATTACGGTACGCATCCATTTTTTAAACCTACTTCAGATTTTGATGCAAGCTTTATAAAAAAGGCTGAAGTTGTTATAAACGGACAATTATACACTTTCACAGATGAAGATTTGGATATTATAAAATCATGCCTTGAAGGTAGTAACTATCAAAAAGGTGATAACCGTGCATGGCTTGGCGAAAGAGAATTTTTTTTCGAATCATTAACTCTTTTTTGGGATTCTAAAAACGGTCTATATTTGATTCCCCACGGAAATGACCTTGGTCTTTGGGGACCTTACGCATGTAACAATGAACTTTTATTCCCACATCTTCAGTTTCTCTTAAGTGCCGATATGTACAACTTATCAAAATTTTTTGAAGATAAAACAGGGGAGGAAGTTGTTTTAAATTATCGTCGTAGCGAGGGCTTGTTTACAACTGATAAAATCACTATATATTATGATTCGCTAAATGAAGAAAAATCTATTGACATAACTGACTCAAAAACTATTACTGATATTGAAGATACACTTAGAAAGATATATAGGTATTCCCGCGAGAAGCCTATATCAGAAGAACCTTGTGGCATATTTGTTGATTTTAATAACGGTATTGTTATAGGCGTACAAACTGAAAATTCTAATGAGATCTTTAATATTGAAAAAAATAAAGATGACATGGTTAATTCTATTAAATTTTATAATCGTATATATCTATATGATTATTTTTCGGAAATTATAGAAGAATTTAGGTAACTTGCTTTTTATTATACGATTTATTGAGGGCTCTTATCAGTTTTATTATTCAAATTATCAAATCTTTTCATTTGTTATATCGTTCTTTTATTGTTTTTTGCATATAGCTATTTTTTTAAAACTATCTGTAAATATAAAATTACTACAAGCGAATCCACAAAAACAATTGAAAGAATATTTCGGATTTGTTAAGATAAAAAAGTAATATTGATTTTTGTTTAGTACCATATGTACTACTCTCTGTGCTCTGTTGCGTGGATTTTATACGCCACGCTTCTTAATTATATAAATTTAAATACGTGTTATGCGTATGCACACGGCAGGATTATTTAAACTCTCAGTTTATTTATAGTCCTGCTTTTTTTATGTTTTTTAAACTTTTAGTTTAAGAATAAAAATCAAAAAGAGGAGGACTTAGTAATGACAGATGGATTCTTTGATTGCTTTACGGAAAATTTTAAAGATGAATCAACGTTTTTGAAATTTTTATATGAGCGAGAAAATGATGCTTCATGGGAAACTGTAAGCCATAGAGATATTAAATTCATTGGGCTTGAAGACGACGACTACGAAAGTGAATCAATCGGAAATGGTTTTGATTTAAATTCAAAGTTTGAAGTTTTTGAAGATACGATGAAACATACTTCTCTAGTCGCAGAATTCTACGGCAAATATTTTGCTATAAGGGATACAGCAATAAAAACTCTACTCGAAAGAGCCTGTATATCAGGGCAAGCATTAAAAAGAGTTCCTAAAAAAGTTTTGGGAGAAATTCTTAATCATTGTATTGAAACGTCCAAAGGAAAATCTTTGATTTTACGTAGTTATGATAAAATCTCAGCTTTTCACAGTGGTGATAATTCGTATTCTGTTCTTGATATGTACGAACTTTTCAGACTCACATCGGATTATTTATCTGCGAAATATCCGGGTTCAAATTTTATTGAAGCAACCTATGACCATTCATTAACGACGGGTTTATGGGAAATTAAAAATTCGGATTTAACAGAAGCGTATGTTGATTTTCTTAATAGAAATGACTTAAACAAATGGGACGAAATTAGACCGACTATCAGAGTTACAACTTCAGATGTCGGGATTTCAAGTGTTACCATTTCACCTATGCTTTTTGTTGATGATACTTTTAAAATTACTTTAGGTTCGCCAATAAAACTGGCGCATAGGAACAACGCTTCTATTTCTCATTTTGAAGAAAATCTTAATTTAATCTTTCCGCAGTTTGATGCGGCATTGGGAAAATTAATGAAACTCGCTTCAATAGAAATTAGATATCCAAAGTATTGCATGGGTTCTGTTATGAAAAAAATAGGAATACACAAAAGTCTCGGACTTGAAGTTTTGGAAAGCTTTATGTTCGGAATGGGTTCAAATCCTATTACAGCACATGAAATTTACTGCTCAATCAATGAAGTGCTTTTCATAATGACCTGTAACAAAGAATCTCAAACTAAAATCGCTAAAGTGGAAGAAATGATTGCAAGAGCCTTAAATATTAAATGGCAGGATTATGACTTTCCGGGTGATTTTATATGGTAGAGGAGGATTAACATTTATGAATGCATTAAAAACTGATGCCGTAGCAATTGCTTACACATCCGCACTAACCCATGAAGAATGGCTGGAGTTCAGAAAATTGGGAATCGGCGGTTCGGATTGTGCCGCGGTTTTTCATCAATCACCTTTTCAAACTTGTCGCGATTTGTATTATGACAAAATCGGAGATGAGCCCGAAATTGATAATGATGATGATAACTGGATTGCAAAAGAATACGGGAATTGCCTTGAAGATTTGGTTGGAAAGATTTTTTCTCGTAAAACGGGATTAAAGATTTTCAAAGAAGAAAAAATGTTTAAGCATCCGGTACATGATTTTATGTTAGCGAATGTGGATTTTTTCGTTGAAGAAAACGACGGCAGCACATCTATTCTTGAATGTAAAACAAGTTCAAAATACATGATGGATAAGTGGTCTGAGGACTCCGTGCCTTTGAACTATGAATTGCAAACTCGTCATTATATGTGTGTTTTAGGCATTAATAAAACATACATCGCATTGCTGACGGGCAATAATGAAAACGATTTTTTGTATAGAGTAATCGAAAGGGATTTGGATTTTGAAGAAGATATTATTAAGACGGAGAAAAATTTTTGGTATGAACACGTTAAAAAATTAAATCCACCCGAATACTTTGAAAATCCCGATTTGGTTTTCCAAAGTATCAAAAATCATTTCGGAGCAAATAAAGATTCAACGATTCAAGTTTTAGAGCAAAAATATCTTAGTAATATCACTGAGTTTTTGGATTTAAAAAATCAAAAATCCGAAATCGATAAACTATCAAGAAATCTTGAATCTAAAATGAAGAACGCCAAAAATCCTATTTTGGAAGAAATAAAAAACGGATTGTCTGCGACTTTACGCACTTTTGATAGAAATTATTTTATAAGTAACAAACCCAGTAAGAGGGAATCTATTAATAAAGAATCGCTCAAAAAACTTAAATTGCATCATCCTGATATTTATAACGAGTATGTTACGGAAACGGAAAGTCGCAATTTTAAAGTTGAAGTGAAGGAGAATTGATTATGGAAAAAGAATTAGTTTACGTGTGTTCACCGTTAAGGGCTGATACAGCAAAAGAGCAGGAAAAAAATATGGGGTTTGCGAAAATATGCGCAGAATCTATATCCGAGGCTTTCGAGTGTAAAGCTATTGCCCCTCATGCTTATTTCCCCGAATTCTTGGATGATACAAATCCAAAAGAACGGGAAATTGCAATGACTATATGCAAAAATATTATAAATTCTTGTGAATTTGTCTTTGTTATCGGAGAGCGAATTTCCGAAGGTATGCAAGTAGAAATATTTCATGCCAAATATAAGAATATTCCGGTATTTAGGATAAAAAATGCGAATGATTTTCTTGATTCTCTTAAATGCGGAAATACACTTAAAAGTATATCTGATTTTACTGAATTTTTGGTGGGTGAAGATGATTGAGTGTAGATTTATAAAAACTGTATTTGAGGACAAAGAAAGCGGATATTGTGTTGTTGTATATTTAACTTCCGACGCTAAAGTTCCGAAAGAAGCCAGAAACAATGAAACTAAAGAAAATTTCACTTTTACGGCAGTTGGAAATTATCTGCCTAAAAACAAATCCGGAACGTTTAAATTATACGGAGCATGGACTGCAAGCAAATTCGGTTTACAGCTAACTGTGGAAAATTATACAGAGGAGTTACCAAAAAGTAATTCAGGTATAATTAGTTATCTTTCATCCGGTTTAATAAAAAATATCGGATATCCTACCGCAAAAGCTATAGTTGACGAGTTCGGTTCTGAAACATTTAATGTTATAGAACAAAATCCTCAAAAGCTTTTAACGATAAAAGGCATTACGGAATCCAAGCTTAATGAAATGCTCACATCTTATAATCAAAATATGATGCTCAAAGAAATAGTAACTTTTCTTTCGCCTTTCGGGATATCGGTCAACCAAATATCAAAGATTTATAATACTTTTAAATCAGAAACAATGAATATTTTAAAATCTAATCCCTTTAAGTTATCTGAGATATCAGGTTTTGGTTTTAAAACGGTTGATTCGATTGCACGAAAAGTAAATTTAAATCCAAAAGATTCTTTGAGAATTGAGGGCGCTGTTTTATATGCGCTTGCTGAAGGTTTGACGGAAGGACATTTATTTTTGGAATACGATAATCTGCTTAATAAATCCCATACGTTGCTTAATGACGATTTCAAAGTTGAAATGGTCAAAAAAACTGAAATTGAGAGCGCTGTTTCGCGACTTTCCAAAAGTCATAAAATATTTTTAGATTATAAAAATGTTTATAGTTATCGCGCTTATATTTCAGAAGCTAATGCGGCGGAAGAGTTAGTCAGCATATTAAATTCCAAACAAAAAAAGATGTCATTCAATTGGCCGCAACTTTTAAAAGATATAAAAGAAAACCTTAAAATTGATTTAAGTCCCGAACAGATTCAAGCCGTAAAAATGAGCTTAGTAAATAAAGTCTTGGTTATTACAGGCGGG
>JGI994J12354_10002142_pt1 | contig 19539 bp, 19 predicted proteins | sample IntmicLarv3ML3BL_FD_12354 | JGI IMG/M metagenome (IMG submission 12354)
AGAAACAGAAGATTATGGCCCCATTGAATACCAAGGTATCGTGGATAGCGATCCTGTCGATGTGCCTGAACCTATTCGATACGGATACACATTCACGGGATGGGATCCTTCGTTGAATGACGCAACAGAAGTGTGGTTCACTGATGTTGATCAAACATATACTGCACAATGGGACATAATAGTGACTACGATTACATTCAATCTTAACGGCGGTGCGGTGTTGCAAAACGCAGGACCTATCGAATATACCGGTACAATGGAATACAATCCTGTCGATGTGCCCGAACCTATTAGATACGGATACAGACTCACGGGATGGGATCCTTCGTTGAATGGCGCAACCCAATTGTGGTTCGACGAGATTGATCAGTTATATACTGCACAATGGACTGCAATAGAGACCACGATAACATTCGATTTAAACGACGGTTGGATTGGAGAAACAGAAGATTATGGCCCCATTGAATACCAAGGTATCGTGGATAGCGATCCTGTCGATGTGCCTGAACCTATTCGATACGGATACACATTCACGGGATGGGACCCCGATCTGAATGGCGCAACTCAAGTGTGGTTCACTGGTGTTGATCAGACATACACTGCACAATGGGACATAATAGTGACTACGATAACATTCAATCTCAACGGCGGTGCGGTGTTGCAAAACGCAGGACCTATCGAATATACCGGTACAATGGAATACAATCCTGTCGATGTGCCCGAACCTATTAGATTCGGATACAGACTCACGGGATGGGATCCTTCGTTGAATGGCGCAACCCAATTGTGGTTCACTGATGCTGACCAGACATACACTGCACAGTGGGAGGAAATAGAACCACAATAACATTAGATCTTAACGGCGGTACGGTGTTGCAAAACGCAGGACCTATCGAATATACCGGTACAATGGAATACAATCCTGTCGATATGCCCGAATCTATCCTGGGCGGATACAGACTCATGGGATGGGATCCTGAACTGTATGGCACAACCCAAGTGTGGTTCACTGATGAAAGTCAGATGTTTGTTGCAGAATGGGGGCAGTCACAAGGATAATTTACGGTCATCTGCAGTCGAATCTATCGATTCCGATAACGTAAGTCGATTCTAAAAACCTTTATTTCAATCAGAGGGGGAATCTACCCCCGATTTTTATTTGTCCATTTAACTATTGTTGGAGATCAGCTGGAGTAAGTCTACGGAACTGAATGGGGATATATACAGAGCAGATGCGCTCATGTATGTTCACGTCGATAAATTTCATGGTCTTTTGCTTTTTTACATATTATGGGTGCAAGAGACCACGTTCGGGGAACAGTTACTCAATACGCAGAAAATAAAAAAGGATGCCGTCTTAAGACGGCGGTTTATTATCAGCTTTCTTTGTTGAAACAGAGGAACCAGTCAAGACAATATTTGTTCTTGTCTTTGCTTTCCATTCTCTCCTTTGCGACACCGCAGGATCCCGCAGTAGGGATGATAGTATCATCGCCCGGTTGCCAGTTCATCGGCGTTGCACATTGATCGTTGTCAGCCTTCTGAAGAGCTATAACGGTCCTCTTGATCTCGTCGAAGTTCCTTCCCGTGCTCAGAGGGTAGTATATTATGCACCTGATGATCCCCTTGGGGTCAATGATGAAAACAGCTCTGACAGCCTGAGTTGAGGATTGTCCGGGCTGGATCATTCCGAACATTTTGGCGATCTTCATGCTGACATCTTCGATGAGCGGGAATTTTACTTCGACATTCTTCATGCCGTTCCATTCTATCTCTTGGATCTTTCTCAGCCACGCTATGTGGGAGGGCAGGGAATCGACCGAGAGCCCTACCAGTTCGGTGTTGATATCCTTAAGTTCTTTGGATCTGTGCGCAAATGTCATGAATTCTGTTGTACACACGGGAGTGAAATCCGCAGGGTGGGAAAAGAGAACAACCCATTTTCCTTTGAAATCCAACGGGAACTTTATCGGCCCCTGTGTGGTGACAGCTTCGAACTCAGGACATTTATCCCCAATGAGGGGCATCTTGTGATATTCTTCTTCACACGTCATGTTCATACCTCCGTCAATTTACGGATGACATACCATTGGAAGGGAGAGGTATATAGCTAACGGAGTATCCGATTTTCCCGTAGAACCGATAATTTGGACGATCAGTTAGGGATATGTACCATTTTTTCGACAGGTCTTTTGGCAAGATTCGCAATGTCCTTGTCAAGAATGACCTCTCCTTCTCCCGTTTTCAACGTTCTGAGGATGGAATCCAGATCGATCATCTTCATGGTCGTGCATACAGCATTGGAAGGGAAAAAGAACCTCTTCTCCGGACATAGTTTTTCTAATTTTTCTTTCATTCCGACTTCAGTCAGGATGATGAGTTCTTTACTGTCAGATCTTTTTGCTGTTTCTGCCATTGATTCGGTGGATCCTATGAAATCGGCCAACCTGAGAACTTCGGCTCTGCACTCTGGATGTGCGAGGACCATCGCGTTGGGGTATTTTGTCATAAGGGGTTCCACCTGTCCGACGGTTATTCCGTGGTGGATGGGGCAAAAGCCATTCCAAAGTTTGATGTTCTTATCGGTCTTTGAGGCAACATATGCCCCCAGATTTCTGTCGGGCACAAAAAGGATATTCTTTTCGGCGAGTGATTCAACTACCTTCAGGGCGTTGGATGATGTACAGCATATATCCATTTCGGCTTTCGATTCCGCGGTACTGTTCACATATCCCACAATAGCATATCCTGGATTGTCTTTTTTGAAGTCTTTTAATTGACTGGAATTACACATGGATGCCATGGCGCAATACGCCTCGGGTACAGGCAAAAGGACGGTCTTCTTCGGATTCAGGAGTTTCGCGGTCTCTCCCATGAAGGATACGCCGCAGAAAACTATGATGTCAGCGTTTGTTCTGGATGCTTCCAGGGAAAGGCCCAGGGAATCTCCGACAAAATCTGCCACACCCTGTACGTCAGCTGACGTATAATTGTGTGCCAATATCACTGCATTTTTTTCTTTTTTCAACCGTTCTATCTGTTCTTTCAGCTAGGACACCAAAGACCGTATCCCGCGCATACTTTAAATCTTCCACCATAATCAGGGTAGCATGAGCGAGAGCAGAGAGGAATTGGCCGCAAGGAAGTTCGGATGCTCAACCCGAGAGAGGGCTTTGTTCGAAGCGGGAATAAAGATGGGTACGATATACCATCAGTTCGTGGGTGTTCCCGTCGACCAAGACAGTGTAGACACTCTTGAAGGTGCGATAGAGAAGGGTGTTTTGGTTCAACCATACGTGGAAGATGTGAAGGTCACGATAGATCGAAAATCCTTCGGACAGAAAAAAGACGAATATTCATACGTTTCTCTGAGCGGGGAAATGTTGGATGTGACATTGGTGATAGCGATCGACAATGTGAAAGTGACCGCGGAAATGCGGTTTGATCCGATTTTAAAGTATCCTCTGATGTATATTTCGAAAATAGACGAGGAGTATTGAACCACTGTATAAATACCCAAAATGATATACACGGTCACTCCGCCCCCGGTCGATAAAATGATAACTGACATAAAAATAGGCATTACAGGACTTCCCGGTTCAGGGAAAACCTACGCGCTTTTGCGTGTGATAGAGATGCTTAGGGCCAGCGATCTGATCATCGGCGGGATGATCGATGAACCTCTTACGGACGGAAGACGCAAAACGGGATTTTCCGTAAGGGATATAATGACGGGGGAGACACAGATTTTTGCGAGCTCCGAATTTGAAAGCAAGATCATGATCGGAAAGATCGGTGTGGACCTTGCAAAATTCGAAGAGATAGGCATTGTGGCAATAAGGAACGCATGCGAACAATGCGACATAATAGTGATCGATGAAGTAGGTAAAATGGAAGTTGAGAGCCAAGCATTCATTGACGCCGTCAAAGAGGCTTTGGATGTCGATAAACCTATGATCCTCACGTTGCACAAGAAGTCCAGAAACCCCTTGTTACAGGACATCAGGAGAAGGGATGACGTAAGGATCCTCGAAGTGACCCCTACGAACAGGAATATCCTTCCGTACAAGATCGTCCGTCTCATGAACGGTGAGAATGTCTGATGCCGCAGGGAACGGAGATCAAGGAAGGAACAACAAGGCTTTTGGTGCCGGAACGCCATTCCGTACACGGTCCGGGAACAAGGACCCAGGAAGTTTTTTTCAATGAGCAGATGGCCTTCAACAGAGATGTAAGTGTAATGTTCCTTCGTGCATTGGAACGCGATAAAATTACTGTCGCCGATGCTATGGCCGCTACAGGTTCGAGATCTGTCAGAATAGCCAACGAAGTTCCCGGAACAGAGGTTACCGCCAATGACCTCCAGACCGATGCGATAGAATATATTGATTACAACATTCGCCTGAACGGTCTTTCCAATTGCGTATCGTCCAACAGGAATATGCACATTCTTTTTTCGGAAACTGCATTTGACTACGTTGATATCGACCCCTTCGGATCACCCGTTCCTTTCATACAGTCTGCGATAAGAGGGTGCAGGAAGAAGGGCATACTTGCCATTACGGCTACCGATACGGCGCCTTTGGCCGGTGCTCAGGTCGGAAAATGCAGAAGAAGATACCAGTCAGAACCGATAAGGGGGTATATGTGTCACGAAGGTGGTCTGAGGATCCTCATGTGCAACATCGCCAAGGAATTGGCTAAGTTCGACAGAGGAATGAAACCTTTGCTCTCCTTCTATGCGGACCATTATTTCAGAACATATGTTCAGGTGGAAGAAGGGTCGGCGGCAACAGATCGTTCTTTAGATAATCTCGGCTTTTTACATTATGATCCAAATACGATGGAAAGATCATCGTCAAAACGTTACGATCCCATCCACGATCTGGGTCCTTTTTGGCTGGGGTCGCTCCACGATCAATATACACTCTCCAAGATGAGGGTCGAGGGAGTGGAAAAAGAAAGGAAGTGTGTTAAGATGATAGACCTCTGGCGAAACGAGCTCGATGAGGTGTTTCTTTACGACATGAGTGAACTTTCATCCTTCACAAAGATGTCTCCTCCCAGAATGGAGGATATGCTGGCTGCTTTGAACGAAGTGGGAAAGGCATCAAAGACGCATATGTGCCCCACATCCTTCAAGACGGATCTGGACAGCAAGGATGTCTTGTCGATATACAGGTCGGTCAGCAATTCCGGCTGATATTATTGTGAATTTTCAGTACGATGCTGATTCGGTCTGTTCTTCACATCCCAATACAGCACATACAGCATGATGCATCCGTTGGATACTTGAAGGATCTCTCTTCCTATCCTACCCAGCCAGTCAAGTAATCCAAAGTTGTTGTCAAGAAGCAGGGTGAATATCGTATGGAAAGTAATTCCGACCAATATCACGAATGCGATAATGAAGATCCACCACCACATCTTGCTGATGTCTCTTCCGTCCCTCACAGAAAGACCCAGAGCTGTAATGACTAAACCTCCGGGTGCGACAATAAGATATTCCCATGCGGCGGTGTTAAAATGATAGTAAAAAAGAAATACCATACCCGATACGAACAAACCTATCCCGGTGAATATCAGGTACGTGTAAACGACATCCGCTCTCCCTTTGATCCTTCCGGTGTATGCAAAAATCCCGATCATCATTTGCATAATGCAGGGGATCAATCTTGCCGCCATGTAGTGAAGGTCATATGAGAACACAATGATGGTCACAACGGATGTAGCGACAGCCATAACCATGACGAACAATCCGAATCCCTTTATGTTGTCAAGATAGGCCACATTACGTCATCATGTATCCGTTATTAAAAGGAAAGGTTAGATCCGTATCGCAAAAAGAACCGCATGATCCGTCTACGGAAGGGGTACAGAAGGGTTCGATCGCAACGTCCGAACATAATGTTTATAGGTGGGGAAGGGTTGGCGACATTAGGTGTGATTTTGCCAAGTCTTGCGATCATTGGTGCCCAGTGGGGAGATGAAGGTAAGGGAAAGATAACGGATTATCTCGACGAGTCCGCGGATCTCGTGGTGCGTTTTCAGGGAGGTAACAATGCCGGACATACCATCATTGTCGGCGACAGGGTGTTCAAACTTCACGGACTGCCGTCAGGTGTTGTTAGGCCGGGGAAACTTGCTGTGATCGGTAACGGGAACGTGGTGAACATGGAAGATCTTCTCGAGGAGATAGATCAGGTTCTGGACGCGGGAGGTTCCGTGGATGGTCTGAAGATATCCGACAGAGCCCATCTTATCATTGATTATCACAAAAAACTCGATGGCGCAGAGGAGAAATATCGTGGAAAGAACGTGGTCGGGACCACAAAAAAAGGAATAGGTCCCGCGTACCAGGACAAGATCGCAAGGAACGGTTTCAGAGCAGGCGATCTTCTGGACGATGACCTGTTGAGGGAGAAGATAGGATTCAATCTTCCTTACAAGATGGATCTCATGAAAATGCTGGATGCGGAATCATGCGGTTTTACCGAACAATCGCTTTACAATAAAATGAAAGAGTGGAGGGTCAGGCTGGAGAAATATATCTGCGATACTTCTGTTCTTATCAACGAATCGTTGGATGAAGGAAAAAAGGTCCTTTTCGAAGGAGCGCAGGGTTCGATGTTGGACATAGACCACGGAACTTATCCTTATGTGACATCCTCATCCACCTGCGGAGGAGGGATATGCGCCGGCGCTGGAGTCGCACCCAATCGTATCGAAAAAGTGGTGGGCTGCCTTAAAGCGTACACCACGCGTGTCGGAGAAGGACCCTTCGTAACGGAACTGGAAGGAAACATGGCCGTTGACCTTCAGAAGAAAGGAGGGGAGTTCGGGGTCACCACCGGAAGGGGAAGAAGATGCGGATGGCTGGATCTTGTTGTAGCCAATCATGCATCGAGAATGTGCGGGTTCACGTCATGGGCGATAACGAAATTGGATGTTCTGAATGATTACGAAGAACTTCCCGTGTGTATCGCGTATGAGATCGACGGAGTATCCACAAGATATTTTCCCGGGTCTGTTTCCAAACTCGGAAGGGCTAAGCCCGTGTACAAGGTCATGAAAGGCTGGAAAGGCTGGAATGATACGGAATCCATCGCAAAGGAAGGATACGATTCTCTGCCCAAGGAAATGAAGGATTACATCTCGTTCATCGAAAAAGAGACCAAGGTCCCCGCCGATATCGTTAGCATCGGTCCGGAAAGGAACGAGACCATAGACCGGAAGAAAGATTGGTGGAACTGATCATTCGTCCGTCTTTATCTTTGCGAAAAGTTTCCTGTCCCTGTTCAAAGGGATGGTCGCATCGAATCCGATCTTGTACGTGGTCGTTTCTATACTGGGGTCGAGAGATGATCCGGCTGCACCGGGAATACTGATGATGCGGTCGCCCTGCATCCTTGTCGCTACCGCCCATTCGACCTCCCTGTCATCGAAGATGTTGATATCTTCGTCAACGATTATCACTTGTTTCATCGAGGGGTGACCTGTGAAAGCCGCCAATATGGCATTCACGCCATCCCCTTCCTTGTTCTTGGTGATGGAAACGACACCGTTAAGCCAGCAACATCCCCCTTCGGTAAGTCTGACATTCTTGACCCTCGGTACTGCTTGTCTTACACTCTTCAATATCATAGGTTCTCTGGGAAGTCCCATGAGAAGGAAGTGATCTTGGCCGCCGGGTAAGAGCAGATGGAAGATCGGATCCTTGGAGGTCCAGACCTTATCGATCTTGATCACGGGTTGTTCTCTGATATGATCGTAAGTTCCTGTGATATCAACGAACGGACCCTCAGACGTTGTTTCAAGGGTCAAACGCCCCTCAAAGACATAATCTGTATCGGAGGGAACACAAAGGCCGTTATCGCACATTCCAACATTGAGAGGTTTTCCGTGGCCTTTCATCGACATTGAAGAAGCCACTTCCAATTCGTCGGAACCGTAATCCATGGATACAGCGGCAGCTAAAAGGGCTTCTATTGGAACACCCACGCAGATGGAGATGTTCAATTCCTTTCCCGCTTTCTTTGCTTCGTTGTGAAGTGTGAAAAGATGTCTGGGCACCAAACGCACGGCAATGCTGTCCTTGTCCATGATCATCATTCTGTGGAAGGACATGTTCTTCTTTCCGTTGAATTCGGCAACTATCACGCCTGCGGTGATGTATCTCCCGCCGTCGTCCTTGTAGTATTTCGGGATGGGCAATCCCATGAGGTCGGGTTTGGAACATTTATTCATGAAACCCGGAGTCTTCACGATATTGGTTTTGATGGGTGAATTCACGGCAGATAAAAGGTGTTCAACGATACCATTCTCCGGAATATTCAAAGCATCAGCCACTTTCTTTCTGGTGGAGAAAACATTTCCTGCGGCCTTCATACCGTTAAGGTTCTCGAACAGCACGGTCCGATCCTGGTCTTCGGACAGTATCTTTGTGACCGTCGAAGAGTCGGGGTTGATCTTCTCGCTTACCTTTCGAACGTCCCCTTCGAGGGAATTCCTAAGTGACATACATCGCCGTAAGTGATTCGCGTTTATATTTATTGTTTGAAAAAGTCCACACATATCGCAACGGTATGATTCAATGCGGACATTCATAACGTTCGTTCACAATATGATTTGGATCTTTTCCTGTAAAGCTTTTTAAATAGTCCTGTGATACAGGTATTAGGGAAAATATCAATTTCCCTGTTCACTGATTCACTATCACACTAATTCCTTCATACAAATGAAGAAGTTCGGAGATCGTGCCCGGCAGGAATGACCTGTGGGCCCCAAAAAAACGATCAGTAAGATGGGTAAAACAAAGGAAGTGAATGATCCTGTGCAGAGATCATCTCATATAGGGTTATTCGGCAGCAGAGCAGGCAATATGATTTTTCCCTCCACCCGGGAGGGTTTCAATATGAATATAGATCCAAATGCAACTAAGTACATGATAAAAGCGAAGATCACTGCGGACGGGGTTGTCGAAAAACCCGACGTCGTCGGTGCGATCTTCGGACAGACAGAAGGTCTTCTCGGCGAGGACCTCGATCTCAGAGATCTTCAGAAGACCGGAAGGATCGGAAGGATAGAGGCGGAAGTTGTTTCGAAAGGCGGAAAGTCCGAGGGAATAATCTACGTCTCTTCAAGTCTCGATCAGGTCGAAACGGTCATCCTCGCATCAGCTCTGGAGACCGTTGACAGAGTAGGCCCCTGCAAAGCGGCCATAAGGGTCCTCGGTATCGAGGATGTACGTGTCATAAAGAGAGAGAAGGTCGTTGAACGTGCCAAAGAACTCCTCAACGAAATGATCGCTCAATCCAAAGGGTCCAGCGCCGATCTCACGCAGAGCATTAGACAGAGCATACAGGTAGAGGAGATAACCTCGTACGGAAAGGACAGATGTCCCGCCGGCCCCAGTGTGAAGGATTCCGAATCCATCATAATCGTCGAAGGCAGATCGGATGTTCTCAACCTCCTCAAAGCGGGCATAAAGAATGCGATCGCGGTCGAAGGAACGAACATACCGAAGACAGTTCAGGAACTTTCGAAAGAGAGGGTTGCCACGGCATTTGTCGATGGTGACAGAGGAGGGGAATTGATCCTCAAAGAGCTTTTCCAAACGTCCGAGATAGATTTCGTCGCAAGGGCACCCCGTGCACACGAGGTCGAAGAACTGACATCGAAACAGATCGTGAAATGTCTCCGCAACAAAGTACCCGGCGACCAGTACATGGAAATGAACGGTATGACCGCCGAAAAGGATAACAATCGCGACGAGCCCCGCGAGGGCAATGAAGTTCGTGAAGTTCGTGAGGTTCGAGAGGAAAGGCCCAGAAGGGAAGTTGACGATAGGCAGCAACCCAGAAAGGACCGCGACGACAGAACAAGAAAGGACCGCGACAAGAGGAAGGAGAACAGGCTCCGCGACGCAGACGGTGATGACGGCAACAGAAGGAACCGCTTCAACACGGAAGGCGTGGACAAATTCAAGAAGAGAGCCGAAGAGCCGGTAGAAGAATCATCTTCCGAACCGGAAGTTGTCGAAGAAGAAAGAAAGACCAACGGAGTCAAGAAGGAACGCCCTTCCAAGACAGACAGCGAGGAGGAAAAACCCGCAAGGACACTCCGCGGTAAGAAGGACAGGAACACCAAGACCCTCTCGCCCGAGCAGGAGACCTTCAGGGATATGTTGTTGGACATGTCCTCGACGCATAATGCAAAACTCCTTTCCGAGGATAACACTGTGATAAGGGAAGTTGCCGTAAAGAGTCTTGTGAACTCGTTGAAAGAGGATTCGGACAACATAAGGGCGATCATTTTCGACGGTGTGATATCTCAAAGGATCCTCGATGTTTCCGCCGAAAAGGGAATAAAGACCATCGTGGGAACACGTAAAGGTAACATCGGTAAATTATCCGCCGACATAGTTATATGGACGAAGGAAGACCTCTACTGAGTGATGACAATGGTGAAAAAGAGAGTTGCGGAAACATGGGATGATATCAAGACCCTCAAAAGTACTGCAGAGGTACTCATCCCATCCGATCCTCTCGATCGTGTCCTCGGACAGGAAGAAGCGATAAAACTTGCCAAGATCGCTGCTATACAGCGAAGGCATCTTCTGCTGGTCGGACCGCCGGGCACCGGGAAATCGATGATAGCCCGTGCCCTGTCCATGAACCTTCCAAAACCCAAACAAGAGGTAAGGGTGGTGAAGAATCCCGAGAATGCGGAAAGACCTTTCCTGGAGATACTTGACGAAGGTCAGGTCCACGATGAGGACAAGATCCGTGCGGGTTCTATCGGAAAGCTTCTGGATCCGGAGGAGGCACCTCTCAACATCGCTGAACGTCTGGGATATCTGTGCAAGTCATGCAGAAGATATTCGCAACCCTCTGATCTGATGTGTCCTTTCTGTCAGAAAAGCAAGATGGAGACCGGACCGAACAACAACAATCCCTTCGGGGACCTGTTGAACAACATCATGGAGGCAACAATGCCCCAGATGGCGGTCACCACAGGAAAAGAAAGGGTGACGACCACCAAGGTCCTGCCGGACGGAAAGGAAGAGACATTCGTGTTCGAACGGGCAGGCGAGAAGATAAGGATGCTCGATGAGAAATCACTGAACAAAAGAAGTCAGCTTCTCAAGAAATCCAATCAAAAGGTGTTGGTCAAACTCAACAGGGATCCTTTCGTTCTTGCGACAGGCGCATCGGAAACCGAATTGCTGGGTGATGTGCGCCACGATCCTTACGGAGGACATGAGAAATTGGGTTCTCCGGCATACGAAAGGGTTGTTGCGGGATCTGTTCACGAAGCACACGAAGGTGTTCTGTTCGTTGATGAGATATCCCATCTCGGACCGTTGCAAAGGTATATCCTTACGGCTATGCAGGAAAAGAAATTCCCCATACTCGGACGCAATCCGCAGTCGGCGGGAGCCAGTGTGAAAGTGGAGAACGTTCCTTGCGATTTCATTCTGGTCGCTGCCTGCAACATACAGGATCTAGAGAACATCCTTTCGCCGCTGAGGTCAAGGATCATCGGAGGCGGATACGAAGTGCTTGTGGATACGGCAATGCCCGATAATCCCCACAACCGCGCAAAGTATGCGCAATTCGTTGCGCAGGAGGTCACCATGGACGGACGCATACCCCATGCCACCATGGAGGCTGTGGAACTCATAATCACCGAAGGAAGAGCACGCGCCAAATCGGACAATCAGGTCAACTCGTTGACGTTGAGGCTGAGAGAATTGGGCGGACTCATCAGGGCGGCGGGCGACATAGCCATCATGGAGGATGCACCGCTCATCACCGCAAAGCATATCGGAGATGCTCAAAAGAGGTCCAGGCCTGTTGAGGACCAGATACGCGACAGGTACGGTTCCTACATGAAAGGTATGTCCAAGGATGTGTCCAGCGCTCAGAAGGAAAGATCGCAGTATTACTTCGAGAACGAGCATCTGGATGACCGTATGTTCAACTGAGGAAGGAAACATTTTTCAAACTTCAACTTTCATATCCCTTCATGGCAGTCAGGGAGATCAACAAATTAGTGCGGGACAAGATCCCAAGTATGATCATGGAAAATGGGGAGATGCCCAATTTCAGATTATTGGATGATGACGATTTTTTAAACGCACTCAATGCGAAACTCATCGAAGAGGTCGGTGAATATCTGGAGTCGAAAAATCTTGAGGAACTTGCCGACATCCTTCAGGTCATATGTACGATATCGGAACTGATAGGGGGCGGTCAGAGAGAGTTGGAGTACATCAGGGACGAAAAGGCCGTCGAAAAGGGAGGATTCGGATCACAGACGTTCCTCGAATCCATAGATGACATGAAATGATCAGGAACTGTTCAGCACGAAGGAGACCATTCTGAGGGCATTCCCTCCGTTGTTGTAGAAGTTCGGCAGTTGATCCGATACATGGAATCCTTTCTTCTCATAGAATGAGATGGCACCGAAATTCGAAGGTCGGACCTCAAGCTGAATTATCCTTTTCCTTTCCATGGATGCTACCATTCTGAACTCTTGAAGCAGTTCGGAACCTATTCCCATATTCCTATATCTGGGATTCACGGCGAACATGAGGATCGATGCTTTATCCGATGTCAACTGTGAGCCGCAGATGAAACCCGTGACGTTTCCGACAGGATCGCATGATACCAGTTGTCCCGACGGCCATTCCGCCATGAAGAACGAGAACACATCCGGAACATAATACTCATCAAGTGAGAGGCATGAGATATTGTAGACCGAATCTACATCGGAGCTCCTCATCCGGCGTATCATGGTACCCTATTATCCATGCCGTTAATGATTCTTCCTCTTGAATATGACGGCTATCGCTGCAATGATGGCGGCTATGATGCCCCCTAATATGGCGGTCTCCGGGATTTCTGTTTTGTCTTGAACGGAATCGTTGTCAGACCCCGAGGGATGGACAGTGTAGACGAATTCAACAGATTCTGAAGTGTCATCTCTGGTGACCTTCATGGTATACGTTCCGGGGATCAGGTTCTCGCAGACTATTTTGTTCGTCTGCGATCTTCTGAGGTTCCCGTCTCCATACACATCCCATGTATAGTCTCCATCCACAGGACCGGATGCCGTGAAAACAACAGTTCCTTCTTCTGTGATGCGAACTTTGCTTGAAGTTATCGAAAGCGGGCTTTCGTCGTTGAATTTGTAGTTTGCGTTCCAATCTTCCATGAAGTATCCCAGGAAATATTCCGTTACTCCCGGAGAATCGATCAGTACCGCCGTCTCACGGTTGTTGGAGAACGAATTGCCTGTCCAGTTCACTGATCCCAGCCACACGGTATCGTCGATAATGATGCCTTTGTTATGGGTGGTCGAGAATCCCGGACCGCCGTTGATAGTGACGGCTTTGATCCCTGTGGTGGAATTGATCAGATTTATTTCATTGGTGTTCTCATCTCTGCTGCTTGACATGGAAGCATCGAGAATGAATCTGGCATCCACGCCTCTTTCGGAAGCTTCGGACATCCATGATACGGGGGACGAATTGTTGAGTGAGGAGAAAGAACCGAAATCCAGTTGTTCCGAGAAGATCCTGGATACGGCGTTGTCCATGTAGTATTTCTGTGCCACGTATGAATTGTCGGGAGACAACAGCGGAGTTATCTTGGCGTTGAAACTAACGGTCTTGTAGGATGGAACAGGAGAGTATGTCAGATTTCCCGAATAAGGTTTGAGACTGGGGTAAAAAACGTTAAGATCCCAAACATCGCCGTACCTCTGATCGGTATCGTTGATGAATATGTTCGTCATGAATGAAGCATATCCGGTACTCTCGATCACGGCACCCCAACCTCTGTTCGCTCTGGAAGTTCCCATGTTGGCGGTTGTCCAGTTCTCGGAGGTTATTATCACTGTTTCGGAATCGATGACAGCATACTTGTTATGAACAAAAGAGTATCTTTCGTAATTCCCGGAGGCCTGACTGTTGATGAGCATAACCTCGCCTCCCGCGTCAGTTATGGATTTCATCAGTGTGAGTTCGGTGCTCATGTCGTATCCGAACACATCGCCTTCGAGCAGTATGCGGACATCGACATGATCCACGGTCCTTTTCTCAAGATCGCAGAGAAGCGCTGCAAGATTGGGGCTGGTCAGCTGATATATCGAGATAAGCACTTCGGACTTTGCGTTCTCCAACGCTTTGTAAATGGGATCACCGTTGCTTTCGGGGAATGTGAAAGGTATCACGACGGCATCGAATCTCAGTGAAGGGTCGAATGAGAGGTTAGTCAGTCCCGGTTGTGTAAGTATCCAATCCGATGCAGTATCAGTGTCGATGGGTGCAGTTCTTAAAAAATATTTACTGGACGAGACCGTGACAGATGGGCCGGACCATCCGTTGTCCGCAATTATGTTCCCGTAACAGAAAGCATCGATCAGTACATTCCCTTTGAAGAGGTAGAGGTCGTCACCGTTGTCGCTAAGAGCGAAAGATTTGGTCTGTGTGACTTGACCACCGTTTATTACGTATGTGTTATCTCTGGTCGTAAAGTACGTACCGGGATCGATCTTGTTCACGACCGTTATCCTTGAGTGCGGACCAATAGTTATCCCTGCGAAAGTTAAAGTCCCTTCTCCGTCTGTGACGCTGTAATCTTTCAGATCAATGTTGTTCGTTCCGTAGTTGTATAAGGAAAATCCTTCCGCGCCTCTGGGGCTTACTTCATAGAACAGCAGCACATCATTATCGGCGCCATCGGAAAGGTCGATAGGAATACAAACGGTCAATAGACCAAGAATGATCACGGCTGTCAGTATTCCTGCGGATTTCATTACTTAATGATTTGAATCATTCCATATAAAGGGGATTGTTACAATTAATCGTGCCGTCACAATACGAACAAAATCTAAAAAATATTTTTATTGCATAATAAGATCAAAATTATATGCAATAACCATTTTTATTGCATAATTTTGATTTACTTCCAAAGGAAAAAAAGATCAAAGATGTTTGATCAGATCGGCAAGTGCGGTCTTCGGATCCTTGGCCTTTACAACCCCTGATGCAAGCAATACACCCGAAGCACCCAGGTCGAGTGCGGCCTTGACGTCCTTTCCCGTTTTGATGCCCGCTCCGCAAAGTACCGATACGGAGCGGTTGGCAGCCTTCACGGCATCCACAGTATCCTCGATTATCCTTGGGTTCGCGGTCGTTACCGATATATCCCCTCCGATGAGTTCGGGAGGTTCTACAGCAACGAAATCGGGATGGAATTTTGCGGCTTCCACCGAGGCTTTGACGTTATCTGCGCATATCACGGTGGTAAGTTCGCATCCTTTGGACAGTTCGATGCATTCCTCTATGATCTTCGCCGATACCTTATGTTCGGAATGATTGAGAAGAGTTCCGATGGCACCGCACGCTTTCACCATGGAAGGGGTGACCCATCCGGTTGCGGAACCCGGAGCCCTGGGATCGACGTTCTGTGACAGAACGGGAATATCTACAGTTCTTGCCACATGGCCCAGATCGACCATCGGCGGACATACTGCGATGACCTTTCCGAACTCTTCGTAAACAGATTGACATGCCAAGGCAAGTTCCAGGGCACCGGGGCTTTCTACCTCTCGGTATGCCTTGAAATTCACAATGATGGCGGGTTTGGAGATCTTCTTAGTCAAGTTTCTCGAACCTCGAGGTCAGTGTTTTGAGCACTTCCGGTCTGGAGGTGTATTCCATTTCTTCTGAAGGGAGAATGGAGGGTACGAAAGGTCCCTGCGATCTTATGAACCTGCTTGCTTTGATCGAGTTCGCGCGTGCAAGGTCAAAGGTGTTGCCCTTGAAGAAGTCAACGGGTATATGGTCTCCGCCTTTGGCGTTCATGGGTTCGAGACCCTGAAGCTTTCCGTCGTTCAGCTGGAATCCGAGACAGCATATTCTCGGAGGTCCGTCAAAGTATGTTGGGTCAGAGTCTTCAGGTGAACAGGGATACAATGCTCCGTAGTGGGAGCCTCTCATCCATCCCGCTGCAAGCCATGTTGTGTTAAGGAAGGGTTGAGTATATTCTCCAACGGACGGAAGCCCGCTCTGACAGCGGCAGATACAGACAGGGTCGTCCTTTCCGATGTATTTTCCCGCAGTGAGGTTGAGTTTGTCCGTCGATATGACACAAGCGGGACCGATACCCGCTCTGGACGTTACTCTCTTTATTGCGTACCTGGAGGTGTCTCCGAGAAGCGTAAGAATGCTAAGTGTCTCTTCGGGCGAGGACATGACGACTTTCTTGCTGTCCATGACATCATGTATCTCAACATCGAAACCCTGTTTTGCTCTGGCATCCACGACCAATCCGGTTGTGGTGAAAGGATCAAGGAAGACCCTTGAAAGAGGAGGTGAATATGCGGAAGGTTCTGTCTTGTCAGCCATGAAGAACAGCATAGGTTCGGAACCTCTCTCCTCGAATGTCATCTCGGCAGAACCGGGACCGGCTCCTTTTACGTTTCCGGAGAACGCATCGGTGAGGATATCCTGACCTGCGGCGTAGAGTTTCATGGATTTCGCGATCTTTGTTGCAGCCTGGAAACAGTCCCATGCGGCACCGTGAACATCCTTATGACCCTCGCCTTTGTAGTGTGTCATATACAGATTTATGTCGTCACCAACGCGTGTAACATAGAAATCTTCGATTATTCCCTGCTTTTGTTTGTCTGTAAGGATGTCTTTTGCGACCTGCATCATCGAAGGATGCGGTCTCGAGTGTCCGACAACGGATCCTACGTCCGCTTTGATAATCGATACTGTTACTTTCTGTTTAACCATTGGTTCACCGTGTATGTTTACAGATAGGAAAAACCATTATAATAATGTTTATCACGCGCGAGCAACGTTTTTATCTTCATATCCATATTGCAAAGTTGATATGTCAAACGAACAACGATGTCTGTTCTGCGATTCTGTTTCTCAGAATAAGTTCTGTTCCGAAAAATGCAGGCAGGATTTTGACAGTTATGACGAAAAAATAAGATCACAGAAATTCGTATACATAGTATGTTGGATACTCATAGTCGTTTTGGCTTTTTGTTGTTTTTTTGTTTTTAAAAATACCTTTCTTGTCTTCGTTGCGGTAGGAGTATTATGCATTATTTTACCCGGTCTTGCTATTTATCCGATGGATCTAGAAAGATCGACAAAAATGCGGGGAGTGAAGAAGACCTTCATTTTAATAAGGCGCACCGGAGTAATAATAGTGGTGGTCTTTTCGATTTTATCTTTGTTCTTCTGGTAACTTATTTATTGTCGTCAGGTCTCTCGGCGTTCAATATGACTTCGATCAAGAACTCCGGCAATATAGGAGACGCAGCAGATTCCACGGTCACAGTGAAAGGCTGGGTTCAGGATATAAGGAACCTTGGCGGCATTTCCTTTTTGACGCTTAGAGACAGATATGGCACCATTCAGATAACGATGCCGAAGAAGAAACTCGATCCGGAATTATTTGATTCGATAACCCGTTTGTCGAGAGAATCGGTCATATCCGTTACGGGAGAAGTGAAGACAAGCAGTCAGACAGCATTGGGAGTCGAACTAATTCCAACAGCGTTCGAAATTCTCTCTTCTGCAGAGGTACCGTTGCCGATGGGGGTCATCGACAAAGTGAATGTTGAGATGGACACGCGCCTTAACAACAGATACATCGACATCAGAAAACCCGAGGTCAAAGCGATATTCGAGATAAGATCCGCAGTTATGACACTGATATCCGAAGCGATGGTCAATAACGGATTCGTAAATGTCAATACTCCGAAGATCGGCGCATCCGGTGCCGAAGGCGGAGCAACCTTGTTCAATGTTGATTACTTCGGAAAACCCGCATATCTGGCACAAAGCCCTCAGCTGTACAAACAGATCCTTATGTCAACGGGACTCGACCGAATATTCGAGATAGGCCCCGCATTCCGTGCGGAGCATTCCAACACAAATCGCCACGTGACCGAATTCATCTCCTTCGACGGAGAGATGTCTTGGATAGAGAAAGAAGAGGATGTGATGAAGATGATCGAGGAAACCGTTGATTACGTTCTCAAAGGGGTCAGGGAAAGATGTTCCCTTCAATTGCAGATACTTGGCAAGGAGATCAATGTTCCGGCGCTTCCCTATCCGATACTTACATACTCGGAATGTCTGAAGATGGTGCAGGACGGGGGAATCCCACTGAAGGAAGGGGACGACCTCGGAACAGAAGGAGAAAAACTTATCGGCGATATCATGGCCGAGAAAGGATTCGATCTCTATTTCATCGCAGAGTATCCGGAAGAGGCCAAACCGTTCTACATCATGGAGAAAGAGGGAACATCATACTCATTCTCTTTCGATCTTGACTATAAAGGGCAAGAGATATCATCCGGAGGTCAGAGGGAACACAGGTACGATGTTCTGGTCGAGAGAATGAAGAAAAAGGGATTGGATCCCAATGAATTCTCGTTCTATCTGGACGCATTCAAATACGGCATGCCTCCCCACGGAGGATGGGGGATCGGAGTGGACAGACTGGTCACTAAGATCCTGGATCTTCCCAATGTCAGGGAAGCGATACTCTTCCCCAGAGATATGAGCAGATTATCTCCTTGAATGAAGATCATTTGATACCGATCCCAGAAGGTAAAGGAACATAATTCAACGGAATAACAAACTTTTTCCAAAAACTTCTCATCCGTTTTTATTCCCTTTCGGCAGTTTCGGGTATTTTCAACCACCTATGACATTTCTTTTAATAAATACCCGAACATCCAAATACGATAATATGGCAACTGCCGGTGATATTTACGAGAGAGAATTGAAAGCTCTTATGAGCGGAGATACGAAATCAATAGCGAAAATGGTCAAAACATGTGATGACAATGAAAGCGCATCTTACAATTCTCTGATCGATAATCCTTTTTTGGTCATTCGGGCCGCGGGATCACTGGGAGTGGATATTGTCTCCTTAAGATGGGATTTCTCATTCCCGATAGAGGTCAAGAGCTCTGTCGACGATACGATACATTTCAGCAGGACTGCAAGACTCACCGAACAAGCGGAGAAGATGCAGGAGACCTGCGGAAGATCGCATCTGGTTCCGATATACGCTTTCAGACTGAAAAGCGTAAGAGGTGATCCGTGGAGAATATTCACGATACCCACCGAAGGGAGACTGAGAGGTCATAACGAGATCCTCAGGAAGAAGATCCCGAAGCTCGAAGTAACGTCAAACGGAAACTACGTTATGAGATGGGAGGACGGGATCAAGTTATCGTCTCTCATTTCGTACATGGGTGCAATGGCATTCGATGACAGTTGAGACGGCCGTCAGCACTCATAGGGCTCATCACGGATCAGCTTGAGGGTTATCTTCATCCGGCACGTCATTTCTCCGTAACGGTCGGGGATATAATAAAAGCGGCACTTCCCGTATACTATAAATCCATTAATGCAGATTGGAGAAACATGTGGAACGAGGTTGACGAGAGCTTTTGGAAGACGAACAGGGAATCGAAAGTAGATGAGGT
>JGI994J12354_10002143_pt1 | contig 19531 bp, 20 predicted proteins | sample IntmicLarv3ML3BL_FD_12354 | JGI IMG/M metagenome (IMG submission 12354)
CAATACTAATTTGGACACCTCAAATCTAATTTTTAAATAAAGATCGCCCTTTTCAAATAAATGTACCCTTGTTATCGCTTTGCCTCGGCAATATTCCGCCGTCTTGCCCATATATTTCCAACCCAGCTCTGGTAGGGCTACGACATAATACTCTCGGATTTCACTTTCGATAGCTCTCTTTCCTTCACGAGAAATACTCCTAAGTTCATTTTCAGAGCCTGTTGTATGTTCGCCGCGAATAAGAAATTTTGCTTTTTTATCCAACATTTCTGTTGAATTATATTCTTTAATCATTCTCAGCTCAACAGCAATCATATCGGCAGTTCTTTGAGCTAATCTAATGGATTGGTTGCAAGCCGAAAATCCCCTATATACCAAAAAAGAGGCCCATAGTCACTACAAGACATACGAAATACTTATTTCCATCTCTTTTCATAAATCGCTCCACTTATACGTTGGTAGTTTGAGAGAGAACGAGAATGGAGTCAAGCCTAGGGTTTTTCATTTCGTTCTTTCCAGAATCGGAAGAGCTGCAAGCCGATTGTGAGAGTCATTAGGATAAAGAAGGGGAGATTGCCTACCCAAAACGCAATAATACCGATGATGGCACTAATCGTCATCCAAATCATGCGATGAAGTTTCTGATTGGAAGCTTTCTGGTTTTCCGGCAATTCTTGAGGGAAAGGAGGGCGAATATAGGGAAGATCGGCCGGCCTATCGGCACCACAAAGGCGATAATTTTCTCGCGCTTCAGTGAGGCTGAGTTCATTGCAGCTTTGCCGATAATCCGGGTCACTCAAATGAAGTGGGTCATCTTCCCAGAAGCAGACCGGACAGACTTCATGGATTCGTCCGGCTTTTCGGTAGAGGGTGTAGAAGCTGCAGACCGGGCAGGCATAACGCTTTTCCATGCCCTTGCTCTCTCCTTTCATTGGAAATTAGATACCTTTTGTCCAAGCGATGATAGAAAAGATTGTGCCACCGATTGATAAAACGGCTCCTAAAATGCACGCCCAGACTAAAATGAGAATTTGCAGCGCTCCGCCGGAATAAGACATAATAGAAATGCGGTCATCGACTTCGTAATTTTGTTTGCTGAGGTCACTGACTTGGTAGGTATCAGCTTTTTCAAGAGTGATTTCCCCCAGAGGAATTGAGGTGCGCATTTTCATATCTGACCGTGTCCAGAGGGTAAGCCCATAAGGGTGATAGGTAATTTTTTGGTTTCCCAGTAGGTCTTGAATCAGAAAATCAGAATTTTTTTGACTGATAGAATTTCTGAAAATCGCAATTTTAGCGACTCGAGTCAGAAAAAATTGATATTTTCCCGGTTCTAAGAACGTCACTTTTTCATTTTGAGCCCCTGCGGGAATTTCCAGACGATGCTTGGGAAAAATCATTCGACGGGCTCGCTGAATTCCATGATAAAGAAGAATCATCCCTGCCAAGGCGACGATTGGCCCTATGAATTTGCTAAGGGAAGTCAGAGTCATAGTCTGCACCTACTTAAAAAATTTAAAATCTCACAATTAAAGTTCGATTTAGTAAGCACAATTACCTTTTTTGGTATGGCTGAGCATTTTAAAATGAAAAAAAGAAGACAATGGCGATAAAAAATGATTTGAATGTATTTTTTAACATAGTTTTTTTTATTTTAGATGAATGTAAGAAAAAAGTCCATGTTCATTTACCCCCCTTAATATAAAAATCCTTTCGCCGAAAATAGCGGAAGGACGTTTTATTTAAAGGCTTTGGCTATGAATTACTGGCTAAAGAAAATGTGAGTGTCAGGTAGACCTCATCAATTTCTTCTTGGGTGATTCCCAGATAACGAAGAGTGATGGCTGAGGAGGAGTGGTTTAAGATTTTTTGAATGAGCTCTAGGCTGGCACCTTGCTTATAGGCCCAATAAGCGAAGGTTTTTCGTAGGGTATGAGTTCCGATGGGTTCTTCAATACCGGCCTGTTGGGCAGCTCGATTTAAAATTAAATAGGCCTGCTGGCGGGTAATGGCGCCGCGCCCTTTGCGGGAAGGAAAAAGATAGATGCTTCTGCATTGAGCGGCATATTTACGAACTTCTTTACGAACTGATGTGGTCATAGGGAAGCTTTTTGTTTTTCCGGTCTTGATTTCTTTGACGATTAATCTGTCGCCGGAAAGAACGTCTCTGGCTTTTAGGGAAAGTAGATCCGAGATGCGAAGCCCGGAATGAATGCCTAGCAAAAATAGAATATAATCTCTTTCATTTCGATTACGCAAATATCTTTTGATGAATTCAATTTGACGATGTTCACGAATGGGGTAAACGAATCTCACTCTTTTGCCCTCCTAGCTGAAATAATCTGGACTTTCTGCTTGAAAAATAGACTTGGCAATAAAAAAATATGAAAAATTATCACTGTTTGTTGGCTTTATTGAGAAATGAAAGTCCGTCTTCTTCCATTAGGTATTGCGCGGTCAGAATCCTTCCATTCCTGCCAATGCTGCTACTTTTGTCACATTTTAAGAGGGTAAATATTGAGATATATTTACATTTAATTTGTTAAAAAAAAGCAATCAAAAGCTAGTTAAAAAAATGGGCATACTCTACACATTGTGCCAAAAGGGGTGTTTAGAGTATGCCCAAAAAAGTTTTCTCGATTATGCCAATTAGCGGGTCAGGACTTTAATCATCTCAGTTTCCGCCTCTTCCATCCACTCCGGATTGAGCTTTTTCTCCTGCCAAATTTCTTGGGAAACAAATCCCTGTCCAATCCAAATCGGAAGGCCACCGGAGGCCAAAAGGCCGTGGGACTCGGCCGCTTGAATCAGTTTGGTTTTCATGGGATTGTAAATCGCATCGGCCACTACGCCGGAGAAATTTTTCAAAAGAGAAAGGTCAATTGGCGTGTCGTCGAGATTTGGGCTCATTCCCAAAGGGGTGCAGTTGACGAGGATTCCGGCAGAGGCCATTTTTTCCGGCAATTCTTGATAACTTGCCAGAGGAATTTCATTGAGGATTTTTCGCTCCGGCGAGCGGCTGAAAATCAGGACTTCTGAAGCGCCTTGATCTTTTAAATAATGAGCAATTGCCATCGCAATACCGCCGCCGCCGAGGATGAGAGCTCGGCTATTTTTGGGGTCGTAATTAAGTTTTTTCAAAAGCAGACCAACTCCATTGTAGTCGCTATTGTAGCCGATTCGTCGGCCATTTTTAAAATGAATGGTGTTGACTGCATTCATTTTGCGGACTTCCGGCAAAATCTCGTCAATGAAGGGGATGACAGTCTGTTTAAGGGGCAAAGTGACATTAAGCCCTAAAAAGCCTTCGGCTTCGAATTGATTGAGCCGGGCCTCTACATCTTCTGGCGAGATGGCGTATTTTTGATGATCCGCTTGGATATTCATTTTTTGGAGATAGAATCGATGAAGCTCCGTTGAGCGGCTTTGGGCGACCGGATAGCCGATTAGCCCCAGTTTTTGCATTGCCATGAAAGCACCTCCGAAAAATTTGTACCTTAGAAAATTTCGCTAAAGAAAGTTAAAATCCTGTCACACCTGGGCTGATAGAAGTGGTAAAATATAGGCAATGAGATTAAATTCTTAAAAGGACAACAAGGTGAAAAAATGAAAAAAATCAAAGTCTTTGGATTGATTTTAGGGCTCGTGGGAATCGGGCTGGGCTCGCTTTTTATTTGGAAATGCCAGGCTCAACCCTTGGTATGGGAGCAGGATGTAAAAAGTCTGTTTCATGTAATTGCTGAGGATATGAAAACTGAGCGAACAATTTCTTGGCAGACTGAGAAAGAGGAAGAATCCAGTCAATTGGAGCTTCGGGAAAAAGGCAAAGCCGAAAGCTTTTTAGTTGAGGTTGCCCAAGAGAAAATTCCTACTTATCAAGAAGGCAAAAATTGGATTCACACCGCGAATATCTCCGGCTTAAAAGCCGGGCAAGAGTATGAGTATCGAGTCCTTTTGGGAGATCGAGCCTCGAAGTGGCGAAATTTTAAAACCGAGCCGGAATCAGCGGATTCCTTTAAGGTACTCATTTTTGGAGATTCTCAGTCGGTGGATTACGGAGTATGGAAAGAGACTGCGGAGGTCGCTTTTCAGAGAAATCCGGAAAGTGCTTTTTTTATTTCGATGGGGGATTTGGTAGATAATGGGCAGGACGATTGGCAATGGAGGGTCTGGCTGGAAGGCGGGAAAAACCTTTTCGCTGAGATGCCGATTGCACCGATTACCGGCAACCATGAAATGTACAATCTGGACTGGAAGCCGGCAAAGCCGGAGATTTTCCTGTCCCTTTTCCAAGTGCCGAAAAATGGTCCCGCCGGAATGGAAGGCTACACCTATTCCTATGATTATGGCGATGTTCACTTTGTGGTACTCAATACACAGCTGACGGAGCTTGCGGAATGGTATCCGGATTTGCTGGAGAAGCAGGCCGAATGGCTTGAGGCAGACTTGGAGAAAAGCCAAAAAAAATGGACTGTGGTAATGATGCATAGAAGTCTTTGGCGCTTTCCTTTTGACGGGCCTTTAGATAAAATCGGCCAGGCTTTCATGCCGGTCTTTGACCGCCATGAGGTAGATGTGGTCTTTATTGGTCATGTTCATTCTTATAGCCGCACGAAGCCGATTCGCCGGGGAGAAATAGACCCTGCCGGTACGGTCTATATTGCTACCGGCCGAAGCGGTGATCGGGTCTGGGAGCGCTCGCCGAAAAAGCCTGTGGATGAGGTCTTTTATAATCCCATTGACCAACCCAATTACCTGACTTTTACAGGGTCAAAAGAAAAATTGACTGTAAAAAACTTCAGGCAAGATGGTACTTTGATTGATGAAACCGAAATTCGAAAATAAAAAAACAGCCGTGAAATCTAAATAGATTTCACGGCTGTTTTAGAATTAACTGAAAAATTATTTGAATTGCTCTTTCAGCATTTCTTTGATGCCCCCATGATTGAGGATATTCATAGAGTATTCGCTGACCGGTTCGGCGGTACCTAAAAGCTCGCCGCTATCGGTTCTGATTTCTCCGGTCTGGATATCCAGGGAAATTTTATCGCCTTTTTTTACTTTTTCCGTAAGTCCCGGGCAGACAATCAAGGGGAGTCCTAAATTGATGCCGTTGCGGTAAAAAATACGGGCGAAAGAATCGGCAATCACAGCAGCTACACCGATATTCTTCAGACAGATCGCCGCGTGCTCACGGCTGGAGCCGCAGCCAAAGTTGGTGCCTCCGATGACGATGTCACCGGCCTCAAATTCTTTGACGAAGTTGGGGTCAGCCCCTTCTAAAGTATGCTTGATGATATCCGCAATATCAGTCAGCTCCACAAAGCGTCCCGGATAAATTTGATCGGTATCAATATTGTTGCCATAAGGAAAGACACGGCCGGAAACAGTTTGATTTTTCATAATTCTCAGTTCCTTCCTTATAGATATGGGGTCGGGTCAGTGATCTTTCCTTCTCGAGCCGACGCTGCTACGGTGGCGGGAGAACTGAGGAAGATTTGTCCTTCGGTGCTGCCCATCCGGCCGGGAAAATTACGATTTGTGGAAGAAATGCAGGTATCGCCGGCACTGAGAAGCCCTTGGTGGGTTCCGAGGCAAGCCGCACAGCTTGGGGTGACGAAAGTTGCTCCGGCGGCTACTAAGGCCTGAATATAGCCATGAGCCATGGCGTCTAAGAAAGTCTGCTGAGAGGCAGGGACGACAATCATTCGGGTCATTGGCGAAATCTTGTGACCTTCGAGGATTTTGGCGGCTACTGCGATATCCTCAAGCCTTCCGCCGGTACAGGAGCCCAGATAAGCCTGATCAATCGGTCGACCGATAAATTCCGCAATCGGGGCAACATTATCAACGCTGTGGGGCGCCGCAAGCTGTGGGGTCATGTTACTGACATCAAAAGTAAGCTCGTCCGTATAGATGAAGTCCTCATCGGTGGTTTGAATCTCATAATCGGTAATATTATTTTCTTTCAGGAATTGGAAGGTAATCTCATCAGGCTGAATATAGGCGGCTTTTGCGCCCATTTCGGTAGTCATATTGCAAAGGGCCATCCGCTCAGATACGCTGAATTCCTTGAGAACAGGGCCGGTAAATTCGACGCCTTTATAGACCCCATAATCGGCTTTCAGCTCGCCGATGATATGGAGAATTACATCTTTGGAGTAGACCCCTTTGGGAAGCTTGCCGGTCAGGTTAATTTTCATAATTTCAGGTACTCGGAACCAAAGCTGTCCGGTAGCGAGGATTGTCGCCATGTCGGTTGCGCCGACTCCGGTACTGAATGCCCCGAATGCCCCGTGAGTGGTAGTATGGGAATCGGTAACCACCATCAAAGTACCCGGCTTGCTGAGCCCTTTATCCGCCAGCACTTGATGACAGACTCCTTCATTAATATCCATCAGATAGCGGATATTCTGCTTGCGGCAAAATTCCCGAAATTGTTTTTGGTTATCCGACTGAATAATCGTTGAGGGTGGTGCATAGTGATCCATGAACATCACGACTTTTTCCGGAGCCGCGACTTTTGTTGCGCCGATTTCGTAAAAAGAGCGAACCGTCTGCAAATAGAGGTCGTTGATACCAGCGATATCAACGACGCAGTTTACGACCTCTCCGGTTCTTACCGAAGATTTCCCTGCTTTTTTGGCAAGAATTTTTTCCAAAGCATGCATAAAGACACCTCTTTGTGTTTAGATTTAAAGAATCTCCAGTAAACCGGCGAGGTTTTTCCAGTTGAAATCAGGATGATATTTTTCATCAATCGGGTAATCATCATAGCGATTTGACCAAGCACAGTGAATGCCCGCAGACTTTGCGCCCATTAAGTCGAAAGTAGAGCCGGCGATGTGAAGGACTTCATCGTGCTGATAGCCTTTTTGGAAAGGTAAGGCGTAGATTCTCGGATTGGGTTTATAGGCCTCGGATTGTTCGGCACAGAAGATATAGTCAAATTGGATGCCGGTAGATTCTTTAAGGGGATGGAGCATTGATTCATCTCCATTGGAAAGAAGAGCAATTTTATAGCCTCTTTTTTGGGCTTCATCGAAGACTTCTTTGGCTTCCGGCCAAGCGAGAAGGTGCGACCAAGCATCGACCAGAAAATCCTGCTTTTCTTGGGAAAGGGTGAGACCAAATTTTTTCAGAGTGTAAATTAATGTAGCGCGGGTCAGATATTCGTAGCTATGGTAGCCTTTTTCCAGATTGCTGCTGAGAAGAACGTAGTCCCACTGTTTGGCTCGCCACATTCTGAAAAAGGCCAAAGAATCAATGTTTTTTTGCCCTAGAGCATCTTCGACAATAGGGGCCATACTTCCTTCTAAATTGAGTAATGCAGAGTAAGCGTCCACGGTAATGAGTTTTAAATTTTTCATGATTGATCAGCTCCTTTTTATTAATGCCAAAGTCCGAGAAACATCCAATAGGGGAAAGCGACTACGGTATTGAAAATCAGATGGATAAACATTAGGAAAGTGCCGATGGACCACCAAGTTTTTTGGCTGACATATCCGGCGCCGAAAATTACTGGGCCCGGAGCACTTCCGTAGTGAGTTAAAAGACTACCGTAGGAAAGAGAGAAAGCTAAGATAAGTACCAGTGGAATTAGAGGGACTTGCGCGGAGAGGCCGAGAGTAAAGAAAACCGGCACCATAGATAGAGTATATGCGGCTCCGGAAGCGAAGAGATAGCGGACAATAATGCTGAGACCAAGTAAAATCAAAAGAACTGTGAGAGAAGAGAAACTGCTTAAATTAATGTGTAATTTGAAGAATTCGGCAAGCCACTTAAAAAATCCCGCTTGGTTAAGAGAATTTGCAAGTCCGATGATTCCGCCATACCAAGCAAGAGTACTCCAAGCCCCTTTGTCGCTGACGATTTGATTCCAAGTCAGAACGCCGAACAGGAGGCAAAGACCGATAACGGTAATGGCGACAGCGGTTGCATTAAGTTTTAGTGCAGTGCCGAACATCCAACCTAAAATAGCAAGGACAAAAAAGAAAACAAGCATTTTTTCAGTAATTTTCATAGGTCCCATTTGGTCAAGCCCTTCTTGAGCGACTTTTTTATTATCCAGTTGCTTGATTTCTGGTGGATAGATTTTATAAAGAATCCACGGGGTTAGTGCCATCATAATCAGTGAGGGGACTAAGGCGGCGATGAACCAAGTCATCCATTCCAGCGGGGTACCCAAAATTTCTGATGCGAGCTTGACCAGTAGTAAGTTCGGTGCAAAAGCTGTCAGAAAGGCATAAGAAGTAGTGGAGGTAGTTGCGTAAGTCAGCATTGCCAGATAAGAGCCAATCCGGCGGGCTGTAGGGCCTGGCTCGGAATCAAGGGCGACGGCGATACTCCTTAGAATCGGAAAGGTGATGCCCGCGGTGCGTGCTGTATTAGAAGGGATTCCCGGTGAAAGAATATAATCGAGAAGAGAGCAGGCATATCCGAGGCCCAGAGTAGTTTTTCCAAGCAATCGGATGAGATGGTAGGCGATTCGTTTTCCGAGTCCGGTTTCAATGAAAGCAATGCTTAAAAGGACTGCGGAGAAAACTAGCCATGTCGTCAGGTCGGAGTATCCGGAAAGAGCGGTATTAATATTGCCGAGAAAGATGCCGCAAATCCCGATCGCTGAGAGCATAATGACCGGTTCCGGAAAAGGCTGTAAGACCAGCCCTAGAATAGCGCCCACATAGATTGCAAATAATTTCCATGCAAGCGGCGAGAGCCCTTCCGGCGGCGGAATCAATATGAGAATGCCGGGGACAAGGATTACCGGTATGATTTTTTTCAGAAATGATACGTTCATCACAAAACTCCTTTTCTTTTTTTTGATAGAGGCACACCTAAAAAGTCAGTAAATGGAGTGCGGGCGTTTAGGTATGATTCTGAGTAAATTTCTAAGCGCTTAGAAATTTGCATGGGAGTACTCTATTCTTAGTAAATCAGAGAAAGATAGATGAGGTAAATATTTGGATGGGGTGATTTGGCGCGAATACGTTGCAAAATATTGCTGTTTTTTAAAAATTCATTCGATTTATTACCATGATTTAGATAGGATAAAGAAAAAGTGTTGGATTATGTTGCAGGAGGAAGAAAATGAAGTCCATTGTTTTGATTGCTCCCAGTGAAGAAATTTTGAGAATCGGTAAGAGTCTTCAAAGAAAAAGCTTTTCGGATATTCGTGTATGTTTGGGGCTGATTCAAGAAGGGGTCAGGGAAGCTCAAAAGAAAAGCCGGAGCGGGGCGGAGATTTTCGTGACCAGAGCCCGGACAGCAGAGGCGATCAAAAAGGCGGAAGTGCCGGGGGTGGTAGTGAAGATCCCGATTACTGCCTATGATGTACTTCGGGCGATTTCTCAGGCGAGGAAGACGAGCGAAAAGATTGCGATTGTCGCTTTTTCCGAGATGGTCGGCTCGATTGATGCACTATCTGAGTTACTAAATATGAATTTGCTGGTCTTTCTTTACGAAGAGGAGAATCAGGCGGACGGGATGCTGGATAAGGCTTTGGCAAAGGGTGCCGAGGTCATTATTGGCGGTGAGACTACAAAGCGGGCGACTGAACGGCGGGGGATTCCTTTTGTGCAGCTGATTACCGGAGAAGAAGCGATTAGTCAAGCTCTTGACGAGGCGCGGCGCATCAATGAAGTGCGCTTGCAGGAAAAGACCCGGCTGCGGCTTTTGGAGACTGTGGCTCATTATTCCGGCGAGGGGATTTTGATTTTGGATAAAGATCTCAAAATCTCAATGTGCAACGGAACTCTTTCGGAAATGTCGAGCCTTAAAGAAGAAGAAATTATCGGCAAATGGCTTAAAGAAATCTGGCCGGAAGTGGAACCGAAGAAAGTCTTTTCCGGTAGCGAGAGCCAATATGATGAGCTGGTTGTCTTTAGAGGCCTTGAGGTACTTTGCAATAAGACGACCATTCGGGTGGGTCAGGAAATTACCGGATTGGTGCTGTCTTTTCAGGCGGTAGAGGCGATTCGCAAGAAAGAAGCAAAACTTCGGCGCAGTATTTATACAGAGGAATATCAGGGAAAATCGTCCTTTGAGGATATTTTGGGGGAGTCTGGAGAAATCAAAAAAGCGGTGCAGATCGGCAAGGAATTTGCCCTGACGGAATCACCGGTTTTTTTAGTCGGTGCGACCGGAGTGGGTAAGGATATTTTCGCTCAAAGTATTCATCGCTATAGCCACCGCTCGTCCGGAGCTTATGTGGGGGTAAAATGTTCGCTCTTAATCGGGGCGGCTTTTGACAGGGAAATCTACGGTACGGTAGGCAGCGAGAATTCGCCGGGTAAGCCGGGGCTTTTTGAGATTGCCCATAAGGGAACGCTTTTTTTAAATGAGATTACCGAGCTGGATATTGAATCCCAAGGAAAGCTCTTGGATGTGATTCAGCAGAAAAAAGTAGCTCGTATGGGTGGTAGAAGCCCGCTGCCAATTGATGTGCGGATTGTGGTTGCGACAAGCCAGGATATCCGGAAGGCAATCCATGAGGGGCGCTTTCGGGCGGATTTGTATTATCAGCTCAATGTACTTCAACTGAATATCCCAAGCCTTGCGAAGCGGCGGGGAGATATCTGGATTTTGGCGAAGGCATTTTTGGAGAAACTGGCAAGCCGGAAAAAGAAGAAAATGTACCTGGAGGAAGAAGCGCTGATGGTGCTTTACCGCCATTCCTGGAGCGGCAATGTGCGGGAGCTTTTGAATGTGATGGAGCGGGTAGCGGTGACTTGCCACGAGGAAAAAGTCAGTAAGAGCTATTTGCAGTCTCTTTTGGAGCATGACTTGTCGCCGGAGACTTCTTCCGCTCGGGAGATTCTCAAATATGATCAGATTGAAACGATTCGCGCGGCTTTAAAAGAATGCCGGGGAAATTACGGATTGACAGCGAAAAAGCTGGGAATTGACCGGAGTACGCTTTGGCGGCGTTTAAAGAAGTTGGGGCTTAAATGAGAGAAACATTTGGAGCTTTGAAGTATAATAGAGAAAAGATATTTAATGTGAGAAAGGTAATAGCGGATGAAGCGAGTGAAGCAAATGATATTGGGGATATTTTTATTGGGAATTGCGGCAGTTTTGATGGTGGTCGGGATTCGCTCCTATATGGATTCCTTTGCGGCGGAATATATTATTCGGGAAGCAGAAGAGACTCCGGAAGCTGAGGCGGTGCTTGTTTTGGGCGCTTTTGTCAGCAGCGAGGGTGAGCCGGCGCCGGTATTGGCGGCTCGGCTGGAGCACGGCTATGAGCTGTACAAATTGGGGAAAGTAAAAAAAATCCTCGTCAGCGGCGATCACGGGCGGGAATATTATGATGAAGTCAATGCCATGAAGGATTACCTCATCAATAAAGGAGTACCGAAAGAAGATATTTTTATGGATCACGCCGGCTTCAATACTTACGACAGTATGTATCGCGCCAAAGAGATTTTTCAAATTGAAAAAATGTTGATTTCCACTCAGGAATTTCACATGACCCGCTCCATCTATATCGCCCGCACTTTGGGCATTGATGCCTATGGATATCCCACTCCGGATCGGGAAATGTACCGAATGGACTACCTCAATTTTCGGGAAGGCCTCGCCAGAGTAAAAGCTTTCTTTGATGCCGGGGTGATTCGTCGGAAGCCGAAATTTTTGGGCGAACCGATACCGATTGATGGAGATGGTTCCCTCACCGACGACAAAACCCGTTTTTAGCTTCGTATTTGAGCGAATTGCGTTGTTGTAACTGCGACTCGAGACGGTTTATGTACTTAATGTACACTGCACCGTCTCTCGCTTGTTTCGCCTAGCAATTCATCTCAAAGACGAAGCTAAAAAATTGGTGGAGATTTACTTTGGCATTTTGATTGTTCGTTGTGTCATCATCTGAATTTATGCCGCTAAAAATGGTTGAATGTTTTAGTGCGAAAGAATATAGAATAATTAAATAAAAAAAGGACATCATTCCAAAGTCGGAGTGGTGTCCTTTTTTATGGGTAAAATCATTAGCGGCTGAAGCGGGTATTTTGAGGTTCTGTGGGAGTTGGCGGGAGGTCTTGTTCGTCGATAAATTCGGTATTTCGGGCAATCCAGCGATAGACTAGGCAGATTCCCCAGGGGGTGTAGATTCCCAATGTGAGGATTGTCAGTAGAAGAATGATTAGCCAATTCCCAAAGAAGCCGAGACCGGAGCCTTTGAAGATGAGTTGTCGATTGCCGATGTAGGTATGGGATGCGGCCCATTTCATAAAAAAAGTCGCTGCCCAAGGAAAGAAAAGCCCGCAAGTGAAGGTAGTGGCGAGAGTTGTCCAAATAAAGAGCCAGAGGAGACTCAGACCGCTGCCGCGAAATTCAAAAGTTGTTTTTGTCATTTTTTTATTTCCCCCTAATCAATCATGTACTTTTATTATACAGCAAAAAGCAGAGAGAAATATCCGTCGATTAAAAGGAGTTATATTTGACAATTTGAATGAAGGGCTTGCGGGTCTTTGCGTGGCGGGTCGATGGCTGCGGTGTGGGGTCGGCAGAGTAACCGATAGCCAGGATATTGACCGGAATTAGAGTATCAGGAATGCTGAATTCCCTGCGTATTACTTCCGGATCAAAGTAAGTAAGCCAGCAGGTGGCGAGGCCGAGGTCTTCGGCGCAGAGCATCATGTGGTCTGTAGCAATTGTTGCATCAATTTCAGCCATGATATGGCCATCGAACGGTCTTTTCCAAGCGTGGCTTTTATCGGCACAGACAATGATTGCCAGGGGCGCTTGATGAGCATTAGCACCTTTGGCTAGTCGGGTAAGGCTGTCGGCGGTATTGATAACTAAGAATTGATTGGGTTGCTGATTTGCTGCAGTTGGAGCGAGCCAACCGGCTTTTAAAACGGTCTCAATTTTTTCCGACTCAACGGCTTTACTATGGTAAGAACGAACACTGTAACGTTTTTCAGCTAATTGGATGAAATTCATTTTCTACCTCCATATATTTGATTTTGGCTCTTTTAGGAGAGCTATTGACACTTTAACATTGAAGGTATATGATTTCAAGTAGTGACTTATTTTATATATAATATAATATTTTATACTTTAGTAAATTATTTAAATCAATATAAAAGGTGGGGTAAAAATGATAAACCAGGCAAAAGAGCAGGAAATATTTTATTCGAAAGCTTGCGAGTCGGCTCTTGGTCGCGAGTGCTATGTGGAGAAGGCTTTGAATGTTTTAGGCGGAAAATGGGCATATTTAATCATTAAGCATTTATTTGCCGATAAAAAGCGATTTGGAGAACTTCGAAAACTTCTACATGGGGTAAATGCAAGGTCTTTGACAATGTGTCTGCGGAATTTGGAAGAACAGGGGATCGTAACACGAACAGTTATTCCTACGGTTCCGGTAACGGTGGAATATTCCTTGACTGAAAAGGGATGTGATTTAAGGAATGTCATTGCAGCATTGTATTTGTTCGGCGAAAAATGGAAGCTGTGAAGTGATTAATTGAAGTGAAAAGGGGAGAAAAAGAAAAAGCACGACGATTGTCGTGCTTTTTGCTTGTCGATATTCAAGGAAATTTTTAGTCGATGGATACTTCGCTGAGAACGACTACACCGCCGGGGGTGACCCAGAATCCGTTGACGTTTTTGCCGACTACGTCAATTTGCTCGGTAGCTTGGGTGACGAGAATCGGTGCGTCATTGCGGATGAGTTCTTGAGCTTCGTAGTAAAGAGCTTTTCGTTTTTCCGGATCAATTTCTACCCGGGCTTGGTCAAGCAGGGCAGTTACTTTTGGATTGTCATAGCGGGCGATATTTTGACCACTGGCGATACCGCTTGGGGTAAGGGTCGGAGTAAGGCTGAAGTCAGCGTCGCCGGTTTGGTTTGACCAGCCGTCGATGCAAATATCGTGCTTGCCTTCTTCGGTTTCATTATAGTAGGTGCCTTGCTCTAAGGTGATGATACTTACATCAATGCCGAGGGGTCTAAGCTGAGCTTGGATAACTTCTGCCAATGTGATACGGATTTTTCGATCCGGTACATAGAGGGTGGCTTTGAAGCCTTCCGGATAACCGGCTTCGGCGAGTAATTTTTTTGCGTTTTCGACATCAAAGGAATAGGGAACGAGATTTGGGTTGTGCCCGAATACAGCCGGCCCCATAAAGGAGACTTCTTGGGTGCCGACATTTTGGTAAACCCCGCTGATAAGAGCTTTGAAGTCGATGGCTTCAGCGATTGCCAAGCGGACTTTCGGATCGCTGAACGGTGCTTTTTCGTTATTAAAGGCGATGAACTCAGTTCGATACATGGAGGTGCGGACGAGTTTCATGGCGTCATCTTTGTTGATTCGCTCAATGTCGGTCAAAGGCACTTGGTCTGCTGCTTGAGCTTCGCCGGTTTTGACCATAGCGATTCGAGTGGAATCCTCCGGTACTACTTTAACTACTAATTTAGCTACTTTGGCTTTTTCGCCCCAGTATTCATCAAAGCGACTGTAAGTAATATTATCCCCTTTGACCCAGCTTTCAAATTTGAAAGGTCCGGTACCGACCGGAGCTGTGGCTAATTCCGAAGTACCGGCAGCATCTTCTTGAATGGCTTTGGGGCTCATAATTGAAGCGCAGGCGTGAGTCAAATGAAGAAGAAGCGGCGCAAAGGGTGTCTCGGTGACGATTTGGATTCTATCGGCGCTGAGGACGTTCACTTCTTTAATCGGTCTTAAAATGCTGCGGCGATTGCGTTTGGCTTCCGGGTCAAGTAGGCGATCAAGTGAAGCCTTGACAGCATTGGCATCGAAGTCGGTGCCGTCGTGGAATTTGACATCTGTACGCAGGGTGAATTCCCAAGTTAAAGGGTCGATTTGTTTCCACTCTGTAGCTAGAGCCGGAACGATATTGTTATCTTTATCAAGGACGATGAGGGTTTCATAAACTCGCCGAGCCACTGCATTTGAGGAAGAGGCATCGGTGCTCATCTGAGGGTCTAAGATACGGGCATCCGCCACAATCGCGTAGACAAAGGTTTTTTCACCAGAAGATTTGGAATCTTTGGAATCGCCACCGCCACAACCGGCAGTGAAAAGAAGCAGAGCACCCAAGAGTAAAGCTGACCAACGCATAAAAAACCTCCTAATAAAAATTTATTGCTATGTATAATGATACGAAATATAAGGGATAGCTGTCAATAGTTAAGAAGGAAGGAAAGAAAAAAATCAAAATCGGGAAAAAAGAGAATTGAAAATTCCGGAATGAAAGAGAAATCTAAAAAATGAGTTGCTGTTTTTCGATGACTTACTAGGTAAAACGAGGAGAATTTTAATTATTTTAACATTATGATGTAATTTAGTAATTTTTAAATAAAGAATAACTTTACAGATAAAGCGGAGAATAGTAAAGTATTTGAGTAACGATGAATTTTTATGAAGATAAAAAAAGTGAAAAGTTAGTGATGGAGGGAATGGCATGGAAAAGGGCCGCAGTCGGTGGCAGCAGTTTTGGCGGAAGTTAGCCAGACGAAAAATTTCATTAGTAGGGGCAGGGATTATCCTCTTTTATATTATTGTTGCTTTAAGCGCCTCGTGGATTGCTCCTTATGATCCTCTCCACATTCAGTTGGATAAGAGCCTTGTGAGCCCTAATGGAGAATTTTTATTTGGTACCGATGACAAGGGTAGGGATATTTTGAGCCGAGTCATTTATGGCTCCCAGCTTTCTCTTATGGTCGGTGTGGTGGCAGTCAGTATCGGAATCTGTATTGGTGTACCGATTGGCTTGATTGCCGGCTATTACGGCGGTTGGTGGGATTTGGTCTTGATGCGAATGATTGATGTACTTCTGGCTTTTCCGGGAATGCTTCTGGCTTTGGCGATTGTCAGTGCTTTGGGGCCTAGCCTTTTTAATGTGATGCTGGCGGTGGGGATTTTTTCGATTCCGACTTTTGCTCGATTGGTGCGCGGCTCGACGTTGACCGTAAAGAAGCTGGAGTATATTGATGCGATTCGGGCTTTAGGGGCCGGAGATTTTCGGATTATGATGGTTCATGTATTGCCTAATGTGGTGTCGCCGATTATTGTGCAAGGAACTTTGCGATTGGCGACGGCGATTTTAACTGCCGCCGGATTGTCCTTTCTGGGTATGGGGGCTCAGCCACCTACGCCGGAATGGGGCGCGATGCTCTCTAATGGTCGGGATTTCATTTTTTCCGCTCCTTATGTAGCGGTTTTTCCGGGTTTGGCAATTGCCTTTTTGGTGATTGGCTTTAATTTATTCGGCGATGGTCTACGGGATGCCCTAGACCAACGGATGAGCTGAGAAGGAGGAGCAGATGGCAGTATATATTTTGCGGCGATTGATTCAGACGATACCGGTCATGCTGGGTGTGACGATTGTTGTCTTTTTGATTATGCAGCTTGTGCCCGGCGATCCGGCTCGGCTTTTGGCAGGGGAAGGAGCTAGTCCGGAGCAGATTGAGGCGATTCGGGTAAGCTTGGGCTTGGATAAATCGCTGATTGAGCAGTATTTAAAGTATCTTTCTCAGGTGCTTCAGGGGGATTTGGGAAAATCGATGGTGACCAATGCTCCGGTGCTGGAGGAAATTATGATTCGCCTGCCTACTACGGTGGAGCTGGCTTGTGCCAGTATTTTTGTGGCAGTCACGCTGGGGCTTCTGGCGGGAATTGTGTCGGCGACTAAGCAGAATACTTGGGCGGATATGTCCTTGATGGTGGTGGCTTTGATTGGGGTTTCCATGCCGAGTTTTTGGATGGGCCTTATGCTGATGTATTATTTTTCGGTGGAGCTGGGTCTTTTTCCGGTGGCCGGTTGGGGCAGTCTGGCTCATATGGTGTTGCCGGCGATTACTCTGGGGAGCGGCGGTGCGGCGATTATCGCTCGGATGACCCGCTCCAGTATGTTGGAAGTGATTCGTCAGGATTATATCCGAACCGCTCGTGCTAAAGGGGTATCGGAATTTAAAATCGTCTTTAAGCATGCCCTTAAAAATGCGCTGATTCCGATTATTACCGTAGTGGGTCTGCAATTCGGCACTTTATTGGGTGGGACTGTGATTACCGAGTCGGTCTTTGCGATCAACGGGGTCGGGCAATTGGTGATTAATGCAATTCGGACGCGGGATTTACCGATGGTGCAAGGGATTGTCTTGATGGTGTCCTTGATTTTTATGCTGGTGAATATGGGTGTGGATATTCTTTATCGCACCGTGAATAAACGGGTAGAATTGGAGTAAGGCAGAAGATGAAAGAAAATAATGCGGCATTGATTGTAAAAGACCTGAGGACTTATTTTCATACCGATGATGGCATTGTTCGCTCCGTAGATGGGGTGGACTTTACGGTGCTTCAAGGGCAGACTTTGGGGCTGGTCGGTGAGTCCGGCTGTGGGAAAAGTATCACGGCTCTGTCGCTTTTGCGGCTGATTCCCACTCCGCCCGGAAAAATCGAAAGTGGCGAGATGATTTTTCAAGGAGAAAATTTGCTGGCTNTTTCAGAAGAAGAGATGCGGAAGATTCGGGGCAATCGGATTTCAATGATTTTTCAAGAACCCATGACTTCTTTAAATCCGGTATTTACTGTGGGCAATCAGCTGGCGGAAGCGATGCAGCTTCATCAGGGGCTGAGTGACAAAGAAGCTGTGGAAAAATCCATTGAAATGCTGAGATTGGTGGGGATTCCTTCGCCGGAAAAGCGAGTGACCCAGTATCCTTTTGAGCTTTCCGGTGGTATGCGTCAGCGGGTAATGATTGCAATGGCTTTGTCCTGTAAGCCGTCTTTACTGATTGCCGACGAGCCGACTACAGCATTGGATGTGACGATTCAGGCGCAGATTTTGGATTTACTCAAGAAGCTGCAGCAGGAAATGGGCACTTCGATTATTATGATTACCCATGATTTGGGTGTAGTCGCTGAGACTTGCGACCAAGTAGCGGTCATGTATGCGGGAAAGATTGTGGAATATGGTACTGCAGATGAAATTCTGGAAAGCCCTAAGCATCCGTATACCCAAGGGCTTTTGAAGTCTTTGCCTCGGATTGAAGCGGGGCAAGAGCGGCTGGAAGCGATTGAAGGCTTTGTGCCTAGCCCTTTTGATATGCCGACCGGTTGTGCTTTTGCGCCCCGTTGTCTGTACCGGATAGGACGCTGTGAGGTAGAGATGCCGGAGCTGGCAGAAATCGGCGAAGGTAGACAGCTTCGTTGTCACTTGAATGAAAAGGGAGGCGAGGGGATTTGATGAAAGAAAAGCAAGGTCAAAAGCCCCTTTTAGAAGTCGCCGACTTAAAGCAGTATTACCCGATTAAAGGGGGGGTACTGGGGAAAACCATCAATCATGTCAAAGCGGTGGACGGTATTTCTTTTACGGTCTATCCGGGAGAAACTTTAGGAATTGTCGGCGAATCCGGTTGCGGGAAGTCAACTACCGGGCGAGCGATTTTGCGGCTTGAGGAGCCGACTAGCGGTACAGTGCGCTATCGGGGCGAGGATATTTTGAGGCTTTCCAAATCAGAAATGCAGAAAATTCGCAAGGACTTGCAGATTATTTTCCAAGACCCTTTTGCTTCTCTCAACCCTCGTCGTACGGTGGGGCAGACTTTAGAGGAGGCCTTGGCGATTTCTCAAGTAGTGCCTAAGGAAAATCGCCGGGTAAGAGCTTTAAAGTTGATGGAGCAAGTCGGGCTTCGGGGCGACCAGATAGACCGTTATCCCCATGAATTTTCCGGTGGTCAGCGGCAACGGATTTGTATTGCCCGCGCTTTGGCGGTGGAGCCACAGCTGATCGTTTGTGATGAAGCGGTATCGGCGCTGGATGTATCGATTCAGGCGCAGGTGCTGAATTTATTAAAGGATTTGCAAAGAGAATATGACCTGACATACCTCTTTATCAGCCATGATTTGGGGGTGGTGCATCATATTACTAATCGGGTGATGGTGATGTATCTGGGGAAAGTGGTGGAGCTGGCGGAAACCGCAGATTTGTTTGCCACCCCCCGCCATCCCTATACCAAGGCATTACTGTCGGCGATTCCTTCTTTGGATCGAAGTAAAAGGACTCAGCGCGTGATTTTGGAAGGGGATGTACCATCGCCGATTGACCCGCCGAAGGGCTGTCGCTTTCATACTCGTTGTCCTCATGCAGTAGAGGTGTGCAAAGAAGAAGAACCACCATTGCGGGAATTATCGGAGCAACATTATGTCGCTTGTCATTTGGTGTAAGCGGATTGGGAAAATATGAGGATGGTTTTATGGATTTTCGTTATATTTTAGTGGCGCTGTTCGGGATCCTCATATCTCAGTTGCATGAATCGTACGGCAGGAGAGTGAGCTTTTTTTCGCAAGTCGGCGAATATTTCTTTTGGGCGGAGTATCTTTTGGCGATTCTGATTTTGGCAGTCAGCTTTTATAAGAAAAAATATTTCAAAGAAATAGGGATATCTTTACTTGTAGTATTCTATTTTTCCAGCGGATTTGAGGTATTTAATCGACATGTTTTTACGCAAGCAGAAAGTCGGGAATCTGTGATATCAGCGACGATGGTAAAGAAAGAAAAGCAA
>JGI994J12354_10002144_pt1 | contig 19528 bp, 16 predicted proteins | sample IntmicLarv3ML3BL_FD_12354 | JGI IMG/M metagenome (IMG submission 12354)
AGAACCTACAGTTCTCCTGGACAACAATTCAGAAAATCTGACAACCATCGGGTGATCATCCCGCGTTTCGTTGTATGGGACCTGACTGTATAGATAGAATGCAACCAAAGTCTCTTCTCGAGTCCAGTTGGGGTTCTTCATAGATCACTGTATGGTTGTCGATTTATTTATTAATCAGGGTCAGACATAGAAATTTAACTAAATTTTGAAGGCATCTTAACTCTTAGGAATCTCAAAAGGATAAGAATTAAAGATATGATGCAATCCTGAAACAATGACATTCCATAACGGCGAATACATTTTCATGACTGATGGTAAAACGAGACACTGGTTGAAGGTCTCGGAAGGGATGATGAAGATATCCATCGGAACCATAGACGGATCGAGGATAATGGAATTGGATGACGGTCAGAAATTATCGTTCGCAGGAAGGGAATTCATTCTTTTCAGACCAGGTACGGCAGATCTCATGGGTGCGGTGGAACGCGGTGCACAGGTCGTCACTCCGAAAGACGCGGCCACGATAATCATGAATTGTGACATTAAAGCAGGTGATACCGTTCTGGAAGTAGGCGCAGGATCCGGTGCATTGACAACTGCCCTTATCCGCGCAGTAATGCCCTCAGGAAATGTTCATACGCTGGAGTTAAGAGAAGATTACGCCGAGAAGACGGGAAAGAACATTCGCCGCTACCAATTAGACAAATTTTGGAAGTGCCAGATAGGTAACGCAAAAGATGCAACGGTCGATATAGTTGCCGATGTCTTGACAATGGACATGCCTGATCCGTGGCTTGCGTTCGAGAATCTTTCGAAGAACTTGAGAGCAGGCGGAAGGATATGTGTTTACGTTCCGAACATGAACCAAGTCGAAGATTCTGTCCGCAAGCTGAGAGAAATGAATTTCATTGAGGTCTTTGCATTGGAAAACATCCAAAGAGAAATAGAAGTCCATCCTGGAGGCGTCAGACCATCGTTCGGAACCCTCGGGCACACAGCTTATTTGGTGTTTGGGAGAAAAACTTAGTAAAAATCTAAGTGGAGTAGGAAATTTGGTACAATGTTTAATAATGACAGATGCCATGTGGAGGCAATGAGTCATTCGGAATCCACAAAACATGATGTCCCCCTTCAAATGTGTGGATTCTTGCACCAGAAAAGTATGGCACTTCTCACACTACTGAAAAGTGAGGAATTACAAACAGAGATGAGAATAGAATGCCTCGGAGATATTTCGTTGATGGTCGAGGGTGAATTAAGGTCCATCGAAATTAAACATCATGATGGCGATGGAAAAATGGGAACTGGCGGCCGAGATTTGTGGGATGCTCTAGATTGTTGGATGGACATAGATCTTGAGCGTTCGGCCACTCAATTTATTCTAATAACAACGTCCCCCTGTGTACCAAAGTCTGCGCCATATTATTTGAGGGCAGGAAATGAAAGAAATACACAAAACGCATTTGACCTTATGGTAAACGAAGCAGAAAAAAGAAGTGATGCGCGTCGCTCAAAGTTCGCAGATTTGTCAAAAATCCAAAAAAAGAATTTCATAGAGCGAATTGTAGTTTGTGATGGCAGTGCAGGAATTGAAGATGTTCCAGAAAAAATAAAAGAACAGTTCATTTCGATTGTCCGACCAGGGATTTTGGAAGAAGCATACGAAAATGTAATGGGTTGGTGGGATGGAAAAATAATTGACTGCTTAAGGAAGAAGATTACATCGATATCAAAGCTAGATGTGTGTCAAAGGATACAGGATACTAATCACCTCTTCAACGTGGAAAATCTTCCTATCTTGGATGAAGCAGACTGGGACGAATCCCTAATGAGAGAAGATATGAATTTTATTAGACAGATGAATTTAATAAAATCGGGTTCGACATGGATTGGACTCTCGAGAAAATATTATCTTTCTGCGGCGAGTAACCGGGCAAGATGGTTAAGAGAATTCTGGGTCAATGAATCAGAAATAAAAAAATTTGATGAAAAATTAAAAAATGAATGGGAACTATATTTTGAAAGGATGAAGAGGAGGCTAGAGCGTATAGAAATAGATAGCTCCGTAGATTTAGAGAATCAGAAAATAAAAGAGGGTACGAATTTACTCGAAACGTTGGAAGATAAGGACATAAGAATCAAACCACATGTGGATGACAAAAGTATTGTCAGGGGATCCTTCCATATACTTTCTGATGTTTTTGAAATTGGTTGGCATGTCGATTATCTAGAAAGGTTACGGGATATAGATGGATAAAAAAGACAAAGATTTCGAAAATTTATTCAATCCCGCATTTTGTGGGTATATAATATACAGTGTTGTAGATAGTTTCATGTCTAGAAAAGAAGGCGATTTCTTTCCGTGGGCACTTTCTTATACAATACTGCCATTTATTCTACCAGACAGAATAAATAAGCGAATGACAGAACAATCACTTCAAAGTTGGATATCAAAAAATCCAGATTCTTTGATGGTGTTTCAGAGTATAGTTTCAGATTGTGTCGAAATGACAAATGAAGCAATACTCTTTATGATTCAACAGAACATTATTCAATTAAAAGATTCTTGTATCTCTATCCCAAAGAAAATGAAAATCCCAAAAAAATATAGAGAGTCAGAAACCGAAGAGGTTAAGGATTGCGTTCGCAGAGCGAAAAAAATGGGGGCATGGCTCGCCACAGCGGGTCCGATTGAAAATATATTTTTTTTATTGGGGGTCAGACCATAATGGAAATCCACGAAATATCGTTATATCATGATGAAAAAAACATCAGAAAAATAAAATTGAAAAGTGGTTTGAATATAATAACCGGACGTAGTAGTACTGGGAAAACGGCATTAGGGGACATAATAGAATATTGTTTAGGATCATCAGTTTGTAATATTTCTAAGGGGTTACTTAGAAATTCTGTAAAGGCATACGGAATGGTTCTAAACTTTGGGGGAAACTATGTTTTCATTGCAAGAGAAAGCCCGGGTAAAAATGATATATGCACACTTTGTTACTTTAAAGAAGGCGCAAAAACATCGCCCGACTTAAACAATACAACAAAAATAACCAATGATGAATTAGTAGCTCTCCTGTCCGCGAAGCTAGGGATAATAGAAAATTATAATCAGACTCGTAAGTGGGATGCAAGCATAAAACATACGTTCGGGTACTGTTTTCAGAGTCAAAATATGATTTTTTCCAAAAAGCATTTGTTCCACAGACAATCAGACCATTTCTATTTCACGGATTTCAAAATGGCATTTCAATATTTTCTTGGTGTATTTGATAGAGAAACGTTATCAAAAATACACGAAAGTGTCAATATAGAGAGGAAAATTGAAAAAATTAAAATCAAGAAAGCAGCCAATAACATGATAAAAATGTCACTGGTCAGGCAAGCAAAATCTCTTATGCATGCGGCAAACGAAAGAGGAATAACACTTTTTGATGGGATTCGTTTCAGCAATGATTTAAACGAAATCCAAAATATTCTCGAAGGGTTAAATTTTGAACACGAAACTGATAAAACATCTAATCGCGATGAGGTATTTTCGATACAAAATCAAATTACATCATGTGAAGAAAAATTGAGAATGATAAATCTTGAAATTGCAAATATGGAAGAGATTAGACAGGTGACGGAAGAGTACAGATTTGAAAATTTTATTCAACACGGACGACTGAAACCAATAGGAATTTTTGAAAACACGAAGTCGGGGAGGTGTCCGATTTGCAATAAAGAATTGTTGGAAAACGTGTGTGAAGTCGATAGAATGAAATCCAATTTGTGTGAGATTGAGGAAACACTTGCAAAAACAAGATTGAATGAAAACAGAGCAACTCGTTATATGCAGGAACTCGATGAAAAAAGAGAGGAAATAAAGGCCGAAATAAGACAATATTCGATAATTTTGAAACAATTATTTAAACAAGAGAAACAACCAAAGCAACGCGATTATGATTTATATTTGGCACAACTAAAAGGAAATGTAGAAATGCTAATCAGAAGTATAGATTATTTGGACGTAGACGAATTAAGCGCGCGCATGAAAAAATTGGAAGAAGAGCTAGATGCAATTAAAAATATAATTTCGGACGAAAATTTAAAAAATAGAAAGGATGAGTTCCTTTCTCAAATTTCATGTTTCATGAATAAATATATAGAGAAATTAGAATCGATGAATGCAGAATCTCTATATAGGCTAGATTCTGAAAAAATGACAGTCGCAATAGACACAAAGGAAGGGACGTACTTGATGTCAGAAGTAGGCAGTGGATATGAGTGGCTCTGTTGTCATCTGGTCGCTATGTTGGGGCTACATAATCACTTCATCAAAAAGGATCGCCCCGTCCCTAGATTTTTGTTTTTAGATCAACCTTCCTTGGTAAATTCTGGAGGGAATGAGATTGACGAAAAGAAGATAAAGAAGGTTTTCCACACACTGTATGAAGCATCTGTAGAGATGCCATCCTTGCAAATAATCGTAGTAGACCATGCGGATATAAAGGAACCATTTTTTTATGAAAATGTCATTCAGAGATGGTGGGATGAAGAGAAATTAATCCCTCAAGAATGGGTGATGGAGGATCATGAGGGCAGGGTGGAGTAGGAAACCATCAAATTAATTATGAGTAATGACATACTTAGGATAACTGGAGATTGAAAGGAGGATACAGCTTGGCAGTAATGAATAGAGCGTTGATTAGCGTTTCTGATAAGAACGGAATTGTAGATTTTGCTAAGGAACTTTCATCACTCGGCATCGAGATCATATCGACCGGCGGAACATACAAGCTTCTGAAGGACAACGGGCTGAAGGTCAAAGAGGTCTCGGAAGTTACAGGGTTCCCGGAGATGCTGGACGGACGTGTTAAGACGTTACATCCGAAGGTACATGCAGGAATACTTGCACGCAGAGATGTTAAAGAACACATGGACAAGATAAAGTCAATGGATATCAACACTATCGACATGGTTGTTATCAGTCTCTATCCGTTTAAAGAGACAGTTTTGAAGAAAGGTGCAACTCTTGAAGAGATCGTAGAGAACATCGATATCGGCGGACCGAGTATGATACGTGCTGCAGCCAAGAACTACGAATCGGTTGCGGTTCTTACAAATCCCGATCAGTATCCTGCAGTTCTTGGAGAGCTCAAACAGAGCGGAGAGCTGAGTGAAAAACTTCTTTCAAAACTCATGGCCGAAGCATTCATTGCTACTGCCAACTACGACGCGATGATCGCACGCAAGATGCATGCACAGTTCTGCGAAGGATTCCCCGATGCGTATCCTGTTCCTGCAGAGAAGGTTATGGATCTGAGATATGGGGAGAACCCGAACCAGAAGGCAGCATTCTATCGCAATCCATTCACTCCCGGAACGACCGTTGCAAAAGCAGAACAGTTGCATGGAAAAGAATTGTCATTCAACAACATTCTCGATCTCGATAAAGCGTTGGACATTGCAATGGATTTCGAGAAACCAACTGCAGTGGTGATGAAACACACGAATCCTTGCGGACTGGCAAGTGCGGACAACATCTATGATGCATTCATGACCGCATATGCAGTTGATCCGTTATCGGCATTCGGTTGTGTCATATGTCTCAATAGGAAATGTGACGCAAAAACTGCCGAAGAGATTGCAAAGTATTTTGTCGAAGCAGTCATTGCTCCGGACTTCGAAGAAAAGGCATTGAAGATAATGACCCAGAAGAAGAATATCAGACTTCTAAGGACCAACTCTCCGATCGCTCCGAACCAGAGATTCAGAGAATACAAAGTGAAGAAGATACAAGGCGGACTTTTGGTTCAGACTGATGAGGACGTAGTCATCGATTCGAAGAAACTGACCGTTGCAACGAAACGTGCACCGACAGACGAGGAACTGAAAGCTTTACTGTTCGCATGGAAACTTGCGAAGCATGTGACCTCGAACGCCGTTGTTTATGTCAAAGGCGAAAGAGCCGTCGGAATCGGTGCGGGGCAGATGAGCCGTGTAGATTCAGCAATGATCGCTCGCGTAAAGGGCGGAGAAGAGACAAAAGGCAGCGTAATGGCATCAGATGCGTTCTTCCCGTTCAGAGATGGTGTTGACGAGGCCGCAAAGGCCGGTGTGACCGCAATTATACAACCAGGTGGTTCCATTCGTGATCAAGAGGTCATTGACGCTGCCAATGAGCATGGAATGGCAATGGTGTTCACAGGTTGCAGAGTATTCAGACACTAACTCTGTATGTCTTGAATTCACTCGTCAGGATCTATGATGATCGGAAGGCCTTGTGCTTTTCTCTTCATGTGTCCGCCGGGTCCGCCGCGTTCTTCCATCGCTTTGTTAACGCAGTCATTGCTTGCGCAACAAAATGCTGCAAAAACATACTGCGTAGCTGTTTTCCCGCAGAATTGGCATTCATAATCTTCCATATTCATAGTTGCTAATGGTATTGGGTTGATTAATCCTTTTCCCAGAGCTTTTATAAAATCCATGTGTTCCTCTGGTCGTGCACAAAGTTTCTGAACTCACAGAGATCTTCCATTTGGGCGATTGCATCAAGTGTAAGGCTTGTTCTAAAGCCTGCCCGAGCTGCCGTAACGGTGGCGTAGATCCCATGAAAACAGTGAGTTCGATCCATTCCGGACGCAACGCAGAAGACATCTGGAAATGTCTTCAGTGTCACAGATGTTCGATGGCCTGCCCTAAAGGCATACATGTTTCCGCTTTGATCTTAGAACTGAGGAATACAGATTCCCAGAATGGTAACGTTCCGGAGATATTCCAACGTGAAGCAAAGGCACTGAAGGCAGACGGATTCATATCGGTTCCCAAAGGCAGAATGGCAGTTCTCAGAAAGGATCTCGGACTGAGAGAGATAACAAAGAGCGATTCTGTTTCAGAACTGAACGAAATATTGGAAAAGGAGGGTTTTCCGAGTGACTGACCTTCTTTTTTCAGGGTGTATGATCCAGTCCAGACTTCCTTTCATTGAGGCAGCGTTCAGATACATCGCAGAGAAATTGAACATTGATATCGAGGATATCCCGGGTGCGACATGCTGCATGGAACCTGTCGGCTTGAGATCAATGAGCAACCAAGCATGGTTATCTGTCAATCAAAGAATGCACTCTTCTGCATCAGGGAAAAACATCATTACCTTATGTGAAGGATGCAACTTATCCTTGTCAGAATCCGGAAATATGATCAACAGTACATCTGAGGTATCTGGCACTCTTCAATTTCTATTTAATAATCTGGAAAAGATAAAGCAGAATATACAGGTCAGGAACGAGAATAAAATGGCAATGTTCCCGGGGTGTCATTGCGAATACGTCTGCTCTGAAAAAGGATCGTCTGCGTTGGAAATGATGGAAACTGTTCTCAAAGCAATAGGATCAGAACCCACGTCTGTGAAAAGGGATCTGTGCTGCGGAGGGGGCGTGACAACAATTGATCCGGAGCTGGATTCAAAGATACTGAATGAAGCGATAGATTCATTCAAAGCAACAGGTGCCGAATGTGTTGTCACATCATGTCCGTTCTGTTTTTTGAGGTTTGATATGGCCGCCAAATACAAAACATACCATATTGCGGAATTGGTGGCCATTGCGATGGGGTTTGAAGACACAACAAAACATCATCTTTCAAAGTAGGTCCAGAGAGAAGTGCACAGCTCTGACGGAGTGTGTTAGAGCACCAATGGAAATGATGTCTGCACACAAAGCATAATCCTTTGCGGTCTGTTTTGTGATCCCTCCGGATATCTCCACCAGTATCCCAGGGTTGATGGACTTAATCTTATCGTACATCACTTTCGTTTCCTTTATGGAAGAATTATCGATCATGATGATGTCAGCACCCATCTCCGCAGCTACGGTAGCATCGTTGATGTTCTCCACTTCTATCTCAACCCTTTCTGAGGTGTTCTTTGCGATATCCATTGCCTTAGCGACACCGCCTGCGGCCTGGATATGATTGTCCTTGATCAATATCATGTCATAGAGGCCAAAACGATGTGGGTGTCCTCCTCCAAGCACAATGGCCTTCTTCTCAAACTTTCGAAATCCCGGAGTGGTTTTCCGAGTGCCGGCGATCACAATATTTTCATTAACAGTCCTGCAGTCATTAAGAATATTACGAGTCGCCGTGGCGATTCCGCTCATTCTCATGATAATGTTCAATGCCGTCCGTTCAGCAGTCAATATGCCTCTCACAGGGCCCGAGATCTTAGTGATCTTTGTTCCTTTTCTGACCTTTGAACCATCTTTGATAAGCAGCTCCGTCTTTACATTGAACATCTCAAAGATCTGAACTGCCTCTTCAAGACCAGCTACGACAGCATCCTCTTCACAAACGATCTCAGCGTTTCCTTGAATGTCGGGGACAAAGAGTTCCGTGGTTATGTCCCCGGAACCGATATCCTCTTCGAGGAAATGTTTAAGATCCTCCATACTCAAACCTCTAACGTGAATGGTTCTCCCGTCTTTGGTAATATTACATTATATTTATCAAGATCCTGCAGGAACAGTTCTCTCGTTTCTGAATGCATTATCACCACATTGGAAGGATTGCATGCGTGAACGAACTGCACGATCTGCTGGTGATCCGCATGTGCTGAGAAGTCGTATTTCAAAACTTCACATTCTATCTTTGTGAGTTCTCCTTCCATCATTACGCATCCTGTTTCCAATAGCAGACGGCCGTTTGTGTCCTCGGCTTGATATCCTACCAGAAGGATAGCATTTTTGGGGTTGTCTTTCAGGTGTTTGAGGTAATTCAAAACCGGCCCGCCGTCCATCATTCCGCCTGTTGTGACGATAACGTCTGCTTTCTTCGCAGATGACCTCATGGATGGATTGCGGACTTCCGTGAATTTTCGTCTCGCGGCTTTCATTTTCTTGAAATCGCGTACATATTCCGGATAGTCCATGTATAATCTTGTGATTGAACGACTCATTCCGTCCACCCACATGTCATATCCAAGGTTCCTGAGGAGAAGCATGATCTCTTGAGTCCTTCCGGTCGCGAAAGAAGGAATCAGAACAGTTCCGCCGCGATCATTCACTTCCGCGATCTTGTTCAGGAATTCACGTTCTGTTGTTTCTCTGTCGGGGTGGATCCTTCCGCCGTATGTGCCTTCCACAAAGAGATTCTCGCATTTTACAGGAAGTGCTTCTTCGACGAGTCTTTGTTTAATCGTGTGGATATCTCCGGAATAGACGGTTGAGGTATCGCATGCAAATTCAAACATTGCGGCTCCTGGAATGTGACCTGCAGAATGCATTGTAACATCTATTTTTCCCAACTCGATAACATCTCCGAATGTGAGGGGAACGACATTGTTCATTGTGCGTTCGATATCTCCCGATCCATATACCAGAGGGTATTCCTCTGCTTTGGCTATTTTGAGACTGTCGTACATCATTATCTCACCAATCTCTGCTGTCAACGCAGTTGTGAATAGTTCTGTATTCTGTCTTCCGCATACCTGCGGTATCATTCCGCAGTGATCTAAGTGACAATGTGTAAGGAACACATGATCTACTTTAGGACACGCCAGAGGGTATTCCGGTGGTTTGGTAGGGCTCATGCCGTACTCCATAAGCATTGTTTTTCCACTGGGCGCTGTCATGGTCATCCCCATGCGGCCTACCATATCGGCTCCGCCGAGGAATTTGAATTCCATTTTCATATGAGTTTTTCTCCGTTTTGTATATTGCCTCTGTCATGAGGACTTGTGAAAAGGCGAATTGCCTTTTTGACTGTGATATTATGATATGAAGTATGCCACTACCTTTAATGAATATATCTATTTTGCGTTCACGAGGTTCCTCGACAAGACATTCATGCGGTTCAGACAATTCCTACGAGGTGCATACACTGTTTAAAACATCAGGTGTGAGAAAGATTCCATATAATTCGGTTTAGAGATCAATCCAGCACAAAGAATATCTGCATTGATTGCATATACACCATTAGGGAAAATGAAAGAAATCACGTCCTCGCCTAAGGCGGCCGCATTGATGGAATCCACGCGTTCGGTCGGATATTCCTTCGAATCCGCGATTGCAGACATTGTCGATAACAGCATTAGCGCTGGAGCGAAAAATGTGATGATAGAATCACCACCTTCAGATGATCCGTATGTTGCAATATTGGATGATGGACTCGGACTGGACCAAGAAACTCTACAGGAAGCAATGAGATATGGGTCAGATCCAAACATCCTCAGGTCAGAAAAAGACATGGGAAGATTCGGTTTAGGCATGAAGACAGCATCACTTTCACAATGTAGAAGATTGACCGTGGTGTCTCTTTTCGAAGAGGATATATCATCATGTAGGTGGGATTTGGATCGTGTGATAGAGACAAATGAATGGATGCTTCAAATAATGGACGAATCTGAAATATCCGATTGCCCGCTTTTGAATCAACTGAAAGAGCAGGGCAGAGGGACTTTGATACTATGGGAAAAACTGGATAGGGTATTAGACAAATCCTCTGACCCAAAGAAGACAATTAAAGATGAAATAGACACATGCAAAGATCACTTGTCGATGACATTTCATAGGTTCATGGATATGGAGGCGGGGCCGAATAGACTCACGATTATGATAAATAATGTAAAACTCGACCCCTTCGACCCGTTTTTGTCATCGCATCCGTCAACGAAGATGATGGAAGAACAAGCGATTGAAACAGAAGATGGGACGATACGTGTAAAACCGTTTATCATACCCTCTGAATCAAAAATGACTGCGATAGATATCAAACGAGCAGGAGGGTTAGACCCCAAGATGCAAGGATTCTACATCTATCGTAATAAACGTCTCATAATATCTGGAACATGGTTCAAATTGACAAAAACGCTTGAATTAAGGAAATTGGTCAGAGTGAGAATAGACATACCGAATACATTGGATTTTATGTGGGATATAGATGTGAAAAAATCCAATGCAACCATTCCGGTACAGTTCAGAGGTCAATTGGTAAAGATTCTGAATAAGGTGGTCGAGAACGGCGAAAAGAGAATAAAATACAAAGGGAGAAAAGACAGCGATAGCGGAAAAGCATTCGTTTGGGACAAGATCGTCTCGAGGGATGACATCTGTTACCGCATTAACAGGGAACACCCGACCATACAGAACATCAGGCAGGTTCTAGACCCAAATGTTGGGAAAGAGTTCAATGAATTATTGGCGCTAATCGAAGGGAACATACCATTCCAAGATATATATGCTACAATGGCAGGGGGAAGACAACCTGTAACCGAGACCCTCGATGAGGATGAGATAGCCAGCATGGCCATGAGACTTATGTTATCTGGTGCATATTCATTTGAGGAACTAAGTAAAACAGAACCATTCGTAAACTATCCAAATGTACTAAAGAAGGTGAGAGAATTATAGAAGACAACACCAAAATGGAAGGATGTGCCGATCTGATAAGGATGTTGGTGGAAAGGGACAACATCAGCGAAGAACGAAAAATCGAAGAATACATCCAAGGATTGAGAAATAATCCTCTGTTTTCGACATATAATTTTTCAGAAGAACAATGGATTAAAGTGACGAGACACGTCTTAGAACTTCAAGGACATCATTTGGACATGGGTCTGATGATAACCGCATATGACCACAAGAGTTGGTATCAGGCTAGAATCCGCGATCTTCCCATGGAGTACACAAAAAGAAACCTCCAATATTTGAAAATGGACCGTGGCCTGAACAAAGAGATAGTATCGGTTTTGGACGATACCACAAGCGAGATATTGGATGGGTTCGGTGATCCTAACGAAGCTGCCTTCCAAAGAAGGGGGCTCGTGATGGGCGACGTGCAATCTGGAAAGACCAACACATACGTGACGATATCCTGCAAAGCTGCTGACACAGGCTACAAAGTGATAATACTGCTAACTGGCACATTAGAAGCTCTGAGAAAACAAACGCAGATGAGAATGGATGAGGGGTTCGTCGGGTTCGATAGTGATCGGTTATTGAAGAGAAAGAACGATTCTCAAAAACTCGGAGTTGGTAAATACCCGCCGAACAAACACGTGGTTGTGTACACATCCACATCATCAGATTTCAAAACCGCTGTGGCAACTCAGATAAATGTACCAATCCAATCCACAGTGGACCCAATCCTATTTGTTATAAAGAAGAACAAGAACGTACTCAATAATTTGAATAGCTGGTTAAAAACGATAAATAACAACATGGAGATCACCGATTCGGCCTTGCTTCTCATTGACGATGAGGCAGACAATGCATCGGTCAACACAGCGGATAGAGACAATGTCACTGCCATCAACAGAGAGATAAGAGAACTTCTGGGGCAATTCAGAAAGAATACCTATGTTGGGTTCACAGCAACGCCCTATGCCAACATATTCATAGATCCCGATGCCGAAAAAGATCTCTTTCCGAGAGATTTCATTTATTGTCTGAGATCTCCTACTAATTATGTCAGTCCCGAAAGCGTTTACAGTTCTGATGCAGACGTGGCGGTGAATGCGAACATGGTCAGGATAATCGAAGAGGGCGAGGATGGATTATTGGAGATTCCTGCAAAACATAAGAAAGATCATGTGATACCTTCGATTCCCAAATCATTGAACGAAGCGCTCAATTGTTTCGTTCTGTCCTGTGCCATAAGGGATCTAAGAGGAGATTCAAAGAAACACATGTCCATGCTTGTAAATGTCAGTAGGTTCACCAATGTTCAAGAAAGTATGGGAATCCTGGTCAAAACAAGATTGTTTGATATGAAACAGAGCATAGGAAGCTATTCAAGATTGCCCGTCGAAAAGGCACTTAATGACAAGGTCATATCCAGTCTATGGGATACCTGGTCTCGGGAATATGGCAACTGCGGGTTTGGATGGGAGGAGATCCAAATCGAATTGGACAGAGCGATAAGGTCAATCGTCGTTCGGACGGTGAATAGCAACAATGGAGCAGGGAGTCTGGATTATAAGGACAACCCAGAAGGATTGAGATTAATCGCAATAGGTGGAAATAGTCTATCAAGAGGATTGACACTAGAAGGCCTCTGCACAAGCTACTTCTACAGAAGGTCGCAGAGTTATGACACCCTAATGCAAATGGGACGTTGGTTTGGATACAGGGATGGTTATACGGATTTGTGTAGGATATGGATGACGAAAGATAGCAAAGGATGGTATTCTGAAGTATCGCAGGCAACAGAGGAACTCAAAGAACAGTTTGAGGTTATGCGAGGAAGGAAGGAAACCCCCGAAGAGTTCGGATTCATCGTGAAGAATGATGTTAACGGACTCATGATAACGAATAGAGACAAAATGCGGACAGCGTCGGATGAATACATCACAAAAAGTGTCAATGGAAGGGTCATCAGCACAGATTATATCTATACGTCCCCGTCGGCCAACGAGACTAATATCGGAATTATAGGAGACGTAATATCAAGAATAGAATCGGAAGGAAAATGTGTTTGGTATAATGAAGTGATGGAAAATAATGTGTGGAGGGGAGTGCAAAAGGAACACATCATTGAGATCTTGAAGAGATTCAAGGCTCCAAACACGAATTACAAGTTCAATTCCGATGCCTTGATAAACATGATAAACAGAGGCGGGGATGAGTTCAGTTCGTGGGATATATCGATTCAACATGGAAATGGTAGTGGAGATTCTCCAAAATGGGGAAGTGCCAGAGAACAGAAGAGGATAGTAAGGACGGGGTTCACCCCAATATCACCAGACGTGCTGAAATTGGAGACTTTGAATGCTCCGAGATATTTCAAAGAAGGGATATATGACAAAAACGGAAACTATGGTGAAAAGATAATAGGGCAATTAGAAAATGAATTCCGTACCAAAAAGAATGAAGAGAAGAAACAGAATGTTTATTCAGCGACAACTTATCTTGCCGCAGAGGGACGCCGTCCGATTCTGTTGATATTTCCCATAGAGCTTTCCAATGAAAAGAACCCTGGCGACAAAAAGGAGATAATGGAAAAAGTTGGTGATAGGACCCTTGTTGCACTCACGCTCGGATTCCCCCGCGTAGGCACGAAAGATGCCAACGCAGAGAAATATATGATCAAGTACAAAGCGAATGTGATATATCGTAGACTGGAAGAGATAGGGGACGACCTCGATGAGGAGGTAGACGGAGATGAATAGGTCCGACCTCTATGTAGAAGTGGACCACACACATCCGCTCTCCTGGAGGATAATCAAATCATCACCACCTACTTCACTTGTGCTTCTGTGTCAGAGGGAACCGAGGAGCTTAAGATCATCACGAGGGATATGTGTTCAAAAATACAAACGTGATAACAATTGGGCGTTGGAGTTCTCTCTGGCCAGCGAAGGCCTTTCAGGGAACTTCTCAGCGTTTTGTAAAGATATGATAGAATCCAGCAGAAACGTCGATTTGGACGACAGTACTGATTTTGTGGCGGCACAATACCTCAAATGGAAAGAATTGTTCAGACAAATAACAAATGGTCTCGACAAGGCCAAGATACAAGGTCTAATGGGAGAGATGATGTTCTTGAAAGATGTGCTCATCCCACGATATGGGGAAGGGGTCGCGGTAGATTCATGGGTAGGTCCGTACAAAAACAAACAGGATTTTCAAACCCCCGATATGTGGTACGAGGTCAAAACAATAACAGAAGGGCGGAATGACGTAAAAATAACATCACTCGATCAACTCGATCGAAGCGACAAGGGCCGTTTAGTCGTGATCAAAGTGAGAGACTCAAGCCCTGTGACTGGAAAATGTATGACGATAAATACGCTGTACCGACAGGTAATGGATATTCTGTCGCCATGGTCACAATGTAAGTTTCAGGCAGCGTTGCATAGTATTGGATTCGAATGCAATGAAATGTATGAGGAGTTCACTTTTGAGGTTTTAAGCATTGCAGAACATGAAATAATGGATGATTTTCCAAGAATTCGCCGTTCAAAGACAGAATCTGGGGTCATAAGTGCAGAGTATGAGATCAGTTTAGATGCGATTTGTAAATTTGAGGTTAGATGATGGAGTTGGAAGAGTACAGGACGGACCTCATTCAGAATACCATGTTGTCTGCAGCCGCCAATTTAGACTTTGATAGATCTGAATTCATCAGAACAGTAATGGATTTATTGATCGATTCGGAGATCATATCCGAATTCGTGCCGTGCCATTATGAGGGAAATGCAGGAATCAACGGAAAACGAATAGAGATAGACGGATACAACTACGATGAAGATGATAAGACATTTTCCCTCATAGTATGTGCATTCTCCGGATCGAAAGAGATGCAAAAAATAACAAAAACAGATGTAGAGAAGTTAGCTGACAGGGCAAGAGCATTCATAGAGGCCGCCGAGAATGAATATATATTGAAAAATATTGATGAAAGTGAGGATGCATTTGAACTGGCAAAATACGTCAGCAAGGTCCATTCCGAAGTGGAACGATACCGGGTGTTGGTCCTTTCGGATTCAGCGAGAAGTGACAGGATGGACAAACTCGGCCTGAAGGACATCGGAGGAAAGGTGACTGTACCTGAGTTGTGGGATGTAACAAATCTTTACAACATCGAGATTGCAAAGAAAGGGTACGACGAGATATCGATAGACTTTGCTGACTTCGGTTCAAAAGGTATACCCTGCCTGAGCGCAAATAACTCAAACCATGGTCCAAGATATGACTCATATCTATGTGTTATGCCCGGAACGATTCTCTCGTTGCTCTATGAAAAATATGGAAGCCGACTATTGGAATCCAATGTGAGATCCTTCCTGAGTACTACGACCAAAGCAAATAAGGAGATTAGGGCAACTATAATGCAGGATCCGGACATGTTCTTCGCATATAATAATGGAATAACAGCCACTGCAACAGAGATATCTTTTGCAGAGAATGATGGAGGCAGATATGTCATCAACCTGACCGCACTCCAGATTGTGAATGGTGGGCAAACAACCGTTTCGATATATAATGCTGGCAAGAAAGAACACTCAGATCTGTCAAGGATATATGTGCCGATGAAGATCTCGATAATTCCGACCGATGAGGCAGGAGACATCGTGCCGAGGATCTCCAGGTCTGCGAATATACAAAACACCGTGAGCGAGGCGGACTTTTTCTCAAATCATCCGTTCCACATAAGAATGGAGCAGTTTTCACGAAGGGTCCGACCGCCTGCCGCTCCAGGCGCCGCTTATTCTACAAAATGGTATTATGAGAGAGTGAGAGGACAATACCGTCAAGATAAGAACAGAAATGGGAAACAATTTATGCTAGAGTATCCTGATAATCAACTTTTCACCAAAATGGATCTCGCAAGATATCGTATGTGCTACAATGAAAAACCATACTATCTGATACAAGGGTGGGCATTAAGGGAATTTGCAAAAGAGGTTGGTGAAAAATGGATTAAGAACGAGTCGCAATATAATGAACTATACTACAAGGAAACCGTTGCGTTGGGTATAATATACAAAACAGTCAACAACAATGTCTCTAATCAAATATGGTATCAGACCGGAGCCAAGGCCGAGGTTGTGGCTTATACAATGTCGAAGTTTTTCAGTATGATTAAGCGATCTGGGAAGATATTGGATCTCGCAAGAATATGGAATCTGCAAAAAACACCCGCGGCCATAGAAGAACAGCTGATGCTGATTGCAGAAAGAATCAGCATCTCAATAAACGATGACAAAGAGGAAGCGAATATAAGGTCATGGTGTAAAAAACAAAAATGCTGGGATAAGATAAATGCAATACAAATCGAACTGAAACTAGAAGTGTCCAACTTTTTGGTGAAAGAGGGAACTGTGGTATGGCAACAAAGAGTTGCTAAAAGGGATCAGACACAGAGAAACAAGATGGATGCACGCATTGAGGTAGTGAACCTTGGGCCAGGGTATTGGAATAGGATGTTTGAATGGGGTGTAGAATACCAGATGCTTGATAAAACTGAACAATCCATACTAAAAACGGCATTCGAGAAAGGTGAAAGATCGTTGCCCTCAGAACCGCAATCTGCAGCCATTTTAAAAATGAGGGACAGACTCCTCAAAAGCGGCTTCAAGTAGCTCTCGGTATTCCTTTCGCCTTCATAAGATCCAATGCTATGACCAGTACTGTATATCCCACTGCAATAGCGCGCGGAATCGGTTTTTCCAACCCTCCCAAAGTAATGGTCTCGCTCGGATCAATAACATTATCATCAATGAATTTACGAATGGCACTCAAGAGTTCATATGGCCCCATCCTCTTCCCCCTTTCTTCTTCTGTCATGCAAAAGATTCCCTGAAAATCATTGAATGTCGTGACTCTATCTTTCAGAGAGTCGAGGAAACTATAGATTTTTTTCTTTAAAGTATCATTCATATTTGTCAGTACACAAGGTTTATGACATTTTGCGTTTTCTCTACCCTGGCTATAGTGTATTTCAGCATCCCATTTGAAGTTCTGTCTCTTCATATCAGAATTACGGTTCGTTAATTCAACGCGGTACGATGATATTATAAGATAAGGTATATGATACTTGAACTTGGTGACATTTCTTTTCTTTCTCTCTTTCTTTCTTTCGATCGGTTTGCCATTCAAATTCACAAATTCGATTTCAGGATCATACTCTATCGGTATATATTTGGATGGGATTTCCATACTCTCTTCAGACGCTATAGCTTTCGCGAGAGCGTTTGAGAATTTCGGAGGAACAGCGTTACCAACGAGTGTATATTTTGTTCCCCTTGTGCGACCATAAAACCTGTAATCTATAGGAAAGCTCATCATAGATGCGGCCTCTCTGACCGTGGGCAGTCTGTATTCTTCTGAATCATCAATTTTTAAGACCATAGATTCTCTTGAACTGGCTGACATAGTGGCCATAACCGTCCGAGAAGGTCTGTCTAATCTTTCAGGGAAAGACATCTTCCCCATGTATCCGCGATCCTTTTTCAATCTTTTTGCTGATTCCCATTCAAATTTTTCCACAAAATAAGTATAGTCATGATCAGTTACCTCGGAGTATTGAAGAGATAAATCAGGGTAATTGCAGTCAGTAATCTGAGACTCGATGTCGCTGGGTTTCTTGAGCGTTTCAAGGACCTTCCCAAGGGTGATAAATGTTTCTGGAAGTTCCGTCGTTTTTTCAGGTATGGGGAACTCTCCGCAGATGTACCTGTTTCTGTTCGTCGGAGCACCATAGTATTTAACATTGTAAACCCCACAGGATAAACTTTTTTTCGGTTCCAGGACAACAGTCTCTTCTGGAATGCCTTTGAGTTCAAGGTCTTTTGCAGTATATTTCTCTTCAATATAAGTTTCTATATTTGGAACATTTTCGAGTATCCAATATTTCAAAATGGAATTCTTCTTGTTCCATTTCCTCGCAATGATACGTAAGAAAGACGTGAAAAGTTCAATGCCTAGTTCTTTATCTGCATTCCCAGATTTATTCGAGTTGGAAAATGCCACACAAGGAGGGGAGCCGATGATGACCTCTGTATCCGGTATAAGTTCCTCAAACTTTTCATCATCTAATCTAGAGATTTCGGCAACATCGAGTTCTTTGACGTTCGTATGGGCAAGGTTCGCTTTATATGTGGTAACTGCAGGATTCCATTTGTCGACAGCGAATACTATATCAAATCCCGCTTGGCGGAATCCTTCCGAGAATCCACCCGCCCCGCAAAAGAAATCAGCGACCTTTAATCTTTCGACCATTCAAACCCCTCATAGAAAATCAAATATTTAGGTCGGGCTGGTCAAAGAGGGCACGATATCCATTAAAACCGTCTCCAAATCATTCTTTATTTCACATTCCCATATAACATGAACGGTCCAACCCTCTTCGACCAATGTGTTCACACTCACTTTGTCACGTTCTACATTTCGTTCAAACTTTTTCTCCCAAAACGATGTATTCGTCTTTGGTAGGGGAAGATTGCAAATGGGGCACCGGTGCCAAAAACAACCATTCACGAATATCGCTACTTTCTTTCCAGGGAAGCAAATGTCTGGCCTTCCAGGTATTTTCCATTGTAATCTGTATCCTGTACAACCTTGTTTTCTCAGGCCCCGCCGTAGTTTCAATTCTGGACTCGTATCCTTCCTGCAGTTCGCGCGCATGGCCTTCGAGGTAGCGTCATTTCTCGGCATAGGAGAACGTTTGTCGCGTACATATTCGGTCATATCTCACCTCGGGGCCATACATACATGATTAGCAATACAATATTTCATATTGACGTAAGGAGAAATAGTGAAATATTGAACAAAGAGATTGCAAATAGAAGTTTGAGAAAAAGTTTGACCAAATCATGTCAATGTGCTCCAGCACTCCTCTTGGTGTGCTCATTGAAAGTTAGGGATATTTGGGGTTGTGCGATAGTAATGAAATCGCGCTAGAAGTGATATGATTTCTTGTCAGTCCAATTCCACCCAAACATTATATATCAGCTGACACAATATGGCTATTTGTCGGTCAATTGTCCGACACGGGGATGCACATGTCGACCGCAAAGGCACTGAAGAGTTCCAATGCT